>RCUK01000924.1_pt1 | contig 21184 bp, 16 predicted proteins | sample 2166381 | NCBI WGS metagenome assembly RCUK01 (sample SAMN09932809, study PRJNA488358) | compost metagenome | isolation source: compost soil in an enriched community | place: Germany: Experimental Botanical Garden | reverse complement strand
GAGCCGATCTCGCCCTTCTTCAGGCGCTGCTTGAAGTAGCCCAGGCTCACATAGCCCCAGATGTCGCGCGAGAAGTCGACCAGGATCGTGTTGACGCGCGCCACGGCGTCGAACAGCTCGGCCATGTAGTCGTGCGGCTCGATCTGGATGCTGTACGGCTGGAAGCTCAGGCCCAGGCCCAGCGGCGCGGGCGTCTCGACGACCTTGCGGCTGAAGGCTTCCCAGTCGAACTCGGGCCAGGCGGCCAGGTGGGCGTTGTAGTTGCCGACGGCACCGTTCATCTTGCCCAGCAGCTGCACGGCGGCGATTTGCGCGCGGGCCTTGGTCAGGCGCACCGCCACGTTGGCGATTTCCTTGCCCACGGTGGTCGGGCTGGCGGTCTGGCCGTGCGTGCGCGAGAGCATCGACACGTCGGCGAACTGGTGCGCCATTTCGCGCAGCTTGGCGATCAGGCCGTCGATGGCCGGCAGCACCACGGTGTCGCGCGCGGCCTGGATCTGCAGGGCGTGGCTGGTGTTGTTGATGTCTTCGCTGGTGCAGGCGAAATGCACGAACTCGGCGGCGGCCAGCAGCTCCGGCCGGGCTTCGAACTTCGACTTGATCCAGTATTCGACGGCCTTCACGTCGTGGTTGGTGGTCTTCTCGATGTCCTTGATGGCCAGGGCGTCGGCCTCGGAGAAGTGCGACACCAGCCCCATCAGGTACTTGCGGGCGCCGCCCGTGAGGGGCTTGAACTCGGCAAAGCCGCAGTCGGACAGCGCAATGAACCAGGCCACCTCCACCTGCACGCGACGGTGCATATAGCCCTGTTCGCTCATCAGCGGGCGCAAGGCCGCGAGTTTGGCCGCATAGCGGCCGTCAAGGGGGGAGAGGGCGGAGACGGTGGAAAAGCTCATGCCCGAATTTTAGGCGGCCGCCGGGTGGCCGCGCCGCGGGGGAATTCGGGCGCCGTCTTTTTCCCTTCACCTAAAATGCCTGCGAACAAACGTTAACAAGCGATGGGGAGAGAGCCTTCATGAAACTGATCGGATCCGCCGCCAGCCCGTATGTGCGCAAGGTGCGCGTGGTGCTGGCCGAAAAGCGGCTCGACTACCAGTTCGTGATCGAAGACGTCTGGTCCGCAGACACCACGATCGCCCATTCGAACCCGCTGGGCAAGGTGCCGTGCCTGATCATGGAAGGCGGCGAGGCGATGTTCGACTCGCGCGTCATCGTCGAATACATCGACACCCTGTCGCCCGTGGGCAAGCTCATTCCGCAGCAAAGCCGCGAGCGCGCCGAGGTCAAGACCTGGGAAGCGCTGGCCGACGGCGTCATGGACGCCGGCGTGCTCTGGCGCCTCGAAGCCACCTGGTCCGGCCGCGCCGACGCCGAGCGCAGCGCCGCCTGGATCGAGCGCCAGCGCGCCAAGGTCCAGGCCGGCGTGGCCGCCATGGCCAAGGGCCTGGGCGACAAGCCCTTCTGCAGCGGCATCCACCTGAGCCTGTCCGACATCGCGGTCGGCTGCGCGCTGGGCTGGCTGGGGCTGCGTTTTCCCGAGATCGACTGGCGCGGCGACCACGCCAACCTGGCCAAGTTGTACGACAAGCTCATGCTGCGGCCGAGCTTCATCGACACCCAGCCCTGAAACGACAAAGCGCCCCGCGGGGCGCTTTTTTCTTGGGGCCGTTCGGGCCACCGCATGCGGGAAGGCCGAGGGGGCGCTGCGTCATCGCGGGCCCCGCTGTCGGCGGGAAGACAAAAATGCTGCGAGGCGCCCCGACACGAAGGAGGGAGGGAGGGAGGAGGAGAAGAATCGCCTCGGGATTTCAACCGGACGGCAGGCGCCCGGAAGACCTCGCAACATGAAAACCTGTGGGCCTTGGCCGCCCACGCTCAAGTATGAGCGCGGTGCCGCCGCACGGTTCCCGTTCGAGTGGTAAACGTTTGTGACTCAAAGTTCACATTGCAGGGCCGGTCAGTCGCCGCTGGGGCCGAGCTGTTTCTCGATCACCTGGATGAAGCCGTTCTCGTCGGGCGCCGTCATGCTCGACCACGCCTGCACCACCTTGCCGTCGCGCCCGATCAGGTACTTGTAGAAGTTCCACTTCGGCGTCGTGCCCGAGGCCTGCGCGAGCTGCTTGAACAGCGGGTTGGCGTCGGTGCCGCGCACCGACGACTTGGCGAACATCGGGAATTTCACGCCGAAGGTGCTTTCGCAGAAGTCGGCGATTTCCTTGTTGGAGCCCGATTCCTGGGAGAAATCGTTCGACGGGAAGCCCAGCACCACCAGGCCGCGGGCGCGGTACTTCATGTCCAGCGCCTCCAGCCCCTTGTACTGCGGGGTGAAGCCGCAAAAACTGGCCGTGTTGACCACCAGGACCACTTTTCCGGAGTACTGGCACAGGTTCTGGGGCTTTTCATCCTGCAGCCGCGGGAAGCTGTGCTGCAGGATCGCCGGGCATCCGGCGGCGCCGCCCACCGCGGGCGCGGCAGGGGCGGCGGGGGCCGTCTGGGCACCCGCCGACAGGGCGGCGGACAGGCCCGCCACGAGGGAAAAGGCCGTGGCGCAACGTCGCAGCATCGACAATCGGGCGGGGGTTCGCATGACGGGCTCCTGGATCGAAAAGGGGGGTGTGCATCTATGGCGCGGGCGCGCGCGCAAGCACATCATCGCGCGTCTGTCACGGGCGCGCCAAACGGCCCGACTAAAATCGGCGGCCATTGAAAGACTTTGATGCTCTACCCGGAACTCTTCAGACAACTCGAATCCGTCCGCTGGGACATGGACAAGGACATCCCCTGGCAGTCGTTCGACGCTTCCTTGCTGACTGAAGAGCAGGCGCAGACCATCAAGATGAATGCCATCACCGAGTGGTCGGCGTTGCCGGCCACCGAGATGTTCCTGCGCGACAACCGGCACGATAGCGACTTTTCGGCGTTCATGTCGATCTGGTTCTTCGAAGAGCAGAAGCACTCGCTGGTGCTCATGGAGTACCTGAAGCGCTTCAGCCCGCAGCACGCGCCCACCGAACAGGAACTGCACGAGGTGCGCTTCGACTTCGACCCGGCGCCCCCGCTCGAAACCCTCATGCTGCACTTCTGCGGCGAGATCCGCCTGAACCACTGGTACCGCCGCGCCGCCCAGTGGCACACCGAGCCGGTCATCAAGCACATCTACACCACGCTGAGCCAGGACGAAGCCCGCCACGGCGGCGCCTACCTGCGCTACATGAAGCGCGCCATGGAAAAGTTCGGCGACGAAGCCCGTGCCGCCTTCACCAAGGTCGGCGTGCTGATGGCCAGCGCGCGCCGCACCGCCCAGGCGCTGCACCCGACCAACCTGCACGTGAACAAGGCGCTGTTCCCGAACGACACCATCCAGAGCCGCATGCCCGATCCCGACTGGCTCGAGCACTGGCTGGACAAGCAGATCAAGTTCGACGCCGGCTGGGAAACCAAGGTCGGCGAGCGCATCCTGCACAACCTGAGCCTGCTGATGAACCGCAGCTTCAAGACCGTGCAGGAGCTGAACCGCTACCGCAAGGAAGTCTCGGCCACGCTGGGCCCCAAGCCCGAATACCAGGGCGCCTGAGCCGCCCCCAAGAGTTCGATGAAATCGCCCCGCATGCCGGGGCGATTTTTTTGACCGCCGGCTGTCACAACGCGGCGACGTCAAACGTCTAATCGGGCATGGACGACCCGACCCTCACCTTCGACAGCCACCGCCGCCGCCTCCAGGGCATCGCCTACCGCATGCTCGGCTCCGTGGCCGAGGCCGAAGAGGTGGTGCAGGACGCCTGGCTGCGCTGGCACGAGGCCGACAAGGCCAGTTTCGACAGCGCCGAAGCCTGGCTCGTGACCGTCGTCACGCGCCTGTCGATCGACCGGCTGCGCAGCGCCAAGGTCCAGCGCGAGCACTACATCGGCCCGTGGATGCCCGAGCCCACGCTCACCGGGTCGCCCGACACGCCCGAAGAAACGCTAGCGCGCGTCGACAACATCTCCGTCGCCTTCCTGGCCGTGCTCGAGCGCCTGGCGCCCGAGGCGCGCGCCGCCTTCCTCATGCGCGAGGTGTTCGACGCCGACTACGACGAGATCGCCCAGACCCTGGGCAAGAGCGAGGCCGCCTGCCGCCAGCTGGTGCACCGCGCCAAGGCCCAGGTGCAGGAGGCCCGCCCGCGCTTCCAGGTCTCGCGCGAGACCCACCAGCGCCTGCTGCGCGCCTTTGCCGACGCGGCTGCGCGCGGCAGCATGCAGGACCTGAAGGCGCTGATGGCCGAAGACGTCGAACTCATCGGCGACGGCGGGGGCAAGGTGCAGACCTTCAGCAAGATCCTGCGCGGCAGCCAGCGGCTGGCGCAGCTGTACTTCTCGCTCTGGCGCCGCATGGGCGCCGGCGTGCGCATGGAGCTGGTCGAGCTCAACGGCGAGCCCGGGATGCTGCGCTTTCTGGACGGCGAACTCGAATCGGCCCAGACCTTCGAGATCGAGGGCGAGCGCATCGTGCGCATCCGCGCCCAGCGCAACCCCGACAAGCTGGCGCGCATCGCCCAGCTGTTCGCGGCCAAACGGGGCGCCTGAAGAAAAAATTCGGGCGGCCTGTCACAGGGCCGGTGGCTGGCGCGTCTTCAGGGTGTAGCAAGCAGATTTCGTTCTCTTTCTCTCACCAACCACCCTGGAGTACACACCATGAGCCAAGCCCCCGCCCTCCGTCTCGCCTGGACCAAGTTCGCCCCCAAGTCCTTCCAGGCCATGATCGCCGTCAACGGCAGCTTCGAGTCGAGCACGCTCGGCAAGGTGCTGATCGACCTCGTCTTTGCCCGCGTCTCGCAGATCAACGGCTGCGCCTACTGCCTGGACATGCACGTGCGCGACCTGCGCGTGCAGGGCGAAGACTGGCAGCGCATCAACAGCCTGGCCACCTGGCGCGAGGTGAGCCTGTTCAACGAACGCGAGCGCGCCGCGCTGGACTGGGCCGAGACGCTCACGCGCCTGGCCGACCACCACGCCGATCGCGATGCCGAGTTCGAAGCCCTGAAGGCCGTGTTCAGCGACCAGGAAATCGTCGAGCTCTCGCTCGCCGTGGCGCAGATCAATGCGTGGAACCGCCTCGGCGTGGGCCTGCGTTCGCAGGTCGTGGCCAAGGCGATGCCCTGAGCCGGGCGGCGCGTTCTAGCGCCGCTCGACCACCATCGGCGCGATGCGCAGGCTGTCCCGCAGCTGGGTGACGGCCTCGCCCGCCGCATTGCGCGACGGGAACGGCCCGGCCTGCAGGCGGTGCGTGCCGGCTTCGCTGAACACGCGCAGTTGCGGCGCCAGCGTGGGCAGGCCGCGCGCGGCCTGGCTTCTGAGGGTCTCGGCGCCGTCGCGTTCGCGGAACGCACCGAGCTGCACCCAGAAACCGGCGGCAGCGGAAGAGGGCGTCGATGGCGCCGATGACGTGGCCGGCGCGGCGAGCGGGGCCAGCGGCGCCAGGTCGGTCACCACCATCGCCTCGCGCGGCCCGGCCGGGGCCTCGGGTTCCGATGGTGCCGCGGCCATCACCGGCGTTTGCGGTGCCACGGGCATCGTCGCGGCAGGCGACGCAGCGGCGGTCATCGCGACCGGCGCGACCCAGGCCGACGGCACGGCCACCGGCGCCGCCGCCACCCGGACGGGCGCGGGAGCCGGTGCCGGCGCAGGCGCCGCGGCATAGGCCGTGCCCGCATCGCGGCGCCAGGCGCCGGTGCGGATGTCGTCGTTGGTGATGCGCTCGATCTCCACCGGCGCCACGCCGCGCAGCAGGTCGAGCTTCAGCGCCGCCGTGTAGCTCAGGTCGATCACGCGGCCGTCCACGAAGGGGCCGCGGTCGTTCACGCGCACGATCACCTCGCGCCCGTTGGCCGGGTTGCGCACGCGCACATAGCTCGGCAGCGGCAGCGTCTTGTGCGCGGCCGTCATGGCGTACATGTCGTAGGGCTCGCCGCTGGCGGTCGAGGCTGCATGGAACTTGCGGCCGTACCACGAGGCGATGCCCGATTCGCGGAACGGCCGGTCGTCGGTGATCGGCACGTAGCCCCGGCCCAGCACCGTGTACGGCTTGCTGGTGCCGCCGCTGCTGCGGATCGCCTCGATGCGGGGTTCGGCGTCGGGCACGCGGTCGAGGTCGGACGGGATGTTGCTGCCGGGGCCGTCGCGGCCACTGGCGACGCCGCCGCCACTGCTGCGCGGTCCGCTGGCGCAGCCGGCCAGCACGAGCGCGGCGGCCAGGGCGCAGGCCGTCAGCGCGCGGGAGGCGAGGGCGCGGTCAGCCAAAGACCGCCTTCCACAAGGCCAGCATGGCGTCGCGTTCGGCGCTCAGGGCGGGCGGCGTGACCTGCGTGGGCTCTTCGTTCAGGCGTGCGGTGTGCTGCACGCGGCGCAGCTCGCGGTAGGCGGTGGCGGCGTTGCGGCCCACGCCTTCGGGCAGCAGCCCGGCCTGTTCGGCGCGCAGCAGCAGCGCGATGTTGCCCAGGTTGGGAATCAGCTCGGGGTGCGCGCCCGAGGCCGACAGCACCAGGAACTGCACCGCGAACTCGGCATCGACCATGCCGCCGGGGCTGTGCTTCACGTCGAAGCGGTCGGCCTTCACGGGGCGGGCGCCGCGCAGCTTGTTGCGCATGCCGATGATCTCGGCCTTCAGCGCCTCGCGGTCGCGCGGGGCCACCAGCACGGCCTCGCGCACCTGGTCGAAACGCGCGCCCAGTTCGGCGCCGTGGTCGGCGCTGCCCAGCACGAAGCGCGCGCGCGTCATGGCCTGGTGCTCCCAGGTCCAGGCGGTGTTGCTGCCGCGCCCGAGCTGGTACTTCTCGTAGGCCTCGAAGCTGGTGGTGAGCAGGCCCGAGTTGCCGTTGGGGCGCAGCGCGGTGTCGATCTCGAACAGGTCGCCCTCGCGCGTCTTCACCGTGAGCCAGTTGATGAGCTTGCGCACGTAGGCCGCATAGACCTCGCCGGCGCGCTCGTCGTCATCGTCGTAGACGAACACGATGTCCAGGTCGCTGCCGTAGCCGAGTTCTTTGCCGCCCAGTTTTCCGTAGCCGATGATCGCGAACTGCGGCACCTCGCGGTGCCGGTTGCGCACGTGGGGCCAGCACCAGCGCGCGGTCACGCGCAGCGTGGTGTCGGCCAGCGCGCTCAGGTCGTCGGCCACCTGCTCGACGGTGATGCGGCCGTCCACGTCGCGCGCCAGCGTGCGGAACACCTCGGCGTGGTGGGCGTGGCGCAGCAGGTTCAAGAGGCGCTCTTCGTCGGCCTCGCCGGTGCGGGTGAGCGAGGTGTGGCGCGCTTCGAGCTCGCGCTCGAATTCGTCGGCGATGAAGCGGCCCGAGAGCATCTCGTCGCTCGCGAGCTCGTCGATCACGCCCGGGTGCTGCATGAGGTAGCGCGCCGGCCATTTCGCGGCGCCCAGCAGGCGCAGCAGGCGCTCCTGCACGGCGGGGCGTTCGACCAGCAGCGCCAGGTAGCTCTCGCGGCGCATCAGCGGCTCGATCCAGTCGGCCCAGCGCATGGCGGCATCGACGTGGCGCGGCGTCTGTCCCGCGCCCTCGCCGTCGGGCTCCTTCAGCCACTGGCCGGTGCGTTGCACCAGCTGGCGCAGGCGGCCCCGGGTTTCCTCGCGCAGGGCGAGCACGCGCGGCGTCTCGCACCAGTCGCGGATGCGCTCGGCGAACACGGGCGGCAGGTCGTCGAGCAGGTCGGCCAGGTCGGCGGGCGCGGCGGCCTTCTTGCCGTTGCACTTGCCGTTGCAGGGCTTCTCGCCGCCCAGCAGCTTGTCGAACTCCTGGGCCACGAACTCGCGGTGCGTGTCGAGCTGTTCGAGGAAGGGGCAGCAGTCGGCATAGCCCATCGACTGCGCGATCCAGCGCAGGTCGTCGTCGTTGACCGGCAGCACGTGCGTCTGCTGGTCGTCCAGGTACTGGATGCGGTGCTCCACGCGGCGCAGGAACTCGTAGGCCGCGGCCAGCGTGTCGGCCGTGTCCTGCGGCATGAGGTTGGCGCGCGCCAGCCGCTGCAGCGCGTCGAGCGTGGGGCGCGTGCGCAGCTCGGGGAACTGGCCGCCGCGCACCACCTGCAGCAGCTGCACGGTGAATTCGATTTCGCGGATGCCGCCGCGCGAGAGCTTCACGTCGTTGGCGCGCTCGGGGCGTCCGGCGCTGCGGCGCGCCGACTGCTCGCGGATCTGGCGGTGCAGGATGCGCAGCGAGTCGAACACGCTGTAGTCGAGGTAGCGGCGGAACACGAAGGGCAGCACCACGTTGCGCAGCGCCTGGGCCTGGCCGCCGAGCACCACGGCGCGCGGCGCGACCACGCGGCTCTTCATCCAGGCAAAGCGCTCCCATTCGCGGCCCTGCACCTGGAAATACTCTTCGAGCGCGTCGAGCGAGACCACGCTCGGCCCCGAGTTGCCGTTGGGCCGCAGCGCCAGGTCGACGCGGAACACGAAGCCGTGCTCGGTCACGTCGCCCACCAGCGCATAGATGCGCTTCACGGCCCGCGCGAAGTACTCCTGGTTGGACAGCTTGCCGCGCCCGTCGGCATCGCCGGCCGTGTCGCCGTCCACGTCGTACAGGTAGATGAGGTCGATGTCGCTGGACACATTGAGCTCGCGCGCGCCGAGCTTGCCCATGCCGATCACCCACAGCTGCGAGCGCTGGCCTTCGGGGCCGAGCGGCGCGCCGTGCTGGGCGTCGAGTTCATGGCAGGCGTCCTGGCAGGCGATGTCCAGGGCCAGTTCGGCCAGCTCGGTCACGGCGGTGGTCACCACCGCGAGCGGGGCCTGCTGGTCGCAGTCGAGTGTGACCAGACGTTCCATCGTGAGCTGGCGCACGATGCGCAACGCATCGCCCACGGCCACGCCGCGTGCGCGCAGGGCGTCGTAGGCGACGGTCATCGATTCGCGCCGGGGCTCGCCGGGCGGCAGCAATTCGAGCTCGGCCGCATAGCGGCGGCGCAGCCGCTGGACGAATCGGGAACTGGAAGAAAACGCGGGAGGCGTCGGATTGGATGGCAACTGATTCACACTGGTGTGGGTTGGCGCGGAACCCGGCTCAAGGCTGGCGGTCATAATTCCCGACACAGCGCGATCCTCAATGAACGACACGGCGTCTTCCCCTTCACGTCTGCTCCAAATCACCGCTGTGACAGCGCGCTGGCTATTGGGTCTGCTCTTCGCTGCGTGGCTTCTGCTGGCACTGTCAGTCGTGGTCCTGCACGCGTGGATTGTGCCGCGAATCGGCGATTTTCGCGGTGCACTCGAGGCGCAGGCTAGCAAGGCCATCGGTGTCCCGGTGCGCATCGGCGCCATCACCGCCCGTTCCGAAGGGCTATTTCCGGCCTTCGAATTGCGCGACGTGGTGCTGCAGGACGCAGACCAGCGCGAGGCCCTTCGCCTCGTGCGGGTGGTGGCGAGCGTGTCGCCGCGCTCGCTGTGGCGCCTGAATTTCGAGCAGCTCTATATCGAGGGCCCGCAGCTCGACGTGCGCCGCGACACTCAGGGAAAACTCCATGTGGCTGGATTGCACATGGAGACCGACACGACCGGAGAAACCCGCGCCGCCGACTGGTTTTTCGCGCAGCGCGAGTTCGTCATCGAAGGCGGCACCGTGCGCTGGACCGACGAGCAGCGCCGCGCCGAACCGCTGCTGCTGACCGACGTGCGCTTCGTGTCCCGCAACGGCGCGCGCCGCCACGGCCTGCGGCTGGATGCCACGCCGCCGGCCGGCTGGGGCGAGCGCTTCACGCTGCGCGGCCAGTTCCGCCAGCCGCTGCTGTCGATCCGCAGCGGCCACTGGCAGACCTGGGACGGCCAGCTCTATGCCGACCTGCCCTACATCGACGTCACGCGCCTGGGCCAGTACGTCTCGCTCGACGCGCGCATCCGCGAAGGCAACGGCGCGCTGCGCCTGTGGGCCGACGTGGACGACGGGCGCATCGTCGGCGGCGCGGCCGACCTGGGCCTGAACCGCATCGACGCCTCGCTCGGCAAGGGGCTGCAGCCGCTGGTGCTGCGCGCCGTCACCGGCCGGCTGGCGGGACAGATGAACGCGGACACCTTCGAGTTCTCGACCACCGCCTTGCAGTTCGACACCGTCGACGGCCTGCGCTGGCCGGGCGGCAACCTGTGGCTGCAGCACACGCCGGCCAAGGGCCGCACGCCCGAGCACGGCGCGCTGAAGGCCGACCGGCTCGACCTCGCGGCGCTGGCGCTCATCGCCGACCGCCTGCCGCTGGGCGAGGCCACGCACCGCGTGCTGGGCGCCTACGCGCCGCGCGGGCTGGTCGAGCGCATCGACATGAACTGGCAGGGCGCGCCCGACGCGATCGCGCGCTACCAGGCCAAGGGCCGGGTCAGCGGCCTGCGCGTGGCCTCGCAGCCGGCGCCTGCAGTCACCGCCCCGACCACCCCGGCACCGGCCGGTGCCCCCGCCGCGCCGCCGCGCGTGCACCCCGGCACCCCCGGCCTGAGCGGCGCCACGCTCGACTTCGACGCCAGCCACACCGGCGGCACCGCCACGCTGGCCATGGCCAAGGGCACGCTCGAATTCCCCGGCGTGTTCGAAGACCCGGTGATCCCCATCGACCGGCTCTCGACCCAGCTGCAGTGGAAGCTCGACAACGGCGCCATGCAGGTGCAGGTGTCGAAGCTGCGCTTCGCCAACGCCGACGCCGAAGGCGAGGCCGAAGCCCACTGGCGCACCAGCGACCCGGCCACCTCGAGCAGCCGCGCGCAGCACCCCGGCGTGCTCGACCTGCAGGGCAAGCTCACGCGCGCCGACGGCACCCGCGTGTTCCGCTACCTGCCGCTCGACATTCCGCAGCACACGCGCGACTACGTGCGCGAGTCGGTCGTCAAGGGCACGGCCAGCACGGTCGATTTCCGCGTGCGCGGCGACCTGCACGACATGCCCTTCATGGACCCGAAGCAGGGCGAGTTCCGCATCGCGGCCAAGGTGTCGGACGTGCACTACGCCTACGTGCCGCCCTCGCTCGCGGCCGCCACCGCCGCGCCCGCGACCCCGGCGTCGCGCACCGGCCCGCCCGCCGCGCCGCCGCCCGTGTGGCCGGCGCTCACCGGCGTGTCGGGCGAGCTGGTGTTCGAGCGCGCGGGCATGCTGGTGCGCAATGCGCGCGGGCGCATTGCCGGCGCGCCCGGCGTCGAGGTCACGAAGGCCGAGGCGCAGATCGCCGACATGTCGCACCATGCCGCGCTGCTGCGCGTCGATGCGCAGGCCAAGGGGCCGCTGGGCGAGGTGCTGCGCGCCGGCGCGCCGCTGGCCGGCGAGGCCGGGCCCTTCCTGCAGCGCGCGCGCGCCACCGGCTCGGCCGACTACAAGCTGCGCCTGGACCTCCCGCTGGAAAACGTCGACAACACCAAGGTGCAGGCCACCGTGACGCTGGCCGACAACGAGCTGCAGGTGGTGCCCGAGGCGCCGCCGTTCACGCAGGCGCGCGGCACGCTCAGCTTCACCGACACCGGCTTCTCGCTGGCCGGCGTGCAGGCCCGCCTGCTGGGCGGCGAGGTGCGCGTCGAAGGCAAGGGCCGCTTCAGCGGGCCGCAGCGCGAACTGGCGCTGAAGGCGCAGGGCACGGCCAGCGCCGAAGGCCTGCGCGGCGCGCGCGAGGTCGACTGGCTCGCGCGCCTGGCCAAGCACGCCACCGGCAGCACGCCCTACGCCGCCACCTTCTCGATGCGCGACGACACGCCCGAGTTCTCGCTCACCAGCAGCCTGCAGGGGCTGGCGCTGCAGCTGCCCACGCCGCTGGTCAAGACGGCCGAAGAACTGATGCCGCTGCGCATCGAGAAGAAGGTGCTGGCGCGCGACGCCCGCCGCGCCACGCAGGACCAGCTGACGCTCGAGCTCGGCCGCGTCGGCTCGGTGCAGTACGTGCGCGAGCTGTCGGCCAACGGCCAGGCGCACGTGCTGCGCGGCGGCATCGGCATCGGGCTGGCGCCCGGCGAGACGGCGCTGCCGCCCGACCGCGGCGTGTTCGCCAACGTCAACGTCGCCAAGCTCGACATGGGCGCCTGGCAGACGCTGGTGGGCACCGCCGCGGTGGTCGGCGGCGGCGAGCGCGCCGACGATCCCGACCTGGCCTACCTGCCCACGCGCATCGCGGTGCGCGCGCAGCAGCTGGGCATCGCGGGGCGCACCCTGCACAACGTGGTGCTCGGCGGCACGCGCGAAGGCGCGCTGTGGCGCGCCAACGTCGACGCCTCCGAGCTGAGCGGCTACGCCGAGTACAGCCACAGCCAGGCCGGCCGGCTCTATGCGCGGCTCGCGCGCCTGAAGATCGCGCCGGCCGAGGCCACGCAGGTCGAGACCCTGCTCGACGAGCAACCCGGCACCCTGCCGGCGCTGGACATCGTGGTCGACGACTTCGAGCTGCTCGGCAAGCGCCTGGGCCGCGCCGAGATCGACGCCGTCAACCGCGGCGGGCGCGAATGGCTGCTCAACAAGCTCGCCTTCAGCGTGCCCGAGGCCACCTTCACCGCCAAGGGCACCTGGGCCGCGCCGGCGGGCGGCGGCGCAAGCGCCGGCCAGCGCCGCACCACGGCCATGAACTTCAAGCTCGACATCGCCGACGCCGGCGACCTGCTCACGCGCTTCGGCATGCCCGGCGTGCTGCGCCGCGGCAAGGGGCGGCTCGAGGGCGAGGTGAACTGGCGCGGCTCGCCGTTCTCGCTCGACTACCCCAGCCTGGGCGGCCAGCTGCAGGTCGACGTGGAGCAGGGCCAGTTCCTCAAGGCCGACCCGGGCCTGGCCAAGCTGCTGGGCGTGCTGAGCCTGCAGGCGCTGCCGCGCCGGCTCACGCTCGATTTCCGCGACGTGTTCAGCCAGGGCTTCGCCTTCGACTTCATCCGCGGCGACGCCAAGATCAACAAGGGCATCGCCAGCACCAACAACCTGCAGATGAAGGGCGTGAACGCCGCCGCGCTCATGGACGGCTCGGCCGACATCGTGCGCGAGACGCAGAACCTGCGCGTGGTGGTGGTGCCCGAGATCAACGCCGGCACGGCCGCGCTGGTGGCCACGGCCATCAACCCGGCCATCGGCCTGGGCACCTTCCTCGCGCAGTGGGTGCTGAGCAAGCCGCTCGCGGCGGCCGCCACGCAGGAGTTCCACGTCGAAGGCACCTGGGCCGACCCCAAGATCGCCAAGGTGCCGCGCTCGCTGCAGCTGCTGCCCGGCCTGCCGGGTGGATCGACATCGACGGGCGCCAGCGAAGGCAAGAAAACGGAGACCACGCAATGAAAGTCGCAGCCATCCAGATGGTGTCCGCCATCGCCCGCGAAGCCAACCTCGTGCGCGCCCATGCGCTGCTCGGGCAGGCGGCGCGCGACGGCGCCGAGCTCGCGGTGCTGCCCGAGTATTTCTGCATGATGGGCGCGCGCGACACCGACAAGCTCGGCCTGCGCGAAACCGCCGGCGCCGGCACGGTGCAGGGCTTCCTGGCCGACGCGGCGCGCGAGTTCGGCCTGTGGATCGTGGGCGGCACGCTGCCCATCGAGAGCGACGACGCCGACCACGTCTTCAACAGCTCGCTGGCCTTCTCGCCCGAAGGAAAGTGCGTGGCGCGCTACGACAAGATCCACCTGTTCTTCTTCGACAACGGCACCGAGCGCTACGACGAGCGCCGCGTCATCGCACCGGGTGCCGAGCCCGTGGTGTTCGAGCTGCCCTCGCGCGACGGCCACGCCTGGCGCATCGGCATGAGCGTCTGCTACGACCTGCGCTTTCCCGAGCTGTACCGCGCGCTGGCAGGGCAGGGCGCCGACCTGCTGCTGGTGCCCAGCGCCTTCACGCGCACCACCGGCGCCGCCCACTGGGAGGTGCTGCTGCGCGCGCGCGCCATCGAGAACCTGGCCTGGGTGGTCGCGCCCGCGCAGGGCGGCACGCACGAGAACGGCCGCCAGACCTGGGGCCAGTCGCTGGTCATCGACCCCTGGGGCACGGTGGTGGCGCAGCAGGCCGCCGAAGAGGGCGTGGTGCTGTTCGACCTCGACGCCCGGCAGGTCGAGCGCACGCGCGCCCAGCTGCCCGCGCTGTCGCACCGCGTGCTCGCCTGACGATGGCCGACGAGGCGCTCGACGTTCCTGCACCGCCGCCGCCGCAACAGCAGCCGCAGCGCCGGGGATGGGGCGTCGCCTTCGCGCGCCTGCGCTCGCTGTGGAAGCGCTGGTTTCTGTGGCTGCTGCTGGCGGTGCTGGTGTCGGCGCTGCTGGTCACCGTCGTGTGGCTGGCCGGTCGGCACGAGGTCGAGCAGGTGCAGGCCGCGCTGGAGCGCGACACCGCCGACGCCGTCGTCGACCTGCGCAGCGGCCTGCAGCGCAATGCCCAGAGCCTGCGCGCCACGCTCGCGCCGGGCATGGAGCGCACGCACTGGGCCGACCGCGCGGCGGCGCAGCTGCGCGAGCACCGCGAATGGCTGCGGCTCGAATGGCGCGACGCGCAGCTGCAACCCATCGAGGCCGTGAACACGCCCTACCGCACGCGCATCCTCGAGGAGAGCAACCGCGGCCCCGCGCAGGCCGACGTGGCGCAGGCCTGCGCCACCGCGCGCAAGGCCGGCGCGCCCGCCTACTCGCCCAGCCACTACGTGCCCGTGGCCGGCGGCGGCGGCGTCGAGGTGATGGAGCTGTGCCTGCCGATGGACGCCGGCGACTACCTGGTGGCCAGCTATTCGCTGCGCGACACGCTGGTCGAGCTGGTCGGCCCCACGCTCACGCGCGGCCAGGAGGTCGCCTTCACCGAGGCCGACGGCACGCGGCTGGTGGCGCTGGGCACCTCGCGGCGCATCGGCACGCGCGTGTTCACCTCGCAGCAGCGCATCGACCTGCCGGGCGCCTCGCTCATGCTGCGCGTGGACGGCTGGCGCGCCGCGCCCGACCTGTTCCCGAACATGCTCACGGCGCTGGTCACGGCGATCTCGATCGCGCTCGTGTCGGTGCTCGTGCTGCTGGCGCGCGACACCCGCCGCCGCCTGCGCGCCGAACGCGACCTGGCCGACGCGCTGGCCTTTCGCAAGGCGATGGAAGACTCGGTCATCACCGGCCTGCGCGCGCGCGACCTGCAGGGGCGCATCACCTACGTCAACCCGGCCTTCTGCGAGATGGTCGGCTTCACGCCCGAAGAGCTCATGGCCGACAGCGTCGAGGCGCCCTACTGGCCGACCGAGCTGGCGCACGAATACCACCTGCGCCAGACGCGCCGCTTCGCGGGCGGCCTGCCGCCGCGCGAGGGCTTCGAGTCGGTCTTCATGCGCAAGGACGGCACGCGCTTTCCGGTGCTCATCTTCGAGGCGCCGCTGATCAACGCGCACAAGGTGCAGACCGGCTGGATGAGCGCCTTCATCGACGTGAGCGAGCAGCGCCGCGTCGAGGAACTCTCGCGCGCCAGCCAGGAGCGCCTGCAGGCCAGCGCGCGCCTGGCCACCGTGGGCGAGATGGCCTCGCTGCTGAGCCACGAACTCACGCAGCCGCTGGCCGCCATCGCCAGCTATGCCACCGGCTCGCTCAACCTGATCGGGCCCGAGGCGCGCGGCGAGCAGGCCGAGGTGGCCATGGCCGTGAAGCGCATCGCCGAGCAGGCCGACCGCGCCGGCCAGGTGATCCGCAGCGTGCACGACTTCGTGCGCCGGCGCGACCGCATGCGCGAGGCCGTGGCGCCGCAGGCGCTGATCGACGCCGTGCTGCCGCTGGTGCGGCTGCAGGCGCGCAAGCTCGACGTGACGATCGAGATCGTGTGCGAAGAGCGCCTGCCCGCCGTGGTGTGCGACCGCACGCTGGTCGAGCAGGTGCTGCTGAACCTGGCGCGCAACGCCATGCAGGCCATGGACGGCGCCGACCACGCGCCCGGCAGCCGCGTGCTGCGCCTGCGCGTGGCGCGCGCCCTGCCGGTGGGCGCCACCGTGCCGGCCGACGGCCGGCGCTGGCTCGAGTTCTCCGTGGCCGACCTGGGCTGCGGCATCAGCGAGGAGGTGGCGGCGCGCCTGTTCACGCCCTTCTTCACCACGCGCCCCGACGGCATGGGCCTGGGCCTGAGCCTGTGCCGCACCGTGGTGGAGCAGCATGGCGGCGCGCTGATGTTCGAGCCCAACCGCCCCCGGGGCACCGTCTTCAGGTTTACCCTTCCCGCTGCGGGATAGCCGCCTTTTTCTTCTTCTTCGTTTTCTCTGTTCCGCTGGACCTCATGGCATGCAACCGCTGATCGATGGCTTGATCTTTATCGTGGACGACGACGCCAGCGTGCGCGAGGCGCTGGCCTGGCTGCTGCGTTCGCGCCGCCTGGCCAGCGAGCACTTCGGCAGCGCCGAGGCCTTCGAGCAGTACCTGGACGAGGCGCCGCTGCCCGACCAGCCGCGCTGCCTGCTGCTGGACGTGCGCATGCCCGGCATGAGCGGGCTGGTGCTGTTCGACCGGCTGGCCGAACGCGGCCTGCTGGCCGAGATGCCCGTGATCTTCCTGACCGGCCATGCCGACGTGCCCACCGCCGTCGAGGCGGTCAAGCGCGGGGCCTTCGACTTCTGCGAGAAGCCGTTCTCGGACAACGCGCTGGTCGACCGCATCGAGCAGGCGCTGGGCATGTCGCAGCGCGCGCTCGAGGTGCAGCGCGTGCGCCGCGGCCTGGCCGACCGCATCGCCGAGCTGACCGACCGCGAGCGCGACGTGATGCGCCTCGTGGTCGAGGGCCTGCCGAACAAGCTCATCGCCGACCAGCTCGCGATCAGCGTGCGCACGGTGGAGGTCCACCGGGCGCGCGTGTTCGAGAAGATGGAAGTGAAGTCGGCGGTGGAGCTGGCCAACCGCCTGCGCGACCTCTAGCCCGCAGGTCGGGCCTCAACTGTGCACGTGCTGCGCCGCGCCGTCGCGCGTGGCCATCTCCAGCATGCTGCGGCCGTCGACGATGCCGATGTCGTTGCGCTCGTAGTAGATGTCGCCTTCGAGCACGATCACCTCGATGGCGCCCAGGTGGTGGTGCACCGGCGCCTCGGTGCCGGGATCGACCTTCAGCAGGCAGGTGAAGCCGCCGCTGCGCCGGTTGATGCTCAGCAGCTTGTAGGCCACGCCGGGCATGACCCACGGCTTCCACGGATAGCGCTCGAGCTTCTGGAAATGCGGGTACGGCAGCGTGATGCGCGCGTGGGCGGCGCTGGCGGGCGGCGTGGCTTTCAGGGCGGTCAGGGTCATGGTGTCTCCGTGGGTGATGCGGCCGGATCGGCCTGCCAAGCCAGTCTAGGAGCGGCTTCCCACGCCATGGCATGTTGGCCCGAACGAAGCACGGGATGTCGAAAGCGGCGCGCTTTTGCGCAAGTTGCAGCGCCGTTCAGCGCATGCGGCGGTAGGTGCTTGGCGCCACGCCGACGAATGCACGGAAGCGCGTCGAGAAGTACGCGGCGCTGCCGAAGCCCATGCGCGCGGCCACGGCTTCCACGGGCAGGTCGCTGGTGCGCAGCAGTTCGGCGGCGCCTTCCAGGCGGCGGCGCAGCAGGTACTGGTAGGGCGCCATGCCGCTGGCCGCCTTGAAGCTGCGGATGAAGTGGTCCTGCGACAGGTGCACCAACGCTGCCAGGTCGGCCAGGCCCAGCGGCGTGGCCAGGTGCGCGTCGATGTGCTCGGTCACCCGGCGCAGCTGCCGCGGCGTCAGGACCGGCTGCCGGCGCGCGCCCTCCGTGCGCGGCAGCGCACCGCGCCCCGGTGCGCAGTGGCGCCGCACGAGGTGATGCGCCAGCAGGTGCTGGCTCTGCGAGAGCAGCAGCGAATCGGGGCTCGCGGGCACGCTGCCGTACAGCTCCACCTCGCTCACCAGCATCTGGAAGAAGCCTTGCAGCCACGGGTCGCGGATCGCGAAGAAGGGGTCGATCTCCACCGCCGGCCCGAGGCCTTCCTCGGCGGCGACGCGCGCGATCAGCGCCTGCCCGATGTACAGGTGCACCACGCCGCAGCGCCCGCCGATTTCCCATTCGGTGCCGTCGCAGGGAATGAAGCTCACGCTGCCCAGCCGCGAACGCGAGGCGACGAGCTTGCCGCGTTCGTACTTGCGCACCGCCGTGCTGCCGTTCTCGTGCAGCACCAGCACGTGATGCGCCGCGCCGTGGAAGGGCAGCCAGCACGCGTCCTGCTGCCAGCGGGCGGCGAACAGCTGGTCGCCGCCGGTCACGAGGTACTGGGGTTGCGCACCGGTGCCCGCGGCGATGATGTCCGGGGCAAAGCGGGATGCGACGCTCGATGGGGCCGGCGCGATGGCGTTCATCGGAGTTTCCTCTCGTGTCCGCCCGGCGCGCGGTGCGCGCGCCGCGTGCAGGCCGCGCGATGTTAGGGCCGGCGGTGCCGTGCCCTCATGCGGGATTTCCTCACGGTGCCGCGCGACATGCGCGCAGCACCTGGGCTCAGATCTTCTCGGCGACGAAGATTTCGACGCGGCGGTTCTGCGCGCGGCCGGCGGCCGTGCCGTTGTCCGCCAGCGGCTCGCGCGAGCCGCGGCCGTCGGTGGTGATCACGGTGGTCGACACGCCGCGGCCCACCAGGTGGTTGCGCACGCTGTCGGCGCGGCTCACCGAGAGGCGTTCGTTGCCTTCCTCGCTGCCCGTGCTGTCGGTGTGGCCGACCACGCGCAGGCTGGCGGTGGTGGCGCTCTTCAGGCCTTCGGCGACCTTGTCCAGCACCTGCGCCAGGTTGCGCTTGACGTTGGCGCGGCCGGTGTCGAACGAGAGTTCATTCGGAATCACGACGTGAAGCTGGTTGTCGGCGGTCTGCGAGATCACCACGCCGGTGCCCTTGGTGGAGCTTTCGAGCTCGGCCTTCAGCGCGTCCAGTCGGGCGGTCCAGCTGTTGGCCGGTGCGGCCTGCTGTGCGGCCGGTGCTTCGGCCGGCGGGGTCGACGATGCGCACCCCGCGATGAACAACACAGCGGCCAGGGCCGCGCTAGACACAACAAACTTCCTCATGAATTTTCCCTCTGCTTGGACCAATGAAAACTGAAGCGGGAACCGGCCGTTCGATGCGGCGGCCGGTTTCCCGGTGGGGCGGCGATCAGCCGCGCTGTGCGCGCTCGCCCACGTAGATCTCGACGCGGCGGTTCTGTGCCCGGCCGGCGTCGCTGTTGTTGTCGGCCACCGGCTCATGCGAGCCACGGCCTTCGATGCGGAACGCCGCGGCGCTCACGCCGCGTGCCACCAGGTAGTCGCGCGTGCTGGCGGCGCGGTCCACCGACAGCGGGTTGTTGATGGCGTCGGAGCCGGTGCTGTCGGTGTGGCCGATGATGCGCACCTCGGCGTTCGGGTTGTTGCGCAGGCCGTTGGCGAACTGGTCGAGCACGGGCGCGAAGTTCGACTTGATGTTGGAGCGGCCCACGTCGAACGACACGTCGCTCGGAATGGCGAGCTTGAGCTCGTTGTTGGCCGTCTGCGTCACGGCCACGCCGGTGCCCTGCGTGGCGGCTTCCATCTGGCGCTTCTGGTTTTCCATGCGCTGCGACCACAGGTAGCCGCCGAGTGCGCCGGCTGCCGCGCCGACCACCGCGCCCGTGCCGATGGCACCGCGGTTGCCGCCGGTGGCCGAGCCGATGGCGGCGCCGCCGAGCGCGCCGATGCCGGCACCGATGCCGGTGTTGCGCTGGGTGTCGGTCATTCCGCCGGCACAGCCGGACAGGACGAGGGCAGCTGCGGTGGTTGCAAGAACGAACTTTTTCATGGCGATCCCTTTCAAGGTTGAATCAAGCGGGCCACAGCTTAGCCCCCGGCGGGTATGCGATGGTACGTGCTCAAAGCCCTACGGAAAATAAGAAAACTTTCGCCATCGCCCGTGAATGCTGCGATGATTGCTACTAAAGTTGTAGCAATAGGGTGCTTGTCCGACAGTGGGCCGCGCCGTGTGGCTACACGAGCAATTCACACTTTGGGCGGCGAATCCTTGTCCTCACGCTCGGCGTCGGGGTCGTCATGCAATTCACCCTTGTTACGCCCGGAAAACATGGTCCACCAGATGATCAAGATCAGGACGAGTCCCGCGGCGAGGGCTTCAAGCAGAATCAAACCCATGAGAAATGGACTCCAGTGGCTGGTCGGGCTTGCGATCGTAGCAACGCTTGCCGGCTGTTCCCTCGGCCCCCGCGCCCCCGACACCCCCACCCGACCCACCGTCACCCCGCCGCGCGACCTCGGTCCGCTGACCGGATCGCTCGCGCATCCGAAAAGCCGCTGGGTGCCCGTGGGCTGGTCCGAACTGCCGGGCTTCAGCGAAGACCCGCTGCATGAGGCGTGGATCGCGCTGCTGGCCAACTGCGCACGCCCCAACGCCGCCTTCGCGCCGCTGTGCCGCGAGGTGCGCCAGCTCGCCATCGCCACGCCCGAGGAGCAGCGCCGCTGGATGACCGACCGGCTGCAGCCCTACCGCGTCGAATCGCTCGCGGGCCAGAGCGAAGGCAAGCTCACCAGCTACTACGAGCCCGTGTACGAAGCCTCGCGCGTGCCCTCGGCCGGCTTCAGCGTGCCGCTGTACCAGGCGCCCGACGGCCTCGTGCCCAAGCGCCCCTGGTTCACGCGCCAGGAGATCGAGACCCTGCCCGAGGCCCAGGCCGCGCTGCGCGGTCGCGAGATCGCCTGGATGGCCGACCCCATCGACGCGCTGATGCTGCACATCCAGGGCTCGGGCCGCTTGCGCATCACCGAGGCCAACGGCTACCAGCACACCGTGCGCGTGGCCTATGCGGCCACCAACGAGCAGCCGTACCGCAGCGTGCAACAGTGGTTGATGAGCCAGGGCGTCGCCAAGGTCGGCAAGTGGCCCGACGACACCAAGGCCTGGGTGGCGCAGAACCCGCAGCGCGTGTCGCAGCTGCTGTGGAGCAACCCGCGCTACGTGTTCTTCCGCGAAGAGACCATGAGCGAACTCGACGCCGCCTTCGGCCCGCGCGGCGCGCAGGGCGTGCCGCTGACGGCGGGGCGCTCCATCGCGGTCGACCGCGAGAGCATTCCCTACGGCACGCCGGTGTGGCTCGCATCGAACGGCCCGACCGCGCAGCTGCAGAAGCTGGTGGTGGCGCAGGACACCGGCAGCGCCATCCTGGGCGCCGTGCGCGCCGACTACTTCGCCGGCACCGGCGCCGAGGCCGGACGGCTGGCGGCGAGCGTGAACCAGCCGCTGCGGCTGTGGGCGCTGTGGCCGAGGCAGTTGCCGGCGCCCTGA
>RCUK01000923.1_pt1 | contig 21191 bp, 23 predicted proteins | sample 2166381 | NCBI WGS metagenome assembly RCUK01 (sample SAMN09932809, study PRJNA488358) | compost metagenome | isolation source: compost soil in an enriched community | place: Germany: Experimental Botanical Garden | reverse complement strand
TCAAATTCTGAGTAATGCGGATTTGCTTTTTGCAATTCATCCAAAGTTTTAAAAGATCCAGAAGCAATCCAGACATTTGCCGTTTTCGCCTTATCTAAAACTTTTTCAAAAGACAAACCTTCACTTCCAGTTCCCTTTAAATCGGCCCATAAATAATTAGATTTTGCATCTTGCATAAACTGCGCTACCCAGCTGTTTCCTTTGGCTACATACCAAACATCTTCGTACATAGAACCATACAGCACTTTTGAAGTTGCAGGTTTCTCTTCTACCAGTTTTTTTGCCTGATTGTAACTTTCTACTATCTTATTAAAAAGTTCTTTTGCTTTGTCTTCTTTTCCAAATAAAGCGCCGTAAAGTTTAATCCATTCTGCTTTTCCTAGTGGAGACTGCTCCATCCAGTCACCTTGAATAAGAACTTTTAAACCGCTTTTCTTCAAATTATCCAGCATGGGATTATTATTATCGACACCAAATGTAACAATCAAATCTGGCGACAATTCTATTAATTGCTCGATGTTCAATTTCTCATTTTGTCCCACGTTTTTTATAGAACCTTTGTCAATTAATGCTCTAGTTTTTTCTGAAGAAATATAATCGGTATGCGGAAATCCGACTAATTTATTCTCAACTTCCAACATTTCTAGAAAAGGAATATTTGTTGTTGAAGTTACCACAACACTTTCTAATGGAACTTTTATTGAAGGATATTTTTTTAAACTGTCTGGAATTTGCACTCCTTTTTCTTCCAAAATGTAAGTGAATTTCTCCTTAGCATTTGGCCATGGATTCACCACATTTACAACCGAATAGCCCTCGTTTTTCACAATTGAAAGTCCCGATGCAAATTCGATGCTTTCTTTGGATTTGCTAGATTTTACAGGAGTTTGCGATTCATTTTTTTTACAGCCAACTACTATAAAAAGTAAAAAAACGACTGACAATTTATGGAAAAAATATTTCATATTTTATGTTTTATATGGCAACAAAGGTAAATCAATTTCTATTTTTTTTGTTTACCTTTATTCGTACAAATTTAAACAAATAGCCTTTTATTTAATGAGTACACCAAAAACAAAAATTTGCTCCAGTTGTGAGGCCGCTTTTTCATGCGGTGACACTTCACCTGAAAATAAGTGCTGGTGTAATGATTACCCACCTATTTTTAATCTTTCAGAAGGAGGCGATTGCCTATGCCCTGCATGTTTTAAAGAAGCCTGCGAAGATAAAATTGATGCTTATATTGAAACCGTAACTCCCAAAAAAGCGCTTAAAAATAAGGCAATGCTTTTACCTAAAACTGATAATTTAATTGAAGGAATCGACTATTATATCGAAAATGGCAATTATGTTTTTAAAGCTTGGTTTCATCTTAAAAGAGGAACCTGCTGCGGAAATAATTGCCGACATTGTCCTTATTAAAGAGTTATGAATTATAAATTATCAGTTATGAGTGAGTAGCTCGTAATTTAATTTATAAATTGCCAAACAAAACTCATAACTCATAATTAATAAAAATGATTTACTTGGTAACAGGAGGCGAGCGTTCTGGAAAAAGCGGTTATGCGCAGAAACTTGCTTTAGAACTTTCCAACTCTCCTATATATGTAGCAACTGCCCGAAAATGGGATGCTGATTTTCAAAATCGAATTGATCGCCATCAGCAGGAAAGAGACGAACATTGGACAAATATCGAAAAAGAGAAATATTTAAGTGAAATTGATTTTTCCGGAACAACGGCCTTGATTGATTGTGTAACACTTTGGCTTACTAATTTTTTTATTGATACTAAAAATGATGTGGCTTTGAGTTTAGAAGAAGCTAAAAAGGAATTTCTTGCCATTGCAAAAAGCGAAAATGCAAATATCATTATCGTTACAAATGAAATCGGCATGGGTGTTCATGCGGAAACGCATATTGGAAGAAAATTCGTTGAACTTCAAGGCTGGATGAATCAATTTCTTGCTGCAAATGCGGATGAGGTTGTGCTAATGGTTTCTGGAATTCCAGTTAAAATTAAAGGATAAATTCCAATACAAAAAAATCCAAATTCCAAAGCTTATACTAAGTTTTGGAATTTGGGATTTTCTTTTTTGGTACTTAACGCTTGGAATTTAGGATTTAAAAATTGTAATTTTATAGCATGAGTAATTTAGAAGATATACTAAAATCCCGCCGCGACACACGACATTTTACAACTGATGAAGTTCCTGACGAAGTTATTCAGAAAGCTTTACAGGCTGGACATTGGGCTCCGTCTGTGGGACTTACCGATGCGACTAGATATTATCTCATTAAATCGGATGAGGTAAAAATGTCTATTAAAAAACTCTTTTTAGATTACAATAAAAAAGCTGAAGAACTAACCGACAATCCAGAACAGAAAGAACTCTACAGATCGCTTAAACTAGAAGCAATCGAAGAAGCTCCAATCGGACTTATAATTGCTTACGACCGTTCGGTTCTCAATCAGTTTACGATTGGAACAATTGGCAGTAACGAAGCGGTGAAATTCAGTTCGGTTTGTGCGGCGCAAAATATCTGGCTTTCGCTGACAGAGCAAGGTTACGGAATGGGCTGGGTATCAATTCTCAATTATTATCAGTTTAAAAAAATCCTCGATTTACCCGAAAATATAGAACCGCTTGGTTATTTCTGCATCGGAAAACCAGCAACCAATTATAACAATCAGCCAATGCTGCAGCAATTGCATTGGAAACAAAAATCGGAAGCTCCCATTTGCACTGAAATCCATGAAATTCATCAAATAAATGTTCCTGCTTTTGACTTGAAATCAGAGAATTCTATTCAATATAAATCTGATTTCTATACTCTTTTACAGGACAAAGTAGATTCGAAAACTAAACCCGTTGGTTCTTTGGGAACGTTAGAATCTTTGGCTTTCCAAATGGCAACGATTTTTGAAACTTTGAATCCGAAAATCGTAAAACCAAATATTGTAGTTTTTGCAGCCGATCACGGAATTGCGAATCATGGCGTAAGTGATTATCCGCAAGACGTTACGCGACAAATGGTCAATAATTTTCTGGATGGCGGCGCAGCAATAAATGTTTTCTGCAAACAAAATAATATTGAATTATCAATTGTGGATTCAGGTGTAAATTATGATTTTCCAACCAATGCAAAATTAATTGATGCGAAAATCGCTAAAGGAACTCAGTCTTTTCTGCACGTTCCTGCAATGAGCGAATCTGAAGTGCAATTATGTTTTGAGAAAGGAAAATCGATTGTTGAAAATATTGCAAAATCTGGCTCAAACTGTATTGGTTTTGGCGAAATGGGAATTGGAAATACTTCTACCGCTTCTGTTTTAATGAGTATTTTAACAGGTTTTCCTATTGAAGATTGTGTCGGAAAAGGAACTGGAGTTGAAAACGAAAAACTGCTTCTAAAACAAAACTTACTCAAAAAAGCAATCGATAATTATTCTGGTCAAGCCGATTTAATAGCACAGCTTTCCTATTTTGGAGGTTTTGAAATTCTACAAATGGCTGGCGGAATGCTTGCTGGTTTTGAGAATAAAATGCTACTTCTTGTTGACGGTTTCATTTGTACTGTAGCCTATTTAATTGCTTTTAAAATAAATCCGAACATCAAACAAAATGCTGTTTTCTGCCATTGTTCTGCCGAAAAAGCGCATTCAGAATTGCTAAATCATCTTGGAGCAAAACCTATTTTAAATTTAAATTTACGTTTGGGAGAAGGAACTGGTTGCGCTGTTGCTTTTCCGATTTTAAAATCGGCTGAAGCTTTTTTAAATGAAATGGCTAGTTTTGAAAGCGCGGGAATAAGTAGGAAATGACTTTCTTTTAAGATTTAAAGTTTATAACTTTGGATCTAAAATATTATATATGCCTTTTATTAAAGTTTATATTCACTGCGTTTGGAGTACTAAAAACAGATTTCCATTTTTAAATTCGATAGATCTTCGCCAAAAAGTATGGCGTCATATAAAAGAAAATTCATTAAAAAAAGAAATACATCTCGATTTCATTAGTGGATATTCTGATCATTGTCATTGTTTGATTTCACTAGGAAATAATCAGACTATTCAAAAAACAATACAATTATTAAAAGGAGAATCTTCTTACTGGATTAATAAAAATCAATTAACAAAAGATAAATTCGAATGGCAAGATGATTATTTTGCTGCTTCAGTTTCAGAATCTATTGCAGACAAAGTCAGGGATTACATTAAAAATCAAGAAGAGCATCATAAAAAGAAAACATTTCACGAAGAATATGAAGAGTTTATGATCAAATTTGGATTTAGTAATCTCTAAAGTTTGGCTAAAGCCTTATTCTATGAAATTTTCGCAACCTCCAGATAAATCTGGAGGCAATTCAAAAAAATAATATGATTTAATTTTGAAAAGGAAATACTAATATATTTAGATTTACAAATACAAAATGAATTGCCAACATCTTTAGATGTTGGTTAAATATTGACAAGTCAAAAGGGCTTTAGCCAAATGTCGTCAGCAAATAGAACCTTAAGACTATTCTAAGCTTTTTATCGAAAAAATCATTTTTCTTATTATTAAATGCTAAATAAATCTAAAGATCTTTTAAGATAATCTAACTTTAAATATTTGGCTAAAGCCTCTCTTAATCCCTCTAAATAAACCAACATCTAAAGATGTTGGCAATTCATAGAAATCATTTTTTAAAATTTTATTTTTGAATTGCCTCCAGATTTATCAGGAGATTATAAATTTGCTCCTAAAGAGGCTTTAGCCAAATAATCATAATCAAATGAAAAAAGAACTACACATTTTCTTCACCTGTCTAATGTTTTACACCAGAATTCCGTGTCCAAAAAACATTACACATCATCCAGATTATTTAAACAAAGCCACAAGATATTTCCCTTTTATCGGATGGATTGTCGGGAGTATTTCATTTCTCGCTTTTTATCTTTTTTCATTTTTTCTTTCAACAGAAATTGCTGTGATATTGGCAATTATCGCTTCTATTTTAACGACTGGAGCCTTTCACGAAGACGGATTTGCCGATGTTTGCGATGGATTTGGCGGAGGCTGGACCAAAGAAAAAATCTTGATGATTATGAAAGACAGTGCTATTGGAGCCTATGGTGCAATCGGATTAGTTTTGCTTTTTTTACTAAAATTCAAACTGCTTTCAGAATCCACTTTACTTTTCGCTAATAACATTTTATTAATTTTCCTTTTATTTATTTCTGCTCATTCACTAAGTCGTCTGGCAGCAATCAGCATTATTTTTACGCATGAATATTCTCGTGATGATGCTTCTAGCAAAAGCAAACCAATTGCCAAACAATACACTTGGAAAGAAGTTTCGGGTTCATTCTTTTTTGGTTTAATTCCGTTACTTGCATTTTCTTATTTCGATCCTAAAATTTTATTAGCCGTAATTCCAGTTTTCTTAACTAGATATTTTTTAGCACGATATTTTCAGAAATGGATTGATGGCTATACTGGGGATTGTCTTGGAGCAACCCAACAGGTTTGCGAAGTGGTATTTTACTTAAGCATTTTATTTTTATGGAAATTCATCTAGTTCGCCATACCGAAACCATCTGCGAAAAAGGAATCTGTTACGGGCAATCAGATGTTGATATTGCAGTTCCATTTGATGAAGTTTTCGGCAGAATTATTTCAGAATTACCTTCAGAAGCGTTTATTTTTTCCAGTCCGTTAAAGCGCTGTGTCATTTTAGCAAAACATATTCAAGAAAATATTAAAACCATTTCTTATCAGGAAGATGACCTTTTGAAAGAAATGAATTTTGGAGATTGGGAATTGAAAAGCTGGAACGAGATTCCGTCTGAAGAACTTAATCCATGGATGGAAGATTTTGTAAATATCAAAGTTTCAAACGGAGAATCTTTCGTAGAACTGCATGAAAGAGTTGGTCAATTTTTATCTAATACAATTTCAAAGATAAATCAGCCAATCGTTATTGTTGCTCATGCCGGAATCATCAGAAGTATTTTATGCCATCAGAGTTCACTGCCTTTAAAAGACGCTTTCAATAATAAAGTTGATTTCGGAGAAGTTATAAAAATTGATTTTTCTTGCAAATAATTTATAATTTTCCATTAACTGCAAAACAAATTTGAATAATCGATATTTTTAACTTTATATTTGCAGCAAATTAAGGTTGTGTTTTTGATTTAAAAATACATTAAAAGGGAATCAAGTAAATTCTTGAGCTGTACCCGCAACTGTAAGCTAAGTTCAAAACGAATGCTTGCTGTAACTACATCACCACTGTTCGCCGCTGCGAATGGGAAGGTAAACAGCAAGACGCAAGCCAGGAGACCTGCCTTTGTAACAATTTATCGAGCTCTCGGGAAAAAGAGTGAAGAAATTATGACTATAAAACTAAGGTTTGTTTTTTGTTTAGTACTGTTGTGCCAGATTTCGTTGGCGCAAAAAGATTCTATTACCAGTTTGAAAGAAGTCTATGTTTCAGACAAAAACCTGAAAAAATATTCTACTTCTCAATCTGTTTTAAAACTTAATGATTCCGTAATCAATAAAAATGAAGCTTTATTAACTGATTTATTAAACTTCAATTCTACTTTATATTTCAAAGAATACGGTCGCGGAATGCTTTCTACTGTTTCGTTTAGAGGAACAACCTCATCACAGACTGCAGTGATTTGGAACGGAATCAATATTAATTCGCAAATGAACGGAAGTACCGATTTCAATACCATTTCTGGTTCCGATTATAATTCTGTGAGTGTAAAAGCCGGCGGAGGAAGTGTAATTTATGGAAGTGGTGCTATTGGAGGAACAGTTCACTTAAATAACGATTTGTTATTTTTTAATCGTTTTGAGAATAATCTAAAACTAGATTACGGCAGTTTTAATACGATTGGGATTAATTATAAAACTTCTATTTCCAATAAAAAATGGAGTACACAAATTGGGTTTTCTAAAAACAGCTCGACAAACGACTATAAATACTTAGATCGATACACTTGGAGAGGCGAACAGCGCAGGAATCAAAACGGACAGTATGATATTATTACTTTAAATGCTAATGTTGGTTACAAAATAAACGACAACAACATTTTAAAGCTTTATAGTCAGACTTCAAATACAGATAGAAATACTTCTCTGATTACAGAAACAGATACCAAAAGCAAGTATGTGAATGGTTTTAATCGAAATTTATTAGAGTATGATGGAAATTTCGGAAAACTGAAAACCAACTTCAAAACAGCTTATATTTTTGAAAACTATCAATATTTTGCCGATAATTCGAGAAAAGATTTTACCTACGGAAAAACTGAAAATCTAATCACAAAACTCGATTTAGATTATACATTATTTAAATCTACTCAGATCAACGGAATTGTAGATTACAGCAGAACAAATGGTTATGGAAGCAGTTTCGGAAGTCATGTTCGTGAAATAAGCTCTGCATCTTTATTAGTAAAACAAGATATTGGAACTAATTGGAAAAATGAACTCGGCATTAGAAAAGAAGTAACAGATAATTACAAATCACCTCTTTTATTCAATCTTGGTTCTTCTTATAAATTTAATGAGTGGTACAATTTAAAACTAAATGTTTCCAGAAATTTCAGGATTCCAACGTATAACGATTTGTATTGGGAAACAGGCGGAAATCCCAACTTGAAACCAGAGAGTTCTTATCAAGGAGAAATTGGAAATATTTTTACTTTCAAAAATATCACTTGGACTCAGAACTTTTATTATATGAAAATAAAAGATATGCTACAATGGGTCCCAGGAGCTGGAGGTCTTTGGTATCCGCAAAATCAGGATAATGTAAACAGTTACGGAACAGAGACTTTAATTAACTGGAAAAAAAGCTACGGCAAGAATATTTTCGCAGTAAATGCCACTTATGCGTATACGGTATCAGAAGACGATCAAACGAAAAATCAGATTTTCTATGTGCCATTTCATAAAGCTACAGGCGCAATTTCTTACTCCAGAAATAAAATAAGTGCCTATTATCAAGTGCTCTACAATGGATTTGTATATACAACTGAAGATAATAATCCTGATGATATTATAAACGATTACACGGTTTCAAACATTGGAATCGATTATGATTTTAAATTTTTAGAGTCTTTCAAACTAGGTTTTCAAGTTTTAAATCTTTTAAACAAAAATTATGAAAGCTTAGAAAATAGACCAATGCCTGGCCGCAATTTTAATATGTATATAACCTTAAAATTTTAATATATGAAATTCAGTAAATTACTTTTAATAGCTTTAAGCATTTCGTTATTCGCTTCTTGTTCAAGCAACGATGACGATGACACTCCAAAAGGTGCTTATGACAATGGTTTTTTTATTTTGAATGAGGGAAGTAAAAGTCTTGGAACTATTTCTTTTTCAAGTAATGATTTAAGTTCTTTTACTAAAGATGTTTACAAAACAGAAAATGGAACTGACGCGGTTGGAGGATATTTACAAAATATCTTTTACAGCGGAGACAAAGCTTACATCATTGCAGGTGGATCTAATTTAATCAATGTGGTAAATCGTTATACTTTTAAATTAATTGCAAAAATCGATTCTAACCTTCGCGCTCCAAGATATGGGGTTGTAAAAGACGGAAAAGCGTATGTAATCAATGCAGGAGAATATTCATATGAAAATCCAGCAACAGGAGATACAGACGATTATATTGCAATAATCAACTTGGCAACAAATACTGTAGAATCTAAAGTAGCTTTAAACTCAACTGCAAATAGAGTTATTGAGGAAAATGGAAAACTTTATATTACAGACACCTACAATGACAAACTTTTAATTTACAACATTGCTACAAAAGCTCTTGAAACTCCTGTAACAATTGGCTTAGATGGAGATTCTATTGAAGAAGAAGGCGGAGTGATTTTCATTTTAAGAAAACCATATCAAGGTGCAGGAGAAATTGTTAAAGTTAAAATCTCTGACAAATCTATTTCTCGCATTGCACTTCCTGCTACTATTGGAGAAGCTGGTTTCTTGGACATTGAAGACAATAAAGTTTATTACACAGCTTCAAGTTCAGTTTACTCAATTAGTACAGAAGCAACAGCAGCAGCAACAACAGCTTTATTTGATTCTAAAGCAGCTTATTTATACGGTTTTACAGTAAAAGACGATCGTATTTATGTAGCAGATGCTAAATTTGGAGCAGACAGCAAAGCATATATCTTCAATTTAACTGGAGTTTTGCAAAAAGAATTAACTACTGGAGCGGGATCAAACGGTTTCTACTTCAACGATTAATTTTTACTTTTTAGAATTAGTTTTTGTTTTTTTTATGGAAAAGGCTTTCATCTCTGAAAGCCTTTTCTATTTATTAGATTCTATTTTTTTGGAGCATTTTGAAAATACATTCCGTGTCTTAATCCGTTAATGATTTTTGAGTTTGTTAAATAAGGATGTTCTGGTTCAGAATCATTCAGAATTCTTTTAGCAGTAGATCCTGTAATTTTCGAAATAGCTAAATTAAGTAACGGTTCAGACGTTTCTCCTAAAACACCAAAAGTATCCAAATACTCCGTTTGTTGATAAGTAGGCTGTAAACCTTGCTGGTAATCACCAAAACCTGCAGAATTTGAGATTTTAAAAACCAGAGGCTGCATTGCATATTTATGATTTGGATTAACATTCTTTTTAGTCAAAGTTTCTGAATCGTAAACTGTAAACGAACCTACGTTTTTACCCGTCGTGGTTTCTCCAATTTGAACAACACTAATATATGGTGTTAATCCATTAATAACCAATTCACTTGCAGATGCGGTACTTTCTGTCGTAATAATATAAACTCTATTTAAATTTAAGCTGTTTAATGGTTTCCCATCAATATTGTTCACAAATCTGTAATTCAAACTTTCTAAATCCTCAGCTGTCATATCTTTCATAAACTTCGTATTAAACTGAGTTTTAGCAAAAATCTGATTATCGAACTGCCCTGTAATCATACTAGAAAGTCTTATAGCCGAAGGCACAGCTCCACCTCCATTATATCGAAGATCCAGAATTAAATCTGTAATCCCTTGTGATTTCAATTCTCCAAAAGCCTGATTTAATCTATCATCATAATTTGAATAAAAACCATTATACATCAAATAACCAATTTTATGACCTCCAGAAGTAATCACTTTATTAATAAAAATAGGATTTTCTTCTAAAACCGTCTTAGTCAAATCAACCGATTTGCCATTCAAAACATAACCGCTTCCATTATAATCTGCTAAGTTTAGCGTATAGCTATCTTTATTAAATAATAACTCCTGATAATTTGAAACTGTAAGTTTTGTTCCGTTTACACTTGTAAATAAATCACCGCGTTTAATGGCTTTTGTAGAAGCATCAGAGTTTGGAATAATGTATCGTACAAAACCAACCACATCGTTTGATCCTGAAGACACGCGGCTCAGTCCAAAGTCGACACCATTATTTTTTGTAACACCACTTAATTCCTGTTCTAAAACAGTGTAATCATCAACAATCCAGCTAAAACGATCAATTGCATCGCCGTTAGGATATTTACTTTCTGGTTTATTCAATAAATCTTCAAACAAATCTTCAGGATGAGAATATCCTCTCAAAAACTGATCGAAATCTGGTTGTAAATTACGGCCATCGGCTAGATTTGGAACATCTTGTTGCCATAAGTAAACTTCATTTAATCCTCTCCAGATAAATTTATTAATCTGCAAGTCTGCTGGAGCAGCTACGTCATCTTGATCTTCACAAGATTGTAACGAAAAAGCGAATAAAAAGAAAAAAAGAACACTCTTTAAAGTTGTTTTCATATCATGTAGGTTATCTATATTCTGAATAAACGTAAAAGTAGTATCTTTAGTTTTAGCATTGTCATTAAAGCAGTATTTTTTTTACATAAAAAATATTTTTTTTTTGTTGTAACAAATATAATTGTGCTTCGTCTTGAATATATAAGCTAACGATTAACCATCAGATTAATGAACCAAGTTGTATTTATAGAATTAATAAATCCTTTTAAAGACAAAGTTTTTCGTCTGGCAAAAAGATTACTTACCAGCACTGAAGAAGCAGAAGATGCAACTCAGGAAGTAATGGTAAAATTATGGAACAAAAAAGATAATCTCGAAAGTTACAATAGCGTCGAAGCATTGGCGATGACCATGACCAAAAATTATTGTCTCGATCAGCTAAAATCTAAAAGAGCCAGCAATCTGCAAATTGTTCACAACAACTTTACCGATCGGCAGCCACAATTGGATAAAAAACTAGAAGACCAAGACAGTTTAGAATGGGTCGAAAAAATTATAAACGAAATGCCCGAACAAATGCAACTATTAATTCAGCTTCGGGATGTAGAACAATATGAATTTGAAGAAATAGCCAAAATCGTAAATATGAACGAAACCGCAATACGAGTGGCACTTTCGAGAGCGAGAAAAAAAATTAGAGAATCAATGACAAATACACACCTTTATGGAACTAAATAAAATAGAAGATATATTAGAAAAATACTTTCAGGGAGAAACTTCTATTGCCGAAGAAAATCAGTTAAAAGAATATTTTTCTTCATCAAATGTTGCGCAGCATTTGGAGCAATACAAACCTATGTTTGGCTATTTCTCTCAAGCAAAAGAACAGAAATCGACGTATGAGATTCCACTACAAACTAAGAAACGAAATGTGGCGTGGTTATCGATTGCAGCTTCTGCTGTTGTTTTGCTGGGAATCGGAACTTACTTTTTTGTTAGCGAAAAAAATGATACTACTGCAGTAGCTTCGCAAACAGAATTAGGAACTTACGATGATCCCGAAGAAGCGCTAAAAGCAACTCAAAAAGCTTTGGCTTTATTATCAAACAATGTTAATGTAGGTATTGAAAGTGTACAATACATTAAAGAATACGAACAATCAAAAAACAAAATCTTTAAACAGTAATTAAATTCAATCAAAAATGAAAAATTTCATCATAACACTAGTATTCGCCTTCGTTACAAATGTATTTTATGCACAAGGCGCATTTGACAAATTTGACGGTCAAGACGATGTAACCTCAGTAATTGTAAACAAAAAAATGTTCGATTTAATGAGCAAAGTAAAAACTGACACATCTGATAAAGAGACACAGCAATATATCGCTTTGATCAAAAAACTGGATTACTTAAAAGTGTTTACCACTAAAAATCCAAAAATCGAAGCCGACATGAAAGCTACTGCTGATAAATATGTAAAAACTGCCGGTCTTGAAGAATTAATGCGAGTAAATGATGGCGGAAAAAACGTTAGAATAATGGTAAAATCTGGCGCTACTGACACACAGATAAAAGAACTTTTAATGTATGTTGATGGTGCAAAAAACGACGAAACTGTTTTACTATCTTTAACTGGTAATTTTGATTTAAACGAAATCTCAGTACTAACCGATAAAATGCAGCTTCCTGGCGGTTCTGACTTAAAGAAAGCTTCTAAAGGCAAAAAATAAAAATGAGAACAAGTATCTTCATCTTAGCACTTACAGCTCTCCTAACCTTAGGAAGCTGTAATTCTGAACCTTCACTGCAAAAGTATTTTGTAGAGAATTCAGAGAAAAAAGAGTTTATTTCTTTAGATATTTCGCCAAACATTTTAAATGTTGATAAAACAAAATTATCTACAGAACAAAACGAAGCTTTAAATTCGTTTGACAAAATGAATATTATCGCTTTTAAAGCTGATAAAAGCAATCAAGCTCAGTTTGAAACGGAAAGAACCAAAGTAAAAGCCATTTTAAAAGATCCGAAATATCAAGAATTAATGAAATTTGGTTCTGGTAGAGACGGTGCTTCTGTAAGTTACGTTGGAAGTGACGACAATATCAAAGAGTTTGTCATTTTTGCAAACAGAAAAGAAACCGGATTTGCAGTAGTTCGCGTGTTAGGAGAAGATATGAACCCAAATAATATTATGACTTTAATGTCTGTTTTGCAAAAATCTAAAATAGACATGGAACAGTTAAAACCTTTAGAGCAATTGCTTAAAAAATAACAAATCTTACTTTTATAATTTAAAAAGCTCCAATGAAAATTGGAGCTTTTTTATTTCAAAAAAATCAAATTTTCACTATATTTTTAAGTAAATATTAACCCATATTTTTCTACATTTACGGCTTAACAAATTTAATCAAAAATGAAATTAACAAAAACATTACTACTTCTTTTTATCCTTATTTTAGGTAGCTGTTCAAGCGATGACAGCAGCGAAACCACTGACAACAATCCAACATCAAAATATGCAATGACTGCAAAAATTGATGGAACATTGTGGGAAATGCAAAACCCATTTAGTTCAGATTATGCTACAAAACCATTATTCAATTATTATCCTGAAAGTGAATACATTCAGCTGCAAGGAAGAAAAAATTTGATTGACGAAATTAGAATTTTGATTAAAAGAAGCGACCTTAAAGTTGGTACATATCCCATTACAGCAGCCACTTACGACGCCTCTAAAACTCAAGTAGAAATGTCATACAATAGCAAAGGAACAAATATTCAATATCCAGTTGAAGGAAACGTGATCATAACTGCAGTTGATACAAATGCAAAAACTGTAAAAGGGACATTTTCATTTAATTGTGTTGAAGATGATTCAAAACCTATTAGCACATCCAATCCTATTACAACAAAAGTAACGGATGGTACTTTTAGTTACAGATACGATGTTTCAAACTAAGAAACTTAGACCATAAAGGAAGCTCCAATTTTCATTGGAGCTTTTTTATATTGCAACAACAAAATCAGCACTTAATTTAAATAAGTAATAAATTCATGGGGCAAAAAATTTGCGCCATTATAACAGATAAAAAGACTCAATACGAAAAAGATTTAGTACATTTTTTTGAAGAGAATATAGTAATTATACCTTTAGATTTGAACGGGAGTACAATTGAATATTTCATTAAAGAAGCTGATAATTTTAATACTAGAAAAGAATATTTACAATATTTAAAGACACTTCCAATTTACGACACTCAAACAAATTCAACCGATTATGATCATAACATTACATCAATAGTTAATATTATTGAAACATATGAATTAAAAAACTTTTCAATCAGATACTATACAGAATGGGCTGGTATTCCTGACGATGATTTTTATATTGCAGTCATAAATGGAGAAATAAAAAAAGATTCGATTGTACTTCATAGATGAAATAATTTCTTTTTCAGCCAAATATATTGTAGAGGCGCACCGCAGTGCGTCTTATGCGTAAATCAGATTGCGGATACTGGACGTAGACGCACTGCAGTGCGTCTCTACGCGGGACTTTGTCCTTGTTTTAATTTGAGAGATTTTACTGAACAAAACAACTTACATTTTCTTTGCCATGAACCTAATTTAATTATATTTGCCACTTACCAAAATACTAAATTATGATACAAAAAACATCAAATGCCTTTATCGCGGCATCTTGGGTTGCTCTTGGAGCAGGAACAGTTGGCTTTATTGTTGGGCTTGCCAGAGCTGAAATGCTATTAAACGAAAAAGGATATTATTTTACCGTTCTAATGTTCGGACTTTTTGCTGTTGTTTCATTACAAAAAAGCGTAAGAGACCGATTAGAAAAACTTCCTGTTACTGATATTTACTACGGAATCTGCTGGTTTGGAACATTATTATCAATCGTTCTTCTAGTTGTTGGATTATGGAATGCAACGATTCTGCCAAGCGAAAAAGGTTTTTATGCTTTTGCTTTTCTGCTAGCATTATTTGGTGCAATTTCAGTTCAGAAAAACACTAGAGATAATATGAACTTTGGTCAAAGCGAATAAAGTTCAAAATAATTAAAATACAAAAAGCTCCAATTTTCATTGGAGCTTTTTTATTTACACATAGAATCTGAGATTCAAATAAAAATTGACGATTGTAATAGGTATTTCTTACCTTTGCAACAATGAGCAAAAATCTTTACATTATTTCAGGATGTAATGGAGCAGGAAAAACAACTGCTTCCTTTACCATTTTACCAGAAATTTTAAATTGTAAAGAATTTGTAAATGCTGATGAAATTGCAAAAGGACTGTCACCTTTTCAACCTGAAAAAGTATCTTTTGAAGCAGGAAGGATAATGCTTAATCGAATTAATGAACTTTTGGAAGGAAATGTAACCTTTGCTTTTGAAACCACATTAGCAACTAAGAGCTATAAATCTAAAGTTATTCAAGCAAAAAAAGAAAACTATAATACTACTCTTTTATTTTTTTGGCTGGAAACAGTTGATTTAGCAATTGAGAGAGTTAAAACTAGAGTACTTGAAGGAGGACATAACATTGAAATAGATGTTATAAAACGTAGATACCTAAACGGAATTAAAAATCTCTTCGAAATTTATCTCGAAATTGTAGACGAAGTACTTATTTTTGATAATTCATTTGGAATACCAGAATTAATAGCAGAAAAGTCTTTTGAAACTAAAATGAAAATTTTAAATGAAACTAAATTCTATAATTTAAAAAAATATTGGGATGAAAGAATATAAAAGATCTGTCAATCAGCAAAAAATTATTGATGGAATGAATAAAGTTTATGAAAAACTGATCGAATTTAAAAAGAAATCTAATAGTGAATTAGTCATCATTAAAGACAACAAAATAGTAAAAATCAAACCCTAATAAAAAAGCTCCAATTTTCATTGGAGCTTTTTTAGTTATATTAGAATCTGAGATTATTTACTCAAATACATTTTTCTTCTAGAGTACAATTCGTAGAATTGATCGTCTTTTAAGTCATCAATAAACAAGATGCTTTCTCCTGTCGATTTCATTTCTGGCCCTAACGCTTTGTTTACGTTCGGGAATTTGCTGAAAGAGAAAACTGGTTGTTTGATTGCGTATCCTTTTAATTGTGGATTGAAATCAAAGTCAGTTACTTTATTGTGTCCTAACATTACTTTTGTAGCATAGTTTACATAAGGTTCTCCGTAAGCTTTTGCAATAAACGGAACCGTTCTTGATGCTCTTGGGTTTGCTTCGATAATGTAAACCGTATCATCTTTAATTGCAAACTGAATGTTGATTAAACCAACAGTTTTTAAAGCTCTCGCAATTTTATGCGTATGATCTTTAATTTGCTGCATTACAAATTCTCCTAAGTTGAAAGGAGGCAATGTTGCGTTACTATCTCCAGAGTGAACTCCACAAGGTTCGATGTGCTCCATAATTCCGATGATGTAAACATTTCCATCAGCATCACAGATTGCATCAGCTTCAGCTTCGATTGCTCCAGCTAAATAGTGATCTAGCAATAATTTGTTTCCTGGAATTGCTTTCAACAAATCGATAACGTGTTCTTCCAATTCTTTTTTGTTGATTACAATTTTCATTCCCTGACCTCCTAATACATAAGAAGGACGAATTAAAAGTGGGAAATCTAAAGTATCTGCCAATTTTGAAGCTTCGTCAGCTGTTTCAGCGATTCCGAATCTTGGGAAAGGAATATGCAATTCAGTTAATAAATCTGAGAATCTTCCTCTATCTTCTGCCAAGTCAAGTGCGTCGAAACTAGTTCCGATGATTTTCACACCGTATTTAGATAATTTATCTGCTAATTTAAGAGCTGTCTGACCTCCAAGCTGAACGATTACACCTTCTGGTTTTTCGTGTTGGATAATATCGTAAATATGCTCCCAGAAAACTGGCTCGAAGTATAATTTATCAGCTGTATCAAAATCTGTAGAAACTGTTTCAGGATTACAGTTAATCATGATCGTTTCATAACCGCATTCTTTTGCAGCTAAAACTCCGTGTACACAAGAGTAATCAAATTCGATTCCCTGACCAATTCTGTTTGGCCCAGAACCTAAAACAATTACTTTCTTTTTATCTGTAAGCACACTTTCGTTATCTACATAACGTTCTCCGTTAGCTTTTTCAATTTCAGCCTCAAAAGTGGAGTAGTAATAAGGTGTTTTAGCTTTAAACTCTGCTGCACAAGTATCAACCAGTTTGAACACACGGTTGATGTTTTTCTCCATACGTAAAGTATGTACTTCACTTTCCAAGCAGTTCATCATGTGAGCCAATTGTCTGTCAGCAAAACCTTTTTGTTTTGCTTCAAGCAACAATTCTTTAGGAAGATCAGAAACTTTGTAGTTTGAGATTTCTTTTTCTAAAGTATAAAGCTCTTCATATTGTTTTAAGAACCACATGTCGATTCTTGTAATTTCGTGAATTGTGCTCAACGGAATTCCCATTGCAATTGCATCGTAAATTACGAAAACGCGATCCCAGCTAGCATAAGTCAGTTTCTCGATAATTTGCTCGTAATCTTTGTATCCTTTTCCATCAGCGCCTAAACCATTTCTCTTAATCTCTAAAGATTGGGTTGCTTTGTGAAGTGCTTCTTGGAAAGAACGTCCGATTCCCATAACCTCACCTACAGATTTCATCTGAAGACCTAAAGTTCTGTCTGAACCTTCAAATTTATCGAAGTTCCAACGTGGTATTTTTACGATTACATAATCTAAAGTTGGTTCAAAAAGAGCCGAAGTAGATTTTGTAATCTGGTTTTGCAATTCATCTAAATTGTATCCTAAAGCTAGTTTAGAAGCAATTTTTGCAATTGGGTAACCAGTTGCTTTTGATGCTAAAGCAGAAGAACGAGATACACGAGGGTTGATCTCGATGGCTACGATATCTTCTTTTTCGTCTGGTGAAACTGCAAATTGTACGTTACATCCTCCAGCAAAATTTCCGATACTTCTCATCATTAAGATTGCGTAGTCACGTAATTTTTGGAAAGTTGTATCAGATAATGTCATCGCTGGCGCCACTGTAATCGAATCTCCAGTGTGGATTCCCATGGGATCCATATTTTCGATCGAACAGATAATTACAACATTGTCATTTTTATCTCTTAAAAGCTCTAGCTCGTACTCTTTCCATCCCATTAAAGCTTTGTCGATCAAAACTTCGTGAATTGGAGAAGCTTCAAGACCTCTAGTTAGAAGCTCATCAAAATCTTCTTTTTTGTAAACCACAGCTGCTCCAGTTCCTCCAAGTGTAAACGAAGGGCGAATAACAAGCGGGAAACCAAACTCCTGAGCAATTTCTTTTCCTTCAAGGTAAGAAGTAGCTGTTTTTGCAGGTGCAGTTGGTACATTAATTTTTTCTAAAAGCTGTTTAAACTGCTCTCTGTCTTCAGTAATATTAATTGCGTTTACATCAACACCGATTAATCTCACTCCGAAATCCTGCCAGATTCCTTTTTCTTCAGCTTCCAAACACAAGTTCAAAGCCGTTTGTCCCCCCATTGTTGGTAAAACAGCATCAATTTGTGGATGTTCCTTAAGAATTTCAATAATCGATTTTGTCGTTAAAGGTTTCAAATAAATATGATCGGCCATAGATGGGTCGGTCATAATCGTCGCTGGATTCGAGTTAATCAAGATAACCTCAATTCCTTCTTCACGAATCGAACGTGCAGATTGAGATCCCGCATAATCGAATTCGCAAGCTTGACCAATAACAATAGGTCCTGAACCTATTATTAAAACTGATTTTATTGATGTGTCTTTAGGCATTTTGTATGTATTGTGTAGTTATTTACGTTTTAAAAACCTCTCTAGTGCATTATAAACTAGAAAGTTGGATAAAATTTTACCGAAAAGGTATAAAAAAAGGCGATACTAAAAAAGTAATCGCCTTATGTATGTTTATACAAACATTATTTTTTGTGTCTAGGCTCGCTAGAAACAGTTAATTTATGTCTTCCTTTTGCTCTTCTACGCGCTAGAACTTTTCTTCCATTCGCAGAAGCCATTCTGTCCATAAATCCGTGCTTATTTCTTCTTTTTCTTTTCGATGGTTGAAACGTTCTTTTGCTCATTGCTTTGTATCTTTAAAATGGTATCTAATATCTCTTTTCTGTTTTTGAATATCGTTATTCTAAAACCGAGTGCAAATATACAAAGACTTTTTTTTCTGGCAAGTACTTTAATAAAAATATTTTTAATTCATTTTACTATATTTGCAATCACAAATTTACATTAATTATGTTTCACAAAAATATTAAACTTATTTTGGCCGGACTTCTTGTAGTTGCTGGCGTTTGGCAATTTACAGAGAGTAATATCGGGAATGGTATTTTCCTTATATTATTGACTGCAATTCCAATTTTTCTTTATTTTAAAAACGAATTTATCCTTTTAGCCTTCCTTAAATTAAGAAAACAAGACTTCGAAGGTGCTAAAAAATGGCTTGCATACATCAAAAATCCGGAAGCTGCACTAGTAAGAAAACAACAAGGGTACTTTAATTACCTTCACGGAATCATGTTATCTCAAACCAATATCAACCAGGCCGAGAAACACTTCAAGAAAGCAATCGAACTTGGACTATCAATGGATATGGATTTAGCCGTAGCAAAACTAAACCTTGCCGGAGTTGCAATGTCACGCAGAAGAAAGCTTGAAGCGACTAATTTATTGAATGAAGCTAAGAAATTAGACAAACAAGGCATGCTGAAAGAGCAAATCACCATGATGAAAGATCAAATGAAGAAAATCTAAACTTCTTTAAATTACAATCCCGAAGCCTCGGGATAAAATCCCAAATTCCAATTATATAGGAATTTGGGATTTTTTTATCGTTTTTTATTTTTCGCAATCTTGTCATCCTGAGGAACGAAGGACCACACTAGAAACTCGACAAAGATTGGTGATTTAGCATGCGGAGCTACTTGTGTAATCCTTCGTTCCTCAGGATGACAAAGTTGTCGTATATTGGAATTTGGACTCGAGCGCTAGCGAACAGGCGAAGCAATTTAAAAATTGGGATTTAAACCTTTAATCTTCCAATATAATAGACGGCAAATTCTCATTCAGCCATTTGTATTTATTGAGAATCATAACATGGGTCCCTCCTTTTACAATAATACAACTCTTAATATATTTTATCGGAAAAACATCATCCTTATCTCCATGAATATGGATAACGTTTTCATCTCTTTGATCCCTGTCCCATAAAATTACATTTTCGACAGCCCATTGCAGATAATTAAGATCACGCATGGCTAAGAACTTTTCATACAGCTTAATGCGTTTATTGATTTTTTCTCCAAAAGAATATTTTGCCAAATTTTCAATATTTATGATGAATTTCATCGGGATTAACTTATACGCCTTTGTCGTTTTCCCGATTTTCATTCTTCGTGGAAATTCCGTATTACTTCTAACACTCGAAATAATAATTATTTTCCGGACCTGAATATGTTTTGCCATTTCCTGAACCAGAATTCCACCAAAGGAAACGCCAATTAAAACGGGGTTTTCATGTTTGATGTTCTTGGTGATTCGTAGTGCATAATCAGACAATGATTCCTTAGGCTGTGGAATCTCCCACTCCAGCAAACACATTTCAAAAACTGATTCATCTAATACAATTCTTTCAAAAATGCTTGAGCTTGCAGCCAAACCAGGCATAAAATATACAGGAATTTTACTCATTTGGTAGAAAAGGAATTTTAATTATAGCTTTAATTTCAAGTTAAATTTACTTTTTTTACTAATATACACAGCAAATCTCACACCATAATTCTATATTAAAACAAATAAAATTACAAAAAGAGAATTAAGCAAGCGCTTAAAAAAATAATTTTATATTGAAAATCAAATGATTACCTTTGTATGCCAAATGATTCGTCTTCAATCTTCACCAAAACAAGTTTGAACGAGTTAAAACCTAATCTATATTAACATTTTTAACCTACTAAAAACATGTAAAATTATGGAACCTATTGAAACAATTATGGAAATCAAAGACAACACTTTCGCAAGACAATTTGAAACCATAACGCCCGAAGGACTAATTTCTGTCGAGTATTCATTTCAGGAAAAGAAAATTTTCCTAACGAAAATCAATACTCCGGAAGGTTTTGAAAATCAGGAATTGATTAATACATTGCTTAAAAGTATCATGGAAATTGTCATCGAAAAGAAATTCAAACTAATGCCTATTCATCCAAAAATTGCACTTTTTATTAAAAAAAACCCAAAGTATAAAGAATTACTCCCTCCTGGAATTAGACTTTAATTTCACGATTTCTCACAAAATAAAAAAGCACAAGTTAATCCTTGTGCTTTTTCGTTTTTATATATATTGAGAAAATTATTTTTCGATCTCTCTCATAGAATCCATTTTTTTATGCGCTAAGAAAC
>RCUK01000920.1_pt1 | contig 21236 bp, 24 predicted proteins | sample 2166381 | NCBI WGS metagenome assembly RCUK01 (sample SAMN09932809, study PRJNA488358) | compost metagenome | isolation source: compost soil in an enriched community | place: Germany: Experimental Botanical Garden | reverse complement strand
TTTTGAAAGTGCAAAAGTATAACTTTTAATCGAAGTTTTTATACTGAAAAACAATAGCTTTTACATATTCCAAAATAAAAATCGGATTGAAATTCTACTAAATTTCAATCCGATTTTTTAAAGTATTTATTCCTTTTTATATTTTAAGAAACTTTTAAAATTAAGCCTCTTTTGGTTCTGGCATTAAAATCGAAGCCATAACAGAAATTAAAAGTACGCCTCCAATTACCAGTAAAGAATAAATAGATTCTATATGATAGAATGGAGAAATAATCATTTTTATTCCGATAAATGACAAAATAATTGCCAAACCGTATTGCAATTTACTAAACAAGTGAATAAAATTATCTAATAAAAAGAATAATGCTCTAAGCCCTAAAATGGCAAAAATATTAGATGTATAAAGAATAAATGGATCACTTGATATAGCAAAAATTGCAGGAATCGAATCTACCGCAAACAATAAATCTGTAAACTCAATTACAGCTACAACTACCAAAAGTGGCGTTGCTAATTTCTTTCCGTTTTCAATTGTAAAAAATTTATCCCCATCATATTTATCACTTACACTAAAGAACTTTCTAATCAATCTTGCTCCTTTTGTATTGTTATAATCTTCTTCATCGTCATCGTCTCCAGAAGACCATGATTTAATCCCTGCATAAACCAAGAACAAACCAAATGCAGTCATGATTAAGTTGATATCATACTTAAATCCTTCAAATCCAACCAAACTTAATAGTTTGTTTAAATACGTTAATTCTATTAGGAAGGCACCGGAGAAAATAAATATTGCCCTTAACACCAATGCTCCGATAATTCCCCAAAACAATACTTTATGTTTATTCTGATTGGCAACATCAAAAAACTTAAATACCAAAATAAACACGAATAAATTATCCACAGAAAGTGCTTTTTCGATCCAATATGCTGATTGAAATTCATAGAATTTAGCCGAACCTGCAAAATAGTATACCAAGCCACTAAAAATCATTGCTAAACTGATCCAAACTAATGACCAAGTTATGGCTTCTTTATTCGTTACTACATGGCTTTTTTTGTTGAAGATTCCTAAATCTAGCAATAGCATAATGATTACTGCAATCGCAAAAACGACAATTAAGCCTGGATGTTCTGAAAAGATTGGGTGTTGATTCATTTTTAGATATTAATTAAGTTAATTTTTAAAATTATATATTCGCCATTGTTACCATGATAACTCTTCCTCCTTCTTCATTAGAAAGAAGTACTTTTTTCCCGTGAGTAAGTTCAACCATTGCTCCAATTGGAATTTCCTTGTCTTCAGTTAAATCTTTAAGCGAAGTCAGTTTTTGATTGACCAATACCCATTTATCATTAAAAAAAGTAAAATAACCTACTGGAACTTTATACTGTGGTGCTAATTTCTCATTTCTAACAACATTGCGATTAACATGCCATTGAAACAAATATTGATCGTTATAAACCATCAATCTATGATTTTCGGGTTTCCAGGTCGTTTCCTGAAATTGATAATATAAATCTAAAACCGGAAGTATTCCCTGATGTTCCGTACCACAAAAAGGACATTTTGGAGTATTAGTATTATCAAAAACATACCATTTTTGTTCGCATGTCGGATTATGACATTTCTGCATTAAATCGGTTGTTTTCAGCAATGCTATTTCCCATTCTTCTGCATTTGGTCGCTGCATCGGATTGTGTAATCCGTCTACAAAAACTTTATCAAATAATGTTTTTAAATAGGGCCCTGTAATTGCGTAAGGTAATTTAGTAATATCTGCCCAAGGCAAGTCCCATTTAGAAACCTGATTGAGTTTTGGCCTGTTTGTATCATCTGTTGGATGTTCTATAAACATGGCTTTCTCTCCCATAGACAGTAAATCGTCTTTTTCGGTATCTAAATCGTGTACTTTTCCCCCTTTTAATGGATGTCTATGCAACAGAAACATATAAATTAAAACTGGTAAAGCATGCAAATCTGTAAGCCTGTTTGGCAATTTTCTGTTCGGATCGTCTTTATCCAAATGCTTTGTAGAAAGCACTTCTGGAGCAATAAATTCGGCTGTACCAATTACTTCTGCAGGAAATAATCCAGGAACAACTAATCCGTCCAAATCTATCATGCAAGCGGATCTTTCTACCGGATCTATCAATACATTATTGTATGATAAATCAGAATGGGCAAGTCCCATAGCGTGCATCTTTTTTACTCCTCTGGAAAGATTCACACAAACCTGAAAATAACTTAACCAATCTCCCAATTCAGAATTGGCAATTCGAAGCGGAAAATGCGGATTTCTAAATTTTGCTCCTGCAAACCATTTTCCATTTTTTTCTTTACCCTGAATTAATTCACTGGTTTGATATCCTTTTCTAAAAAAGAATTTCGGTTTATAAAGAGGAACAATTATCCCCGTCAGATTATTATGTTCTATAACATCAGTTGGCCATCTAAAAACTTCATTTAAATAATATTCTCCTGCTTCTCCGTTTTGAATTTGTGTATAATATTTATTGGTAATTTTTTGAAGTCTTTCTTTTTGATTAAAATCTAATTTATCTCTAAAAATAGCGACAACGTATTTTTTATCCGGACTAAAATACACATCTTTAACACCTCCGCGCATAGGCTCGCCGTTATCAACAAATTGATACGTTTTTAGAGGGTCGTTTATTGATTTTACTGTAACTGTACTCATAATTTAGTAGATTATAGCAAGGGTTCTGTCATCATGATTGCCGGGACTCCAGAAATCCATCCAATTTAAAAGCTGTCCTGCAACATCTGCATTTTCATTTTCAAAATCAACCTTAGCATTCTCTTGATTATTTCCTTTTAGGTCTAACAAAAATTCATTCCACTTTTCCATTTTTTCTAGATTGGCTTCAACCACAAATTTTGGATCATAAATTCCATCAGTCATTAACATTAAATAAGAGAAATCCTCCACTAATTTAAATCCGAAACGGGAAGAAAGTTTATCACTCTGAAAAATTTCTGGCATTGTAATAAAACGAGTTCCTCCACCAAATTCACCAACATCAATTGCATTCATTAGCGAAATTTCGGTTAAATCTTTGTTCAATAAACCAATCGGACAATCGCCAACTCCAAAAGTTAAAACCGCATAACCGAAATCGTATTTTTTTACCAAAGCAAAAATCAAAGTAGCGTGAAATTTTTTCAACTCTTCTTTATTCGCAATTGCAAACTCTTCAATTTTTTGATTTACAAAATGAGCTGCTTTTAATAAAGCGTTGTATACAAAATGACTTATTTTTTTTGATGATTCTGGATCTGTTTTTTGGTAATGATTGAATAAAATTTCGTCAAACTCTTTTAAATTTTCCTTCTCTAAATTTTCTTCAAAATATTCAACCAAAATATTACAAGCCAATTGCGAGCCTTTTCTTGATAAAGTCGCTGAACCTGCTCCATCAGAAACTGCTAAAACACTCCATCCGTTAGTTGCGAAATTTTTGAAAGCAAAATCATCTTCTCTAAAAGAGCCTACGTTTGCGTGGCTTCGCCCACGTTTAGAAGCTGCAACAATTTTTTTGTCTAAAAAAGAACTAGAAATTGCAACATTATCTTCCTTTGCAAAAGAAGCATCTTGATCACTTTCTAAATTCTTCCAAAGCGATTTTGGATCAGGGTTAATGATAACAGTCATAACTTTTTCATTGAAAGGAGCTTCTTCAGATTCACCTTCAATTTTAAAAAACAGTTTTATTTTTAAATCACCACTTATTTCAGGATTTCCCGAAAGAAGTTTTTTTTCATCATCAAATGAAAGCCCAGTATTTTCTAAATTTTCGATTTTATATTCTGAAAAATCATTCCAGCCTAATTGTACAAAATCAATTTTTGCTTCATACGGCTTGTTAACTGTCCCATTTGGCAGAAAAACAGCTTGATTCGTAATATCATCTATTCGATTTATTAACTCCCAATTTTGCATAATCATCTGCTGTTTTTCCTTAATTATTTTTACTGCTGTTATATTCGTTTCATTAGTAATAAAATCTTCAAAAAGCGATTGTTTGCTTCTTGGAATATCGATTTTATTTTGGAATAAAAAAGACTGAAGATATCTTTTGGCCTCTTCCATGTGTATTATCCTTGCGTTCTATTTACATCAAAACCACCTTCTCCATAGCCATAAGAACCTTGATTGTTACACCAAGGACAAGTGCTTATTTGCTCATCTCCAATGCAATGTATTTTTTCGCAAACACATACTGCAAAAGCAATTTGATTTCCGCAACACGGACACGTTGGTGCACCGAATAATTCTTCTGTATTAACTTTAGTATTGAAATTACTATTGTCGGCTAATTCAAAATAATTATTATCAACCTGATAAGCTCCAACCAGTTTGTAATTTTTTGACGCCAATTCAATTCCTGCATAAATAGATGGCGCAATATTCTTGCGATATTTCATCAAATAAGGTCTTTTTGTATTTTGACATTTTCCGCTTAGAACCACGTAATTATCATCAACATATTGCTTATTTGCAGTCTCTTTTGTCAAGTCAATTTTAGAAAGTGTTTCTCCGTCTAATTTTGCCAATTCAAAACCAGATGAATTATTTTCTACACTAATACTGCTAGTTTTAATAGAATCTGTCACCCATTTAAAAAATTCTTTGTACGATTGTACATTGGTATTTTTAAAGTGAAGAACATTCTCTGTCAACTCACCCAAAAGTTTTGTATCGGTTTCACTTCCAAACGAAACAGCAATTAAATTAGCCATTCTTTGCCAATTATTTTTCCATTCATTTATTGCCGCCTGCGTATCATCAGTTGGAACCCCGTCCGTAAATAAGAAAACGATTGGTTTCCAATCTCCTTTTACTTCATAAGTTGTTTTAACAATATTATTTCTTAATTCATACATCAAATGCCCTAATCCTTTGCTTAGTGATGTTCCGCTTCCTATTGGAAATTTAGGCGGATAAAAACTAACTATTTCCTGTAATGGCACTAATGTTTTCGGCTGACCTGCAAAAACTATAATGGATACATAAACAGTTTCCAGTGCATGCGGATCTGTTTTTAACGCCTGAATTATAGTCGCTAATCCTTCTTCAACCTGTTGGATTGGCTCTCCAACCATTGACTCTGAAATATCAATTAAAAAATATATCGGTAATCTTCTCATTTTAAAGGAATTTTAATAGCATTAAAAAAATAATTAATAGTACAATTTGCGTCATATCCAACGCAAGTCCAGCACCAACCTGAAAAGGCTTTACAAAGGATTTGAGAAAATTAAATATGGGAGAAAATATACTATTGAAAAAATCAAAAATTGTTTTGTATTGAGGATTTAATTTGTCTTTATATGGCAATAATTTAGAATAAAAAAATAATGCAATAATCAGAATTTCAATAAGAAATTTAAGTGAGGACATTATGAAATTACATTTATTAATTCGTTCGCTATTTCCTTAAAAACTAATTCTTCATCGGCATTTATTTTCTTTGATCCATATATAGAAACGCCATTGTTTACAGTCATAAAATTGATTGAAAAAGCGGCACCATAGCATTTATTCAAACTATTATACGGAATACCATGCATTACTTTTACGTACATGCAATTATGACGTATAATAGCATCCTCAATATAAAAATCAGTTTGTCCGTAATTATTTAGTAAAGCGTGACGTGCTTTTTCAATAGAAAGACCATTAATTCCAGCAGTTTTATAACAAATATTTAAACTGTCAATATTCATGTTTTCTAATTTTTCCTCTGGTGTAAATTCATGAACAACTTCATAAGTTACGTCTCTATAAGAACTTCTACCATTATCATTGCCATAAGAGGATTCATTAATTTTTTGAACTATATGCACAATTAAACTAATAACTGTTATCAAAGTACCTAGTATTTCCATAACTATATTACAACCGTTATTTCACTTGGAGGTGGAGGCAACGTTACGCTTTCTCCTGTTCCTTGGCTTTTGTTTCCTTGTTCGATGGTTTCAGAAACCCATTTAAAAAACTGCTTTAAAGTTGAACTATCAGCCGAATCTAAATGAACTACACTATCTGTAAGCTCTTTTAGAATACTGTCGTTTGCCATATGACCAGCCGCACAACCCACAACAGCACCAAAATTCAATGCTTTTATTTCTTGAATTTTTTCTCTGTAAAACTGAATATCTGAAGGTTTTCCATCTGTAAAAACAAAAAGTAATGGTTTCCAGTCTCCCTTTTGGGTTGCAGATCCTGTTATAACTTCTCTTTTTACTTTTTGAATAACAAAATCCAATCCTGCACCTGTATTTGTAGGACCGCTTTGCGGACAAGTTATTTCTGGAAGCTGAAAATGAACCAATTCTGTTAAAGGAACTATTTCTTTTACTTCTCTGTCAAAAGTTATAATACTTATCCAAAGCGAATCTAGTGCCTGTGCATCTGATCTTAAAGTATTAATCATCCCGCTCAAAGCATTGTTAAGCGCCTGAATAGGTTCGCCATACATTGATCCGGACGTATCTAATAAAAAATATACTGGTAATCTTCTCATACAACTTTTAAAAAAAAGTAAATAATCATTTAATCCTAAATTATTTTACAGTAGCTTTCTTTTGATTCTTATAGTAACCAAAGAACTCCTCCTGTTTTTAATTAAACTACGATGTTTAATTCAGATGGCGGAGGAGGTAACTCTTTTACGTTTGTAAATTCTCTGCCTAAATCTTCAATTTTAGTTGAAGTGACTCCAATCGAAGCTGTTACCCATTGAAAAAACTTTCCTATACTTGAACTATCTGCGTTTTCAAGACTTACTACAGTATCTGTAATTTGTTTCAAAACATTTGTATCTGCACCTCCGCCAGCTGCGCATGCAACTGTAAAAGCTGTTTTTACTTTTTTAAATTCTGCGAGACCGCTTTCCCAATTATCAGTCGGAATTCCATCAGTCATAATAAATACTAATGGTTTCCAATCTCCTTTTTGTTCTGCTGTTGTTTTAGCAACTTCAGTTTCTATTTTATTTGCAGTTAATTTCAATGCTTCTCCCAGAGCAGTAACTCCTGTCGCTTTGAGATCAACCATTTGAAAAGAAGCCAAATCGGTTAATGGAATAATTTGCTGTGCAGTAGTATCAAAAGTAATTACGCTTAAATAAGCTGTTTCAATTGCTTGCGGATTTTGACGTAATGAACTAATCATCATTTGTACGCCATTTTTAACAGCTTCTATAGGTTCGCCAGTCATTGAACCAGACGTGTCTAACAATAAGTATACGGGCAGTCTTCTCATGATATAACTATTTATACAGGAATATTATACATTGGAGTTTCTGAAGCACTATTTCCTTGATTAGAACTTTCTACTCCATCTATATTATAAGTATTTGTATTCGCTTCTGGATCGTGCTGTCCTAAATGATTCATTACTTCGAAAGTTAAATCTTTACCACCGCAAATATGATGATAAAGAGACCCGATAGTATAGATTGGTCCCCACGGAAATCCCCACCATCCGATGAAAAAGTTTAGCAGAACATATCCGTATGAATATTTAAAAGTATTTTCGTCAGGTCTAATAAAATAAATATCTGAACTTCTTTTTAAGGTCATTATGACAAATGAAATCGTGTATGGAAAAATTACAAATTTTCCACCTTGCCCGACTATCTCTCTCACCTGTGAAACTCTTAGTCCTTCTATGTTTTTGATTTGCATTATAGGTAAGATTTCACAATTTTATGAATAGTCTGCCCTAGGAATGTATCATCTGTTGGATCTCCAATTGCACTAAATTTCCATTCTCCATTACGTTTGTACAATTTAGCCATGATAATTGAGCGTTTGTTTACGTATTGACTCTCTGCTGCTACATTATAAGAAGCAAACTCCGAAACTACTCTTGTTGGAGTTCCTTCGTACATTCTAATTTTTGCATAAGGAATTTGAGAGAAATCCTCTTTACCAGCATTATTTAAAAAGAAAAATATCTGACTTACTTTAGCATCAACTTTAGAAAGATCAACAGTAATAATTTCATTATCTAAACCATCATCTCCTCCTGTGTCTCCAGCTAAATCATCTCCAGTATGTTTTAAAGCACCATCAACGCTTACTAGTTTTCCTTTTGGCAAACCAAATTGTTGTAATACTTCTACTCTGTATAAAGGAGAATATAAATGATCACAAAGCTTATTTTGATCATCAATTAAAACACAACTTAAATCTAAGTCAATATCTGTTACATTTTTTGATAATCCTAAGAAACCTTTTGTTTCAATTGCACCCCAATTTACTCCGATACAGAAGTTCGTTAATGTTTCACCTGTTGTTTTTCTTAAATCAATTTTCTGCCCTTTAGTTAAGTTAATTGCCATTTGAGATAATGTTTTTTAATTAATTATATTTATTTAAATAATCTTGTAAACCGCCTTTCATTCCGATTCCAACAGCTTCAAATTTCCATTCGTCATTTCTTTTGTAGATTCTTCCAAACTCTACTGCAGTTTCTATAGAAAAATCTTCATCAAGTTCATATTTCACTAATTCAACATTCGATTCATCTAAAATTCTAATAAATGAGTTTCTAATTTGCCCGAAGTTTTGTCTTTTTGTGTCTGCATGGTGAATTGTAACTACGAAACTGATTTCATGAACTTCAGGAGAAATTTTAGATAAGTCGATGTAGACTTTTTCATCGTCTCCATCTCCGTCTCCAGTTAAATTATCACCTGCATGTGTAACCGCCTGATCTGGTGATTTTAAATTATTGTAATAAATAAAATGGTTATCATTTGGAATTTTCCCATTTGCACCAACTAAAAAAATTGAAGCATCCAAATCAAAACTCGACCCAGTGTTGCTTGAATTGCTATCCCATCCTAATCCTACTGTAAATTTAGGAGCAGCTATACTTTGTCTCTGCCCTTTTTCTAAGTTAATTGCCATTTTATTTTTTAATTAATATTAATATTCAACATTGTTTTTAAAATATTGGTCTGTTCGTCAACATTCTGCAATTCATCCAGAAAATCAACAGACGAAATTTTTTCATGATATTCTTTTAGCACTTCCAAAACATTTTCAGGCAGTGTCGTTTTTATGGTGCTTAACTCATTTTTAAGTTCAGCATTTTTAGTTTTCAGTCCTCTTATAATTATTTGTTTTGAAGAATCATTTTTAGAAAGATCAATTCCTTTCACCACTTCTTCATTTAAAAAATAGAATGCTTTTTCATTAGCTACAAAAACAAATTTATCGTTAGAGTCTCTAAACTCATAAATCTCTATTATCTCATTGTTACAAACCAGTCCGCAGACGAACTTAATTTTAAAATTCAAAATATTTAACCTCCCCAAAAGTTTCCTTTCAAATTTAGCATGAGCATTTTCGTAAACGCTTTTGCTAAACTGCGAGAGCTTTTCATATTGATCGATTGTTATTTCTCTGTAATATTCTGCCTGAATACTTTGTGAAAAAGTCAGATAGTCATTCCAATTAAAAAAAACATCTTTTTCTGAAACAAATAATTGATAGAGTTCTTCTATCTTTCTTGACATATTCTGTGCATGTAATTGCAGTTGTTTTGCCAGTTTTGTTTCTCCTATTTCCTGTTTTAACTTAGATAAAATATCTTCGTTAATATATATCTCATCCGAAATTAAAACATACTGCTGCTCTTTTGATTTTTTGATTTTTTGAAACAACGCTACAAGACTATCTGTATATTGAATATGAAACAATTCTAGTTTATTTATGTCTAATATTCGGTTATTTTGAAAAAGTGTATGAATAATTTTTGTCCTTACCAAAACCCCGACAAGATCCTTGTGATTAAAGAAATTGCTTAACAATTCTAAAATCACAAGTTTTCTATTACTTTCTTTTATTATCTGAAGATATCTATCCTCTTCTTCTTGCATTTATGTTGTTTCAAAAAAATTATTCCCTCAATAGTCTAGCTAACAACACCTTTTTTCAATTCTTGTTCCAGGCTTTGTAAACCAGCATCAAGCTGTCTTCTGGTTTCTGTACCTTGCTCGTGAATTTGTTTCACTTCTGTCAGAGTATCAATTAAAGATTTTGTTGTCATTCTAAGAGTCTCAAGAGAAACGATTGTGTTTTCATTTTCTTTAGCCACTTCGATACTATTTTGTTTTAACATTTCTGCATTTTTCTGTAAAATAGTATTTGTAGTTTCTGATACTCTTTTCTGAACTTCAATATTCTGCTTTTGTCTTTGCAAAGCAACCGCCAATGTCAACTGATTTTTCCAAACTGGTAATGTTGTAGTCAAAATTGACTGTGCTTTCTCTGCAATTGAAGTGTTGTTGTTTTGAACTACTCGGATTTGCGCTAAAGATTGCAACAAAATAAAACGTACAATTTTCATATCGGCAAGACGTTTGTCTAATCGATTTATGAAAGTTCTTTTATCAGAGATTTGATAATCCTGATATTGTGCACTGTTTGCTTCCATTACTGCAAGTTCTTCGTTTAGTTCTTTAAAACGAATTTGTCCTGCAATAATATGTTTTTCCATTTCTTTGATAAGATTCACATTACCATCAAACATAGTTTGAAGTGCACTATTATCTTTCACAGAATTGATCATTCCGGCTTTAACTTTATTACTTATTTTTTCAATATTTACAGTAATTCTGTCATACTCCTGGAATAATTTTTTTACATCAGTAATTAGCTTATTAAGCAATGGAATTTTTGACAAAAATCTTTTAAATGGACTTTGCTCTAATTGATCAACGTCTACATAATTTAATTCTGTCAATAAATCATTAATCAGAGTTCCTACTTCTCCTGAATTGTAAGTTCTTACATTTGTTAAGAAAGTATCACTTTGTTTAGCTATAGAGTTTTGAATATCTGCTCCATAATTAAGAATTGAATTGGCATCATTCTCATTTAACTGGTTCGAAATACCCTTATAACTATCTATTTCTGCTTCGGTAATTGAAGTTAAATTTACATTTCCGTCTTTATCAATCAAAGCAGTATTCTCCTGAGTAACTAATTGATTTTCCATAAACTTTTATAGGTAATTCTGTTGAATTGTAACAATTGTTTGTTCTAGTTTTTTATCGTTTGTTGGCACACCAACTGCGCTAAATTTCCAATCGTCGTTTCTTTTATAAAAAACCCCTAAAACCATAGATACATTACCCGCAAAAGAAGCATCGTTTGCAACATCATAACGTGCAAATTCCTGACTTACTCGCGTTGGAGTTCCTTCATATATTCTGATAGAAGCAAAAGGAATATCTTTAAAATCCTGACCTCTGAAACTATTTATAAAAAATGCAACATGACTTGCCGAAGGCGTTAATTGAGAAAAATCTAAAGTAATTACTTCGTTATCCAAACCATCGTCACCGTTTAAATCTCCAGTTAAATCATCTCCGCTGTGTTTGATTGCACGGTCACTAGAAATTAGCTTTCTAAAATTTACTGAATCAATATGATTTTTTTTATCATCGTAAACGGCACAGCTAGCGTCTAAATCTACGGCTTCTTTTTTCGTACCAAAGATTCCTTTTTTCTCTATTGCTCCCCAGTTTACACCTACACAAATGTTTACTAATTTTGAACCGTTACTTTTTTCAAGATTAATGCGTTGTCCTTTTTCTAAATTGATTGCCATGTTTTTAAGTATCTTAATTATATTTATTTAAATAATCTTCTAATCCACCTTTCATTCCTACTCCCATTGCTTCAAATTTCCACTGACCGTCTTTATTGTAAATTCTTCCAAATTCCACTGCAGTTTCGATAGAAAAGTCTTCTTCTAATTCGTATTTAACCATTTCTGAATTATTAGAATCATCTACAATACGAATAAATGAATTACGTACCTGTCCAAAATTTTGTCTTCTTCCCTCAGCATCATGAATTGTAACAACGATACAGATTTCTTTTACAGCGCTATTAATCTTAGTTAAATCAATTTTAATTTGTTCATCATCTCCGTCTCCGTCACCTGTTAAGTTGTCTCCAGTATGAATAACAGACTCGTCTGGAGCCTTTAGATTATTATAAAAGATAAAATGAGAATCAGATAATATTTTACCGTTTGCGCCTACAATAAAAGCTGAAGCATCAAGATCAAAACTAGAACCTGTGCTGCTATTGTTTGTATCCCAACCTAAACCAATTGTAAATTTTGGTGCGTTTATATTTTCTCTTTGTCCTTTCTGCAAATTAATAGCCATAATCTAATCTATTTTTATTACGTTAATATTGTTTTTGTATTCTAAAATTTGATGGTAATTATTACTGATAGCCAAGTGAAATAATTCGTTGCTTTTTTTTCTCGAAATATTCGATATCAAATACGCAAACTGCTTATCATCCAGACTTAATATAAATTTCACGATTCTTGTATTGTATTGAAAGTCTTCACTATTTACAATCGAAACGATATCTCCTACATTTTTTATCGCAAAATAATTGTAATGATTTTCGATTTTAGGATGAATCTCTTTATTGGTTAATTCTGCATAATAAACGAACAAAAAATCTCCATTAACCTTATATTGATCTAAGATTTTATTTACTGTGTGTTCGTGGCTTCCTGTGATTTTAATATCATCTACAAAAATGCACAGCTTGCCCTCGATAAAATTACGATCGATGTAATAAGTATCATTCGAAATTAATTTCACTCTTTGTTCAAAATCTAAATTTCCGTAATCAGTCACATAAGTTTGATTTCTATAAATTTTAGATTCGATAGAGGCTTTTTTACCATTCCTAAATAAAAAGCTATTTAGCTCCTTTTTGAAATAGTAGCATAGAAAATTTGATGCTGTGGGAATAGATAAATATGGACTAGGCAGAATAACAATATCCTTATCAGATAATAGTAAGTCTCTATTTTCTTTGACAAACCCATCGAAAAGGTCTTCTGCAAATTTCTCTGCATAGAATTTATCTCCAAATTTAAATCTGCTGTATTCTGCCTCTTTAAAAGGGCAGATATCCGGATCAGTAATTTTATGTAAGCTGTAACTTTTGTTCACTTTTATATTTTTAACAGATGTGCATTAAAACCAAATTGTAGTGCTCCCTTATAATCTGCAATACTATTATCTCCTATGTGCAAAACATCTTTTTTATCTATCTTTTTATATTTATTGACTTCATCAAATACCAACTGAAAAATAGCCATATTGGGTTTTGAGAGCCCTACTTCGTCAGAATAAATTTGAAATTTGAAATATTCTGCTAAATCATAATACTCTAATAGTTTTCTTAAAACCTTTCCTTTTATAAATGCAGTATTGCTTAAAATACTAATTGATTTACCCTGATTTGTAATTTTTTGAAATACTTTCTGTATATCAGAATAAATTAAAACTGGCTTGTAGTTCAAAAACAATTCTTCTGTCTGTTTATAGAACTCAAATAAACGATTTGTGTCATTCTTTTCAAGATCAATATCTAAAGATGATAAAATGAGGTAATATATTTCGTAAGTATCAATATTCGACCCCGTTTTTTCATTAATGTTGTTACATAAAACATCGTAATATCTTACAACTTCATTTACTTTTTCAATTCCATGGTCTATTTCGAAAAAATCCTTAAACAGTAAGTTTCTTTTTTGTTTAAACTCTGGATTTGATTTTATTAAAGTAAGCCATAAATCAAACGAAAGATGGCTATAATTTTGGTAATTAATTTTCAAAAGTCTGTATTTAAAGTTTGCATCATGGATATAAAAATTCAGTCGAAAAAATATGATTTCAAGAAACCTTATTCTTCTATTTTATAATTTCGCCTGAATAATATTTCTCCAAGAAATAACCTAAATCAGCTCTATAACCAATACCCGAAGCTTCAAATTTCCAGTTACTATTGCGTTTGTATAATCTTCCAAACTCAACACCTGTTTCTATAGAAAAATCTTCCCCCAATTCATATTTTGCAATTTCTTGCCCGCTTTCATCGTTAACAATTCTGATATATGAATTTCTTACCTGACCAAAATTTTGTTTTCTTCTTTCAAAATCTTCTATAGTTACAACAAAAAGGATTTCCTCTACGGTAGGATCAATTTTATTTAAATCAACTTTTATAGCTTCATCGTCATCGCCATCACTGTTACCTCCGGTTGGATCATCTCCTGTATGTATTAACGCGCCATCAGGCGATGACAAATTATTATAAAAAACAAAATAGTTTTCTCCTAGAAGTTTTCTACTTGCATTAATCATGATTGCCGAAGCATCCAGATCAAAATCATGTCCCGTACCTTCATTTGGATCCCAACCTAATCCAACTGTAATATTAGATAGTCCAATATCTATTTTTTGTCCCTTTTGTAAATTTATAGCCATTGCGACATTTTATTTTTAAAAATTAGCCTACACAATGATAAAAAAAGAAAGCCACTAAAAATTACGGGATTCCGTAAAAGAGGAAAATATTTATCAAAAAACAGAATAAAACGAATAAATTGATATTAAACTAATACTTTCCTAATGCAAATCTTACCCAATTAAATGCTAAGAAAATTTTGAATAGTATTTTTTTACTGGCAACTCTTTTTCGCTGTGTATTAAAAAAGAAATTAACAAAGCAATAAATTATAAGTGATGACAGAAACCTCCAAAAGACAAAATTCTAATAAAATAAGCTTTTTTACACAATCAAATTATAACAAGTTTGATGTAGTTCCCGTTAAATAATAACAAAAGGAGCCAAAAAAGATTATCTTTGTGAAAGTAATTTCTTGGGTTTGTTCAGTACAAACAAGTTATTTAATCATATCTTTTTTTGATTAATCAAATAAAAACACCAAATATTAAAATGTTTAAAAGAGGCTCCAAACTAAATAGCATAATAACAGGAAGTTGTCCAAAATGCCAAAAAGAAAGCATGTATGAAGACACAAATCCGCTTCATTTAAGTAAAGTTCTCAAAATGAATGAGCATTGCAGCCATTGCGGGTTCAAATACCAGATTGAACCTTCTTTTTTTTATGGCGCAATGTATGTTAGTTACGGATTAAATGTTGCTGTTGGAATTGCTGCTTTTATTGTTTCTTTTGTCTTTTTCAGCGCAACTATAGAGCAATCTTTTATCGCAATTATACTAACATTAGTTATTTTGTTTCCTTTTGTGTTACGCCTTTCAAGAAACTTATACATTAATATGTTTGTTTCTTATGATCCTAAGGCTGGCCAAAAGTAAGGCCTTTCAAATATCTTTTATGGAATCGTTTAATGTCTGCTTCTCTGTCTAGCGGAACATTATTTTCAATATAATCATATAATGCTTTAGCCATTGCAGGACCAAGCATTACACCTCGTGTGCCTAATCCGTTTAAGATATGTATTGATTTATGTTTTTCATGAGTTCCCAGCAAAGGTCTTCTGTCTGCAACGGTAGGACGAACTCCAGCAAAGTGTTTTACTATTTCAAAATCGCAGGTAATAATTTCTTTTATGCGTTCTAAAAGTTCTTGCTTGCCTTCTTCTGTAGGCTCTGCAGTTTTATCATACCAATTGTAAGTAGCACCAACTTTGAACAAATCATCTCCAAGCGGCAAAATAAAAACACTGGTATTTACAATTACATCTAGTTTTAAATCTGGTGCCTTTATGACAAAAAGTTCTCCTTTTGTTCCATCTAAAGGCAAATAATTAAAGAAGGGATTTTTATGCATTCCAAAACCTTCCGCGAAAATAATATTTTGAGCTTGGATATCCTTATACTTGACTCCTGAATCTAAGAATTCTATATCGCTAAAATCAAAAGTTTCCTCTCTCAATAGATCGTTCTCAAGCAAATATTTTCTATAAGCATCTAACAATAGAGCGGTATCAACATATCCTGTATGCAAAACTTCTCCGTAATCATAAGGAGAATCAATGCTATTATATTTTTTTGAAATTAATTTAGTCGACAAAAAAGGAGCTAAATTGATTTTATCTGAAGCTGCAAACCAATTGTTCTGTTCTTCAATAGAAAAGAACTTTCGCAAAACAGGCATTTTAAAATTAAAACGTTCTTTTAATTTATCCTCTACTCGATTATAAAAATCGTTCATTAATACAAGTTGCTCTTTTGCATTCCAAACTTCACTAAAACGTTTTAAGATCACAGGGTTATACAAACCGCCAGCAACCCTAGAGGAATTCTGAGATTTGTCGTCTAAAAGTAAAATAGTTTTATTGTTCTTAAGGGCAACTTCGGCAAAAGAAATTCCTGCCAATCCAGATCCGACAATTAAATAATCAAGCATTGTGAAGTATATAGATAAAATAAAAAAACTCTTACTACAAAGGTAGCAAGAGTTTTTCTTATTATGAGTTTATGAACTTAGTAATTCCACATATCTTCTTCAAAATTACGAATCTTCTCTTTCACTCTTTCAGATTCTAACAGTTGGCTTTGTGCATTGTCTCTAATATAATCTTTAATCTCACGATCACCATATACATTTTCTTCTTTATATATCACAGAATTAAAACGTCGCGAATTTAAGATTTGATCAAATGAAATTGGCAACGCTGAATTTTGATCGTTAAAAGCTTTTCCTTCATGCAACACCTCACGCGCGTTCGGAAAAAAGACCCAAAACAGTTCAATAAAATCTTTCTCATCACTATTCATGGTATACACATCAGGAGTTATAGGACAAATTCCAAGCAAACGATATTTTAAATCACTTTGTCTTTTATCAAAATACCAAAAACCTTTAATCTTATACATACTTACGTCTGCTGCCGTTAAATCTTGCTTTAAGATATATTCAGCAGGAACCGTTCTAGTTGGACCTACAGTCTGATCTACATAAGTAACTTTTTTATTTTTACCTGTACCCGTAACCACTTTCTTCTTAACAACGCGAGTTCTATAATCATCAGGATATTGATTGATTAGCTCTCGCCCAGCATCTGTCGTATCAACACGCGATAAAGCACCTTGGATATCTTTTAAAGACTTTTTTGTATTGAAATAACTATCAGTATAAACTTCTGTTATTTTACCATTTCTAATCCCCTTGGTCAAAATATCATAAAGTGAGCGCCTGTCCGGACCTATATTGGCAGTATCTACAGGAAAATATAACGGAAAATTGATTTTTTCATTTAAATCGATAATTTCCCAAACCATTTTTCCCATCAAAACATCACGATCATCAACATAACCATATGCTAACGGTTTATCGTTATCAGATATCATTTGGGCTGCCGTCCTAACACCGATCTGATCAGCAGTTTTGGCATTAAGTAAATTAGACTGAGCAATAGAAGACAAGCTTCCAAGAACAGTAACAATAGCAACTAATAAATTTCTTACTTTCATCATGATAGTTTTTACAAAACATTAAACGAAATTTTATTACAAATATTGTTATTTTTCTTACATAAATAAAAAATAATTTACTTTCTTCAATTCAGACAGTGTTTATTAATTTATAGACATAAAAAAAACTCTTACTACAAATGTAGTAAGAGTTTTTTAATTATCATGCTATGTATCAACTTAGTAGTTCCACATATCTTGCTCGAAGTTGCGAATTTTCTCTTTCACTCTTTCAGATTCTAACAACTGATTTTGCGCGTTGTCTTTCATATAATCGCTAATTGCTCTGTCTCCATAAAGGTTTTCTTCTTTGTAAACAACAGCATTAAAGCGTCTAGAATTTAAAATCTGATCAAATGAGATCGGAAGAGCTGAATTGTTATCATTGAACGCTTTTGCTTCGTGCAATGCTTCTCTGGCATTTGGGAAGAAGATCCAAAACAATTCAATATAATCCTTTTCATCACTATTCATAGTATAAACATCTGGAGTTACTGGACAAAGTCCAAGTAAGCGATATTTCAACTCACTTTGACGTTTATCAAAATACCAGTAACCTTTAATTTTATACTGAGTAACATCTGCAGCAGTCAAATCTTGTTTCAAGATATATTCAGCAGGAACCGTTCTTGTTGGTCCAACTGTCTCTTCAACATAAGAAACCGATTTGTTTTTACCTTTACCAGAAACTACTTTTTTCTTCACAACACGTGATTTGTAGTCATCTGGATATTGGTTAATTAACTCTCTACCTGCATCTGTTGTATCAATACGAGATAATGACCCTTCGATGTCTTTCATAGATTTTTTAGTGTTGAAATAACTATCAGTATAAACTTCGGTAATTTTTCCACTTTTAATAGCTTTAGTTAAAACGTCGTAAAGCGAACGTCTGTTAGGACCAATGTTAGCTGTATCTACCGGAAAGTACATTGGAAAGTTGATCTTTTCATTTAAATCAATGATTTCCCATGTTGTTTTTCCCATCAAAATATCTCTATCATCTACATAACCATAAGCCAATGGCTTATCATTGTCAGATATTAATTGAGCAGGAGTTTTAAGTCCAATCTGATCAGGAGTTTTAGCGTTTAGCAAATTTGATTGCGCATTAGAAGCAAAACCTCCAGCGATAGAAACAATAGCTATTAATAAATTTCTTACTTTCATCGTGGTATCGTTATAAGATATTGAATGTAGTTTACACTACTTTATTATTGTATTTCGTAAATTACAGGAGCAGTTCTTGGCAATAAATAACTACCAGCTCCAACAAGTTTAGTTTTAATTTCAGAAATAGTAACTTGGTCTCCTTTACCTGCTCTTGAAAGTACTTGTTTACATTGTGCATTCATTTTGTTTCCTGAAACAACAACCGTAGGCTGTCCAGCAATTTTCATATTGAATCCAACAACATCTAAACCAACTTCAAAATCAAAATCAAGAAGTTTAGCCCCAATAGTAGCAATCTCTAAGTTAGATTTAGGACCTTTAACAACTCCCATCTCACCTCTAATTGTTCCTGTTGGACCAGGAATACCTTTAATTCTGAATGTTTTCTTATCAGTTACTTTATCTCCATTTGGCAAAGTACCAGTTACAGAAATTGTAGTTTCAGTACCTTGACCTGGGCTCATGTTATATTTTCCTGGTTTTCCAGCAGAAGATAAACCTGGCGCACTTGCAACAATTTTGTTAGCATCAACACCAGCAAAAGATACAGAGATTGGGTTAACAACTCCTCTATATACTACATTCATTTTATCTGCAGAAATTGTAGCAGCGTTTGGTCTTGGAACAACAACGTATTTACCAGAGAATTTTAAAGGAATATTTTTTCCGTCCTCTAAGAAAGTAAATTGTCCATTGATATCTTGTTCTCCAACTCCACCAGCAGTTAAAGAGATAACAGCCTGTCCGTTAACGATTTGTCCAGGACCTTGGAAAGAAGTTGGCGTAGTATTTTCGTCATAACGACCTAAAACAACTTTACCAGTAACTTTTTCTCCTTGGAAATAAGCATTTTTATCTAAAACAACAATTGCTTGGTAGTTGCTGTAAGAAGCAGCAGCAACTGCAGCTTTACCTAATGCACTGTTGTAAACGTCAGTTTCAACTTTTTTAACGTCATTTTGCCAAGCTGAAAGTTTTGCAGCTGTAGCAATTGCAGGAAATCCTTTAAAGTGGTACGCTAAGTATTTTTCTTTAATTCCTTCTTTATTTTTAACATCAGAAACATCAAATTTCTTTTCAACCTCCGCAATAATTGCAGCGTATTTTTTGTCTGTTCCTAAAGCACCTTTGATATCAGCTTTATATTTTTCGATTTTAGAGATAATTTCGTTACCTTTTTTAGTGTAACCGTCTCCTGTAAACCAGTCGTCGATATTATCTCCTCTATCCATAGACTCATAAGGCATTTTTCCAGTTGCTTTATCAACTTCGAAACCTTTAACAGCCTGAGCTTTTAGAGTAGCTATATAATCATAAAAATCTTTTGTAATTGTTTCAACTTTGTGAGCTGTTACTGCAGCAATAGCAAATTCTCCTTTTGCCTCAGCAGCTTTTTGATCTAAAGAGCTTAATAAACCAGCGTTTGACTCTGTTGAACTAGTGTTTGCACCTTCGAATTTTTCATTCATTAAACCAAAAGCAGAAATTACTTCTTTTGATACGTTCATTGCTAACATTGCGATGAAAACCAGGTACATCAGGTTAATCATCTTCTGTCTAGGGGTTAATTTTCCTCCTGCCATTTTTTTCTAATTAGTTCTTTATTAATAAATTTAATATTTAGTTAAAAACTAATTATCCTTTGTTACTCATTGCAGAAAGCATACCACCGTAAACGCTGTTCAAAGAAGCGATGTTTGCAGTCATAGATGCCATTTGTTCTTTTAATTTAGAAGCGTTTTCAGCAATTTCTTTGTTAGCTTCAGCATTTCTAGAAGCGCTTTCTAATTGAACTTTATATAAACTGTTTAATGATTCCATTTGAGCTGCAGCAACAGATAATTCTTCAGAATATTTCTTTTGTCCTGCGATTGAATCTACAGTTGGAGCAATTCCTTTAGCAGCAGATTCGAAGTTTTTGATGCTGTTTCCTAAACTTGACATTAATTCGCCGTCAATTTTAGCTTCTTTTAATAATGTGTCTAATTTTTGAGATAATAATCCTTGAGCATCAGTTGGAGTTTCAGCTTTAGTCTTTTTCTCTCTAGCTTGTCCGTTAGCTAATTCTGGGTAAACTAGAGTCCAATCTAGTTCTTCTTCAACTGGTTCGAAAGCAGAAAGCGCGAAAATTAACGCCTCAGTAACTAATCCTACTGAAAGCATAACTGTACCTGTTAATGGTCCAATCTCAAAGTGAGTAATTTTGAATAACGCTCCAACGATTACCACTGCCGCTCCCATACCATAAGCGAAATTCATTGCTTTTTTACTTAATAATGCCATAATACTTTTTTTTAGGTTTAAAATAGATTTGTTGGATATTGAATTAATTATAAATTACTTTTTTCTGTTTCCTGTAACTTGAGTACCCATGTAATCTTGTACAGTTCTGAATCCGATGTAACTTCTAGCAGAATCAGCATATTCGTGGTCACGAGTGCTTACCTGTAGGAAATAAGATACATCTTTCCAAGAACCTCCCCGAACTACTTTTCTTTGGTTTTTACCATCGATAACGTTTGGATTCATTGTTGATACATATTCGTAAGCGTTTGGATTGTAAGCTGAATCTGTCCACTCAGAAACGTTTCCAGCCATGTTGTATAATCCGTAACCATTTACATCATATGATTTAGCTTCAACTGTATAAAGAGCTTCGTCAGCAGCATAATCTCCTCTGCTTGGTTTGAAGTTTGCTAAGAAACAACCTCTATCACTCTTAGTGTAAGGA
>RCUK01000919.1_pt1 | contig 21246 bp, 16 predicted proteins | sample 2166381 | NCBI WGS metagenome assembly RCUK01 (sample SAMN09932809, study PRJNA488358) | compost metagenome | isolation source: compost soil in an enriched community | place: Germany: Experimental Botanical Garden | reverse complement strand
GCGGCGATCGCGGCGGTGAGTTCGTCGCGCGCGCGCTGCCATTCCTTGACGGCGGCATACCATTCGTTGGCAGTGTCCATGGCTGCCTCCCTGTGTGCACACGCCTTCCATCGTAATCCTGTCGGCGCGCCGCGTGACGGCATTTTCCGATGGCCTGAGCGATGGCCTGACCGGGCGGGACGACGCCGAGCCGCGCGAGCGGACGCCTGGATCAGCGACGCTGCGCAGCGCGTGAAAATCAGACCATTTCAGCCGTCGCGAGAACGGCTGAACAAGTAGACCAACAAGTAGACCAACAAGGGGAACATAGTGATCGCCGCGGCGTCTAACCGCCGCTTTTTCACTTTTCATATCACGATGTGATGAATATTGACGTCAACCCTCACTTACCCACGGCCACGGCTAATGCTACTGTTCCGCCTGTGCAAGGAGTACATGCAATGGATCAGAAAACGAAGCCCTGGGCTTTTCCCAAACCCCATCCGGAAAATACCCCACGCGGTGAGCGCAACAAACAAGAGTTCGACGCCCCGCCCGAAGACAAGAAGCCCGCGCGCAAGCCGCGCGCCAGAAAGGAAACGCCAGCAGCCAGCCGGGTTCGCCCATGAGTCTGGCCGCATGGGCACGCGCCGCCGCCGCGGCGCTGCTGTCCTCGCTGTCCGTGGCCGCGGCCGCGGCGCCCGGCCTCCAGACGGGCGACATGGTGTTCCAGCAGTCCCGGTCGGCGCAAAGCCTGGCCATCCAGCAGGCCACGCATTCGCCGTACAGCCACATGGGCATGATCGTCACGCGCCAGGGACAGCCCTACGTGCTTGAGGCCGCGGCGCGCGTCAGCTACACGCCGCTCGCCCAGTGGGCCGCTCAAGGCGAACGCGGCCACTACGTCGCCAAGCGTTTGCGCGATACCTCCCTGCTTACGCCCCAGGCGCGCGAACAGCTCGCCAACACAGGCGCCGAATACGTGGGCAAGCCCTACGATCTGGTGTTTGCCTGGTCGGATGAACAAATCTATTGCTCCGAACTGGTCTGGAAGATCTACCAGCGCGCCCTGGGCGTGAAGGTCGGCGCGTTGGCCCCGCTCAAGAGCTTCGACCTGAAATCCCCCGCCGTCCGCGCCAAGATGCAGGAACGCTACGGCAAGAACATTCCCTGGGAAGAGCCAATCATCTCTCCGGCCGCCATGTACGAATCGGACCAGCTTGTGACCGTGGGCACATTCTGACGGCAGCGGGCGCCGCCGTCGCGGTTCGGCAAGGAACGCCATGACCGTTTCCATCCTGTCCGGCATTGCGATGACGCTTGTGGCCGCCTGGGGCGCCCTGGCCCTGTGGATACGCGCGCCGCTTGGGCGCGGATGGAAGTTCGCGGTGGTGCTGGCGTGGGTGTTGTCCGCGTTGGCCGCCCTTGCCGGACTGGTCTGGCATTCCTGGCGGCCGGGCCTGTACCTCCACGGCGCGGCGCTTGCCGCGCTGGTGACGTGGTGGCTGCGGGTGCGGCCATCGAACGATCGCCCGTGGATCGCCGAGGTCTCGCGCCAGACCCATGGCGAGGTCGCCGGCGATGAGGTCACGCTGCACAATGTGCGCAATTTCGATTGGCGCTCCCGCACCGACTTCACGCCTCGCTGGGAAACCCGCCGCTATGCCCTGGACGGCCTGCGCTCCGTGGATGTCGCCCTTTCGTACTGGGGCCGGGCCGCGATCGCGCATGCCCTGGTCTCCTTTGGGTTCGCCGGCGGCGGCCACGTCGTGTTCTCGGTCGAAATCCGGCGCAAGCAAGGCGACCGGTTTTCGGAGATCGGCGGCTTCTTCAAGCAGTACGAGCTGAGCGTGATCGCCTCGACCGAAGAGGACAGCCTGCGGGTGCGCACGAACGTACGCGGAGAAGACGGCTATCTGTATCGCGTGCACATGCCTCCCGGCGCGGCGCGCGAACTTTTTCTTGCCTATGTCGACACGGCGAACCGGCTGCTCGCCGCGCCACGCTTCTATCACACGCTGACCGCCAACTGCACCACCATCGTGTTCCAGATGGCGCGGCGCATCGTGCCCGGGCTGCCGCTGGATTACCGTCAGTTGTTGTCGGGCTACCTGCCCGAGTACCTTTACAAGCTGGACGCATTGCGGGGCGCGGGCAGCGCGGAACAATATCGCCGGCTGGGCCGCTATACGGACAGGGCGCTTGCCACCTACGAACGCGCGCAGTACTCGCGCAACATCAGGCGGGGCGTGCCGGGTATTGCCCAGGACGACCCCGCGCGGGAGCCCGGGAAATGACCGGTACGCCCCCGCGTTGCAGCCTGCCGGATTACGCCCGCCCGGCCGCCGCCGCCGCGGCGGGCGCCGCGCGGAACGCGACGCCCAGGCGATTGAATGCATTCATCAATCCGATCGCGTAGGTCAGGTCGGCGAGTTCCAGCTCGTTGAATTCGGACGATGCCGCCGCATAGTCGTCCTGCGGGACGCCGGTCTCGGCCACGCGCGTGACCGTTTCCGCCCACGCCAGCGCGGCGCGTTCCCGGGCGCCGAATACCGGCCCCGCTTCGCGCCAGACGGGCACAAGGACGAGCTTGTCCACGGTCAAGCCCTGCTTGAGCAGGTCGCGCGAGTGCATGTCGATGCAGTACGCGCAGCCATTGATCTGCGAGACCCGCAGGTAGACCAGATTGATGAGTTCTTCGGGCAGGCTGCACTTTTTCAGGTACAGGTAGACGCCGCCGAAGGCCTTGTATCCTTCAGGTGCGGCCTTGGCGTAGTCGAGACGCTTGTTCATGTGGCTTCCTTGATAAGCTTGATTCACGGCCTCCATGGTGCGGCAGCTTGTCCCGTCCGAACAGGGCCATGATCCGGGTTAACGACTAGGACATGATGCGCCCGGCCACGGCTGGGCGCGGCGCGCCTCAGGGGGCCGCCGCCTTGTCCTTGAAAATGACCCCGTCCTTCATGATCAGCAGGAAGTTCTTGTCCGGATCGCCAATCAGCGAGATGTCCTGCAGCGGATCGCCGTCGACCAGAAGCAGATCGGCAAGCGCGCCTTCCCGCAGCACGCCCAGTTCCCCGCGATACGGATTGCGCAGGCCGGACAGTTTCAGAAGCTGCGCGTTCGTGCCGGTCGCCATGATCAGCGTTTGCGCCGGGGTGTACCACCGGGTCAGGCTCGCCAGGATCTTGCCCTGCTGTTCGGCCAGCGCGCTCGAAAACAGGATGTCGGTGCCGAACGCGGTCTTCAGCTTGTATTTGATCGCAAGCTGGTATGTCCTGTCGGTGCCGGCAAAGACCTCCTGGGCTTTCTCCCATTGGTCGGAACCCTTCGGAAATGCATCCGCGAGCGCGTCGGGGAAAGGCTGCGTGCTGAGCCAGATGCCCGCCTTGCCCATCATCTGCGCGGTTTCCTCGTCCATCAAGCTACCGTGCTCGATGCACAGGACGCCGGCCTTGATCGCCTGCTGGATCGCGGCCGGCGTGTAGGCGTGAACCGCCACGTAGGTGCCCCAGTTCGTCGCCGCTTCCACGGCCGCCCTGACCTCGGGCTCGGTGAAGGTCACGACGTCCAGCGGGCTGTGGGGCGACGACACGCCCCCGCCCGCGGTCAGCTTGATCTGCGTGGCGCCATGCATGAGCTGCTCCCGTGTGCGCAGGCGCACCTCGTCGGGACTGTCGGCGATGGCGCTGTCGCCGGCGATATCGTGCCTGGATGCCGGCACGCCCTGCGCGCGAGGCAGGTCCTGCATGGAACGGAAATCGCCATGTCCGCTGGTCACGCTGATCATGGCCCCGGAAGGATAGATGCGCGGCCCCGGGATCACGCCCTGGTCCACCGCCTGTTTCAGGCTGAACACCGCGCCGCCCAGATCGCGCACCGTGGTGAATCCGCGCATCAGCGTCTTGCGCGCCTCGGTGCCGGCGACGATGTTCAGATAGCCCACGTCCTGGGTCATTGCCGCCGCCACGGGCACGCCCACGAACATGCTGTGCCAATGCATGTCGATCAGGCCGGGCATCAAGGTGCGGCCGCCCCCGTTGATGACTCTTGCGCCGTCGGCGGGAATCTTGTCGCGCGAGACTTTGCGGATGATATTGCCCTGCACGAGCACGCTGCTCGGCGGACTCAGCTCTGACGACACGCCGTCGAATATGCGCACGTCTTCGAACAGGATTCTGGACGCCGCGGCAGCCTTGGCCTGATCGGCCTTGGCCTGCGCGGCAAGTGGATCCTGCCCTGCCGCCGGCAGTTCATGGGACAGCGCTGCCGCAGCGCTGAAAAGCAGCGCGCATGCGCCGAATGCGATACCGGGCCTGATGGACATGGACATTCCTTTCGTTGAAATCCCGCCCTGGCTTCAGGACGGAAACAGAATCGGGATCAGCGTCACGCTGACAAGCAGGGAAAAGACGGTCAGCGGCGTTCCCAGTTTCAGGTAATCGGAAAAACCGAAGCCGCCCGCCACGCTGACCAGCGCGTTCGACGGCGTGGAAACCGGCGACATGAACGCCGCGGACGAGGCGATGGCGACCGTCATCGCGAACGCATACGGCGAGGCATGCAGGTTCTCGGCGATGCTGATCGCCACGGGCCCCATCAGCACGGCGGTGGCCGTTCCCGACACGACAATGCCCAGGCTCACCGTGGCCAGGAACACCAGCGCGAGCTGGCCATAGATGCCCCAGCCGCCCGAGTAATGCAGCAGGAACTGCGCGGCCAGGTCCACCCCGCCGCTGCGCTCGAGCGCCAGCGCGAAGGGCAGCATCCCCACAATGAGTATCAGGGCGCGCCAGTTGATGGAGCGATACGCCACATCCAGGGTGACGCAGCCGAACAGGCCCATCATCAGGCACCCGATCAGGCCCGCCATCACATTGGGCACCCAGTCCGTCAGCATCAGGAAGATCACCGTGAACAGGGACAGCAGCGCATGCAGGGCGCGGTTGGGCACGGGCACCAGGGAATCGGCCTCGACCGGCATCGCCAGGCTCACCAGATCATGCTCCTCCGCCTGCAGCGAAAAAATGCCCGCCCAGGGTCCCACCACGAGCAGCGTGTCGCCCACCCTGAGCCGGGCTTCGGGCAGGTTGCGCACGGCCTTCTTGCCGCGCCAGAGCCCCACGACGAACAGCCCGTGCCGTTCCAGCACCACCGATTCGCGGGCGCTGGCCCCGACCAGCCGGGATTCCGACGGAACGATCACTTCAACCATGCCCACGTCCCGGGCCTGATCGGCGAAATACAGGCCCGCCACCGGCAGCCGCTTGAGCCGATGCCGGCCGCAGAAATCGTCGATGTCGAAGCTCTCGTCATCCATGTCCAGCAGCAGGATGTCGCCGGCCTCGAGCACGTCGTCCGCGGTCGCGCGCATCACCGCCCGGGCAAAGCGCGAACTGCGCTCGATCGCAATCACGCAGGCCGCCTTGCCGAGTTCGGCGCCGCAGGTTCCAAGCTGGCGCCCGACCAGGTCGGATTGTTCGGCGATGCGCAGGCGATAGGCCCTGTTTTGCAGCGAGTATTTCGCGGCCCAGTCTCCCAGGCTGGGCCGGCGGGTCCGGGTCTGGCTGCGGCCGGCGTCGATGAACCGCCGCGCGAACAGCATGTAGGCGACGCCGCCGGCCAGCACGACCGCGCCTATCGGCGTGAAGTCGAAGAACCGGAATCCCGTGTAGCCGGCGTACCCCAGCGCGCTGTTCAGCACCAGGTTGGGCGTGGTCGCGACCAGGGTCAGCATGCCGCTGATGGAAGCGGCCACGCCCATGGGCATGAGGATTCTTCGGCTGGCCATGCCGGACTTCCGGGCGATCCGCAGCACGATGGGTATGAAGATGGCGACCACCGCGGTGGAGCTCATCACGGCGCCCATCAGGCCGACCGCGCCCATCACCAGCAGGACCAGCCAGTTTTCGCTCTTGCCGCCATGACGCAGCAGCAGATCGCCCACGGCCTGCGCGACGCCGGTGCGGACCAGCCCCTCTCCCACCACGAAGAGGCATGCGATCAAGATGATGTTGGGATTGGAGAACCCGTCCAACGCCTCGCGGTACGAAATCGTGCCGCTCAGGGGCAGCAGCAGCATGACCAGCAGCGCGACCGCGTCCGACCGGGGACGGCCGAAGACGAAGAGCACGATGGCCACGACCAGAATGGCCAGCACAATCGCGAGATCGCTGCTCATGGTGGCGGATTCCCCGGGACCATGGCCGCGCCCTAGAACGCCGTGTTGCCAGTGCTGACGGCCCAGACGCCGACGCCGCTGGTCGCCAGCACGACCAGCAATATCGGCCATTCGAACGGCGCGAAGATGTTGCCTCGCTGTTCGCGCCGCGCAATCAGGAACAGTATCGTGCCCGGCGCGTAGATCAGCGCCGAGAGCACGAAGTACCGGAAACCTCCCGCATACACCAGTCCGGCCGCATAGACGGTCGCCACGACGGCCAGCCCCAGTTCGAAGCTCCGTCGCCGGCTCCAGCCGTTGTAGGCGTCTCCGCGCACCGCCACCATCAGGCCGAACCCCGCCACGAAGAAATACGGGATCAGGCTCATCGAGCTGGCCATGTTCTTGATCAGCACGAAGGTATCTTCAGTGAAAAGCGTGACGATCAGGAACCCCTGCACGATGCCGTTGCTGAGCCACAAGGCGGCCGCCGGCACGCCGTGGCGATTCTCGCGGCCCAGGAACGCGGGCATGATGGCCGCATGCGCCGCTGCCCGCAAGACTTCGGCGGCCAGCAGGATCCAGGCCAGGTAGGCGCCCGCCACCGACACCATCAGCCCCACGCTGACCAGTATGCCGCCCCACGGGCCGACGATCGATCTCAGCACGCCGGACAGCGACGGGTTGCGCAGCGCCGCCAGTTCCGCGCGCGGCAGGACCCCATAGGAGAGCATCGTCACCAGCACCAGCAAGGTCAGCACCAGCAGAAAGCCGAGCACCGTGGCGACCGCGACGTCATCCCTGCGCTTGGCATAGCGCGAATACACGCTCGCGCCCTCCACGCCCAGGAACACAAACACGGTGACCAGCATGGTGTTGCGGACCTGCTCCGCCAGCGTTCCCATGCCCTGCGCGTTCTGCCCTTCCAGGATGTTCTGGCGCAGCACGTCCAGGTCCACGGCAAGGCCCGCGACGATGATGAAAATGACGATGGGGACGATCTTGGCGATCGTCACCACCGTGTTCATGCCGGTGGCCTGGCGTATTCCGCGCAAGATCGCGAAATGCGTGGACCATAGCAAGACGGACGACACCAGCACGGCCGGAACCGTGTCGCCATCGCCAAAGAAGGGAAACACGGCGCCCAGCGTCGCCTTGAACACGACGAAATAGCTGACATTTCCCAGGCAGGCGGCCGTCCAATAACCCAGGGCTGCCAGAAACCCGATGTAGCGTCCGAAGCCGGCCTTGGCATAGGCGAAAATGCCGGCGTCCAGATCAGGACGCCGGCGCGACAGGAATTGGAAGACCATCGCCAGCGTCAGCATGCCGGTGCCGGCGATGGTCCAGGCGACCAGTCCGCCGATGGGCCCGGTATTGCGCGCGAAGATGCTGGGCAGGGAGAATATCCCCGCCCCCACCATCGAACCCACCACCATGGCGGCCAGCGCCATGCGAGAAAGTTTGGCAGTTTCCACGCTCACGATCGCCTCCTGAGCAATCTCCGCTTACCCATGCTTCGGCCGGAGCGGGAACCCGCCCGCCGGGTTCCGCCCGCGGCACGCCTGTCCGCCCTAGGCGGGGTCCCGGGAAATGGGGCAGGTCATGCAGTGGCCGCCGCCCCGGCCGCGCCCCAGTTCCGCGCCGACGAAGGTGATGACCTCGATGCCCGCCTTGCGCAGCAGCGTGTTCGTGTACACGTTGCGGTCATAGGCAAGCACGACCCCCGGCGAAATCGCAACCAGGTTGGCGCCGCTATCCCACTGCGTACGCTCCCGCAGGTAGGCATTGCCGCCGGTCTCGACGACGCGCATCTTCTTGACCCCCAGGGCCTCGCCGATCACCTCCACCAGCGACCCCTTGTCCTTGTGCAGCTCCAACTGGCCCGGACCTTTGCCCGGACGGTAGGAAAAGGCCTGGATGTTGTTGACGATGTCCGGGTACATCAGCACGCAGTCGCGGTCCGCGAACGTCAGCACCGTGTCCAGATGCATGGCGGCGCGCAGCTTGGGCATGGCCGCGACGATCACCCGGTCCACCGCGTTCTTCGCGAACAGGGCGGCCGCGAGCTGGCTGATGGCCTGGCGCGAGGTGCGTTCGCTCATGCCTATCATCACCGTGCGGTTACCGATCGGCATGACGTCGCCGCCTTCAAGCGTGGCCAGCCCGTGGTCGGCCGTCGGGTCGCCCCACCACACGTTCACCTTGCCGGCAAAACGCGGATGGAACTTGTAGATCGACGAAGTCAGAATCGTCTCTTCATGACGCGCGGGCCAGTACAACGGATTGAGCGTGACGCCGCCGTAGATCCAGCAAGTGGTGTCGCGCGTGTACAGCGTGTTGGGAACGGGCGGCAGCAGGTATTCGGTAACGCCGGCCGCTTCCTTGATGAGCATCAGCTGTTCGCCGCCGATGGATTCCGGGAACTCCTCGGTGGACAGTCCCCCGATCAGCGTTTCCGCCAGCTTGCGCGCCGGCAGCCCGTCCAGGTAGCTGCGGATCTCGTCGATCAACCCCAGGCCCACCTGGTTGGCCACGACCTGGTTGTCGAGAATCCACTTCCGCGCTTCAGGAATCTCGACCGTTTCGGCCAGAAGGTTATGCATTTCGATGACGTCGACGCCGCGGTCGCGCATCTTGGTGATGAAGTCGAAATGGTCCCGCTTGGCGTTGTCCACCCACATGACGTCGTCAAACAGCAGCGCGTCGCAATTGGATGGGGTCAATCTCTCGTGGGCCCGGCCCGGCGCGCATACCATCACGGTGCGCAGTTGCCCGACTTCTGAATGGACTCCAAATTCTTCGGTATCAGCCATGACTAGCTCCCAGACGTTAAATGGCGATCCAGCCGTAGACCAGGCCGACGATAGCGGCCAGGCATCCGATGCACGCCACGATGAAAACGATCAACTCCCACCCTTTGAAGAGCGATCTGCCTTGCTCGCGCCGAGCCCAGAAATACAGGACCGTCCCAGGCGCGTACAACAGTGCCGACAGCAATACGAACTTCAGGCCTCCGGCGAAGATCATGAAGGCGGTGTACAGGGCCGCGATGGCGGCCAGTATCAGATCGCGGTTGCGGTCCTTGCCGTCGATATAGGTCTCTCCGCGCTTGGCCAGCATGAATCCGAACGCGGCGACCAGAAAGTACGGAATCAGCGACATCGCGCTGGTCAGGCTGAGCATCAGGGCGAACGCGTCGCGCGACCAATACGTGCTGATGACGAAGAGCTGCACGATGATGTTGGTCACCCACAGCGCCACGACGGGCACGCCGTTCTTGTTCTCGCGGGCGAACGCGCGCGGCATGTCTTCGTTCTTCGAGGCCGCATGCATCACCTCGGCGCAGATCAGCGACCAGGCCAGATAGGCGCCCAGCACCGAAATGATGAGCCCCGCGCTGACGAACACGGCGCCCCAGGGCCCCACCACCGATTCCAGCACCCCGGCCATGGACGGCTGGCGCAGCCCGGCGATGTCTCCCTGTTCCATGACCGCGTAGGGCAGCAGCGTGACCAGCACCATCAGGCACAGCGCGGTGACAAACCCGATCAGCGTGGCCACCCCCACGTGCGATCGCTTGGTGGCGAACCGGGAATAGACGCTGGCGCCCTCGATGCCGAGAAAGACGAAGACGGTCACCAGCATGGTCAGCCGCACCTGCTCGAAGAGGCTGTAGCCGCTGCGGTCGCCCCAGAAGTTGACGCGGAACAGATCGAGCTTGAAGGCGATGGCCAGCACGATGATGAAGACCACGATCGGGATGATCTTGGCCACCGTCACCACGGCGTTGATGAACGCCGCCTGCTGCACGCCGCGCAGGATCATGAAGTGGAACAGCCAGATCCCCACCGAGGCCGTCGCGATCGCGATCACCGTGTTGCCGTCTCCGAAGATCGGAAAGAAGGCGCCCAGCGTGGACTTGATCAGCACCCAGTACGACACGTTGCCGATGCAGCTTCCGATCCAGTAGCCGAACGCCGACAGAAAGCCCAGATAATCGCCGAAGCCCGCCTTGGCGTAGGCGAACACGCCCGCGTCAAGTTCGGGCTTGCGTTCGGCCAGCGACTGGAATACCCGCGCCAGCGTGTACATGCCCGCGCCGGCAATGATCCACGCGATCACGGCGCCAACCACGCCGGTCGCGCCGCCAAAGGTTCTGGGCAGGGAGAAGATCCCGGCGCCGATCATCGAACCCACCACCATGCCGGTCAAGGCAAGCAATCCTAGCTTCTTGGGAGTACTGCTTTCCATCATGCACCTCCAAAATTGAGCAAATCAGCTTTTTGAAGCCTCTCGGTTGAAATTGGCGGTGGCGGTATACACCGTCGTCATGGTGATAAGCAGCGGCACGCCGATGAAAGTGCCGGGGATGCCCCACACCAGTCCCCAGAAAAACACCGCAACCATCACCATCAGCGGCGATAAGGAGAAAGCGCTGCCAGCCAGCCTGGGTTCCAGATAGCAGCCGTAAACAATCTGTATGCAGTTCAGGACCACGAGCACCGCGATGCTGGTCTGAAGGGATCCGTACTGGACAAAGGCAAAGAACGCGGGGAAGACCGTCGCGACCAGGGGGCCCAGGAAGGGGATGTAGTTCAGCAGGAACGCCAGCCCGCCCCAGGCGGTCGCCAATTCAAGTCCCGCATAGATCGCGAACAGCCAGACCGTCACGCCGGTCAACACGCTGGCCACGGTGCGGATCACCATGTACCGGCGCAGCTTGCTGGCCACCTGGCGGGCGATTTCCATCCATCGCCTGGCACGCTCCTCGCCCAGCAGGCGGTTCATCCGGTCGGGGGCTTCGTCCAGTTCGAACAGGCCCAGGGCGATGAAGACGAAGGACAGGAATATCAGCCCCAGCATGCTGTTGATCCGTACAGCGATCTCCTGGATGGCCCGGACCAGCCAGGAAACATTGAAGCTGTCCTGGAACATGCGGATCACCAGCGCCCCATGCGGGTGCAGGGTCTCGGTCTCCAGCGTGAACAGGCGCTGGAAGCGCCCTGCATTGGCCATGACCCACTGAGCCACCAGGCTGAAGCCCCAGCCCGCCAGTGACAGGAACACGAGCGAGACGGCCAGCGTGACCAGCAGGACCGCGATGGCCGCCAGCGGCGCGGGCATCTTGCGGCCCAGGGACTGCCGCAACGGCGCCACCAGGCAAATCAGGAACAACGCGAACGTCAAGGGCACGAAGACCGGGCTGGCCAGGTACAGCAGGCCCAGTATCAAGATGGCGCAGATTCCGGACAATGCGAAGGACGTCATCTTGGTATCACCCCGTCAACACGGTTGATCAGATAGGCATAGAAGGGATTCGAGGTCAGCCGGGTCAGCGTGTCCATGCCGATGACGAAGGCGCCTACCTCGCCCCGCATCGACATCGCGCCCAGGCTGATTCCAAACTCCTCGATGTTGTCCGGGTGCATTCCGTACAGGGCGTCATTGGTCGGAAAGGGCAGCGCCACGTGCGATAAGGAATAGACCTCGCGCGGATAATCCAAGCCGATGGGGCGTTCCACGATCTCGGTGGAGTTGGCCTCGATCACGCGCGCGACCATCGCGCTGGACGCCTCGGTGGCGTTAGTCACGATGGTCAGCCGGTAGTTGCGCTTTTCGCCGGGAAGCGTGCCCGCCAGGGACCAGGCCACGCCCCGGCGAAACAGCGGCCCGAGCTTCGTGGCGCGGTTCAGGTCGAACAGCACCAGGTCGCTGCCATTGGCGGGCAGGCGCGCGTACAGGGCATTGATGAGCGCGCGCGTGCTGACCGTGAAGTCCAGCACGGAATGGAAGGTGATGACGGGCGGCAGGCGCTCCAGATTGCCCGAGCGCTGCTGCGCGGCGATCCTGTCCTGCAGCGTCTGCGTCAGCTCGAACGACTGGCGGGCCGCGTGGACGGGGAAGGAGTTGTACTTGAATGGGTTGAACTCGGGAACGATGCTCAGCCAGGCGGCCTTGGCGAAGGCCGGCAGCACGGCGGGCAGGCCGGCCAGCCCCGCGAAGCGCGCGAAGGCCGTGATGCCGACCATCGGCGAGATCAGCACCAGCCGGTCGGGCGCGCCCAGCTTGGGGTCATCAAGCGCATCCAGCGCGTGCATCAGCGCCAGCGCGCCGCCGTTCGAAAACCCCACCAGGTGCAACGGCAGGGGCGCGGGCACCCGGCGGCGGGCTTCGCGCACGGCAAGCCGCGTGGCCGCCGCCCAGTCTTCCCAATGGGCCTCCGTCAGGCCGCCGGGCACCGTGCCATGGCCCGGCATCCGGATGGCGATGGCCACGTAGCCCACGGACTGGTAATGCGCGGCGATGTGCCTCAGGCTGTAAGGAGAATCGGTGAGCCCGTGCAACAGCACGGCCACGCCCACGGGCTCGCCGGCCGGCAGCAGCACGAACGACCGGTTCCAGTCATGCGCGAAATGCTCTGGATACACTTTCGCGCCCGAAAAATACCGGTTGCTGTCCACCTTGTCTTCCGGCTGCAGCGTGTCGCCCACGTTCTGCCGCACCAGCGCAAAGAGCTTTTCCTCGTGCGCGAGGTAATCCTGCCAGGAGCTCCGGTCCAGCCGATCCGCATCCATGTCCTCCGGCACATAGGTGTGCCAGGCCGCCAGCGGCGGGCCTTGCTGGATGTCGTAGAGCCTGACACCCATCAGGGTGCCGGCGATCAACACCACGCCCACGGCCAGAATCACGGCCGCCTTCTTCAGACGCCGCCACGACACGCTGGGCGCGGATCCGGCCGTCTTTTCTCTGTTCACTGCGCGCCCCCCTCGCCCGCCGCCGGCAAGACCTCGGTCACGGCCACGACGTCCTGTTCGTCGCCCCCGCCCAGCGCCACGTAGAGCGACACGCCATTCTGAAGCTGCGCGGCCCGTAGCGACAACATCTGCTGTTCCGCGGTGAAGAGACCGCGCCGGGCATCCACGACCTCCAGATAGATGGATATGCCGTTCTGATACCGCAGGTCCGCGGTTTCGGCGAGCCGCCGCTGGGCCTGGATGGCCATCTCCTGGGCCGCGACCTGTTCCTGGAACCGCTTGCGGCTCTCCAGCGCCGTCGCCACCTCGCTGAACGCGGTCTGCACGGTCTTCCTGTAATTGGCGACCAGCTCGTCGCGCTGCGCCAGCGCCAGATTCACGGCCGCGCGCCGCTGCCCGAAGTCGAAGATCGGCAGTCCTATTCCGCCGCCAAAGCTCCAGATCTTGCTCGGTGACGAGAACAGGTCGGACAGCTCGGTGGATGCGTAGCCGAGCGATCCCGTCAGCGCGATGCGCGGAAACAGCGCGGCGCGGGCGGCGCCGATGTTCGCGTTGGCGCTGCGCAGCCGGTTCTCCGCCTGCCGGATGTCGGGCCTGACCGTCAGCAGGGACGACGGCAAGCCCGGACTCAGCGCGTCGAACTGCCCCGCCGCCTCGATCGGCAGGATTCCCGGCACATCGCCTTCGCGGTTCTCGCCGACCAGCACCCACAGCCGGTTCCAGTGCGCGGCCGTGGTGCGCTGCCATTCGGCAAGCTGGGTCTGCGCCTGCGTCAGAAGAATGGCCGACTGTTCATAATCGACCAGCGACGTGGCCCCCGCGTCCAGCCTATCCTTGGCCACGCTCATCGCGTAGCTGCGCGTCTCCACGGTGCGCCGCGCCAGCGCGATGCCCTCCTCGCCCGCCCGCGCGTCGTAATAGGTGGAGGCCACGTTGGCGATCAAGGACAGGCGAAACGCCCGCTGCCCTTCGACCGTCGCCAGGAACTGTTGCAGGGCCGACTCGGTCATGTTGCGCACCCGGCCCCAGAAGTCGAGCTCGAAGGACGAGACCATCAACTGCGCGCTGAACTGGTTGAACTGCACGGTTTGCCGGCTGTCCGCCAGGGCCGGGTCCAGGGACGACAGCGGCGACTGATTGCGAGACGCGGCGGCGCCCGCGTCCAGATGCGGGAGCAGGTTGGCGCGCTCGATTCGGTAAAAGGCGCGCGCCTGTTCGATCCGGGCCGTGGCGGCGGCAAGGTCCTGGTTCAGTTCCAGCGACTTGGCGATCAGCAGCTTGAGCTGGGCGTCCCCAAAGAACTCCTGCCACGAAACCTGCTGCGCGGCCAGGGCGTCCACGGGGACTTCGCCGGGAAAGTACGCGGGCGACGCCACTTCAGGCGTGCGGTAATCCGGCGCCAGATTGCAGGCGGCAAGGCTCCAGCCCAGAGCGGCCACAACGACGACTCGGGCCCGCTTCATGGGTTGTCCCCCTGTTCTTGCGCCTTGGCCTGCGCCTTGGCGGCATCCGGACGTTTCCCGGACCAGCGTCTGGCGACCATGTAGAACAGCGGCGTGAAAAACACGCCAAACAGTGTCGCGGTGAGCATGCTGCCCATCACGCTGGTCCCGACCGCCTGGCGGCTGGCCGCGCCGGCGCCCGTGGCGAACACCAGCGGCAGCATGCCCAGCACGAAGGTGACGCTCGTCATGACGATGGGGCGCAGCCGTTGCCGGGCGGCGTCGACCACGGCCTCTTTTCTGTCCCTGCCCTCCAGCTCTTCCTTCAGCGCGAACTCGACGATCAGGATGCCGTTCTTGGCGGCCAGCCCGATGATGGTGACCAGCCCGATGTTGAAGTAGATGTCCGCGGACATGCCGCGGCCCAGCGTGAACGCGGCCGCGCCCAATACCCCGAAAGGCAGGATCAGCAGCACGGACACGGGCACGGACCAGCTCTCGTAAAGCGCGGACAGCAGCAGGAACACCACGACCAGCGACAGGCCGAGAAGCAGGGCAACCTGGTTCCCCGCCTGCTGCTCTTCGAATGCCGTGCCGGTCCATTCGAACGTGATCCCCTGCGGCAGCACGCGCTCGGCGATGGCCTCCATTTCAGCAAGCGCCACCCCGCTGGAGCGCCCCGCGGCGGCCTCGCCCGATATGGTGATCGACGGAAAGCCGTTGTAGCGTTCGAGCTGCTGCGGCCCGTCTATCCAGCGCATGCGCGAAAACGCGGAGAACGGCACCATCTCGCCGCGGTTGTTGGGCAACTGCAAGGCGGCGATGTCCTGCGGCAGCATGCGCTGCTGCGCCTCGGCCTGGATGAACACGCGCTGCACCGCGCCTTCGTGCAGGAAGTCATTGACGTAGTTCGAACCGAACGCGAAGGTCAATGCCTGGTTCACCTGCGCCACCTGCAGGCCCAACGCCCGGGCATGCACGCGGTCGATCTCCACATACAGCCGGGGTCCGGGCGGCATGCCGTCCAGGCGCACGCCCGCCAGCAAGGGGCTGCTCGCCGCCGCCGCGATCATTGCCGCCCCCGTCTCGGTCAACCCCGCGCCGCCCTGCGCGGTGCGGTCCTGGACCTTCATGGAGAAACCCGACGCATTGCCCATCGAAGGAATGGGCGGGGGATTCAAGGCAAAGATCATTGCCTGCGGAATGGCGCGGAAGTTCAGGTTGCTGCGCCCGACCAGCGCGTCGACCGCGTCGCTGTGCGCGGTGCGCTCGCCCCAGGGATGAAGATCCACGAACGACAGCGCCGCCGTCTGCCCCTGGCCGAAGAAGTTGAAGCCCACCACGGATGCGACGTTGCGCACGGCCGGCTGCTCGCGCAGCATGCTTTCGGCCTGCTCCACCGCGATCTGCGTCTGGTCGGCCGTGGTGCCCGGCGCGCCGGTGTACGACACGAAGAAATAGCCCTGGTCTTCTAGCGGCAGATACCCCCCCGGCAGCCGCGAGAACAGGAAGACCGTCAGCCCGCAGACGCCAAGAAAAATCAGCATCCAGCGCAAGGGGCGCACCACCATGTGCTCGACCGCGCGCACATACTGGCGCGTCACGGCGTCAAAGCCCGCGTTGAATTTGTCGAACACCCACATCTTGGCCCGCGAGACCGGCCCCCTGGGCGGCCGGCCGTCGGAGAGCTTGAGCAAGGTGGCGCACAGCGCGGCGCCCAGCGAAAGCGCCAGCACCGTGGACACGACGATGGCCACCGACAACGTGATGGAGAACTGGCGATAGATGGCGCCGCTGGAGCCGGGGAACATCGCCATCGGCACGAACACCGCGACCAGGACGAGCGTGCTGGCGATGATCGGCCCCCAGACCTGGCCGATCGCCTTGCGCGTGGCCTCGGAGGCGGAAAGCCTTTCATCCTTCATGATGCGCGCGACGTTTTCCGCCACGACAATGGCGTCGTCGTTCAGCACGCCGATCGCGACCACCATGCCGAACAGTGATAACAGATTGATGGACGCGCCGAACATGAAGAGGCCGGCGCAGGTGCCGACCAGCGCGATCGGCACGATCAGCGTCGGGATCAGCGTGCTTCTCCAGCTCTGCAGGAACAGAAACACCATGGCGGTGACCAGCAGCAGCGCCTCTACCATGGTGACCAGCACTGAACTGATGGAAGTGGTGATGAAGGGCGTGGTGTCGAACGGCACGGTCCAGCCGACGCCGGCCGGAAACACGGACTCCAGTTCCGTCATGCGCTGCCTGACCTGCCGCGCGACGTCCAGTGCGTTGGCGTCATTGGCCAGCTGAATGGCAATGCCCGCCGCTTCCTTGCCATTGACGCTCAGCCTGAAGTTGTAGCTCTCGTTGCCCAGCTCCACGCGGGCGACGTCGCCCAGCCGCACCAGCGACCCGTCGTTATTGACGCGGAGAATGATCTGCCTGAACTCCTCCGGTGTGGAAAACCGGCTCTGGGCGACGATCTGCGCGTTGAAGTCCGCCCCCCGGGCTAGCGGCAGGTCGCCCAGCGAGCCGCCAATCGTTTGGGCATTCTGTTCCTGCACCGCCCGCAGCGCGTCGCCGGCCGCCATCTGAAAGCTCGCCAGCTTGCGCTCATCCAGCCAGATCCGCATGGCGTAGGACGAGCCAAACAGCTGCACATCTCCCACGCCGGGAATGCGGCGCAGTTCATTGAGAATGTTGTTCGAGGCGAAATTGCCCATCTGCACGGCGCTGACATCGCCACTTTCGGATTGCAGCGCAAGCAGCATCAGAAAGCCGGACGAGGCCTTGGTGACCGCGACGCCAAGCTGCCGGACTTCCTGTGGCAGGCGCGGTTCGACGCGGCTCAGGCGGTCCTGCACCTGACTGCGCGCGACGTCCAGATCCGTGCCGGGTTTCAGGGTCACCGTGATCTGGGACGTGCCGTTGGCGCGGCTGACTGAAGCCATGTAGAGGAAATTGTCCACACCGTTCATTTCCTCCTCGATGATGGAGGTGACGGTGCGGTCTATGGTCGTGGTGTCCGCGCCCCGGAAAGTCGCCTGGATCGTTATCGAAGGCGGCGCGATGTTGGGATATTGCTCCACCGGGAGCAGCACCAGCGCAATGACCCCGAACAGCAGGATGAACAGCGCGACGACCCACGCAAACACCGGCCGCAACACAAAGAATGAGCCCATGGCCGACTCCGCTAGGGTTTTTCGTTCTGTTGTTCTACCGGCGCGACACGCTGGCCTGGCCTGATCTTGTGCCAGCCATCGACCACGATCCTATCCCCTGGCTCAAGCCCCCGCCGCACCACCCAGCTTCCCGCGATCTGGTCGCCAACCTCGATCTGCCGGGCCTCCGCCGTATCGTCGGGCCCGATGACAAACACAGTGGCGGTATCGCCGTTAAGCCGCGCCGCGCGCGCCGGAATCAGGATGCCCTCCTGGCGAACGCCGATGTGGATCTGGCCGGTGACGAACTGGCCGGGGAGCAGCTCCCTTCCTGCATTGTCGAAGCGGGCACGTATGGTCTGCGCGCCCGTGGTCCGGTCCACGCTCAGATCGGCGAAGTCCACGACGCCTGTTTCACCGAATTCCCGACCATTGGCGAGCGTCAGGCGGACCTGAAAGGTGTTCGTCTGGGAGGTAGCCAGACCGCCGGAGCGGGCGTAGTCCGTCAGGTCCATGATGGCGGTATTGGATTTGGTGAACGTGGCGCTGATGGGAGAAAGCTGATTGACCTGGGCCAGCAGCGTGGCTGCCGACGCGCTCACCAGCGCGCCTTCGGTCACCAGGGCGCGCCCCACCCTGCCGGCGATGGGCGCCCTTACCGTGCAGCGATCCAGGCGCAACTGCGCCAGCGTGACCGCGGCCTGCGCGTCCGACACATTGGCCTGCGCCTGCCCGAGAGCCGCGAGCGCGGCCTCGTATTCCTGCGCGCTGACCGCCTGACGCTGCACCAGCGGCCGAAATCTCTCCGTGACCGAGCGAGCGTTCTTTTGAACCGCCTGCGCCCGCTGCAGCATCGCATTGGCCTGGGCCAGCTGGGCCTTGTAGTCGCTGGGATCTATCTGAAACAGCGGGTCGCCGGCCTGAACGTCGCTGCCTTCGTTATAAAGCAGCTTTTCCACGATGCCGTCAACACGCGCCCTGACTTCGGCGGTGCGTATGGGCTCGATCCTGCCGGGCAGATCCACATTGAGATCAACAGGCTGCCGCCCGATGGTGGCCACAATTACCTTCATCGGGGGCACCACGACAGCCGAAGCGTCGTTACGGTCCCCGCAAGCAGCCAGCGCCAAGGTCAGAGTACCTATGGCAAGCATGAGAGCACGGCGGGCATTGTTACTTACTTGCTTCATCCCAAAGCTCCTATGCGTTCGAACACGATGGTCTCGCGCTGCCCTTCGTCGCCTGCCGGCGCGAAGGGCCCAACTTGGACTGATCAAAAGCGCCTGATTTGCGCCGTAGTATTTGCTGCCTGTAGTGCAATCGCGCCGCGAAACACAGCCGCACGAAACGCCGCAACGCGCGCGGCCGGGCGCCAGCCCGGCGTCAAGCGCGCGTTCTTGGGGAATCCGTAACTGATGATGGGTTGTATGCGCTTGCGGGCGTCGAGCCCCTCGACCGCATGGAGGTCTTTCCTGTCGCAGTCTTCGTCGAAGACGCCGCGACCATGGTCGCAGATGCTCCTGGTCTGATCGACGCGATGGCGGGGTGCTTGCATCCGGGTATCCGGATCCACCCAAGCCATGCTCATGCCCGAAATCCACGGCGCGCTGCACGGAACAATCAAAACCATCGACTTTCGCACAAGCATCCTTTTCACGATTGACAAGGAGAACCGGCAAACAAATGATTTAACGACCAGGCGCTGGGACTGTCGACTGGGCCACCACCTTTTGAGCGGGGCTTGGAACGCCAGTCTTGCGGATACACGCAATTACGGAAATAGCTTAAGTAGCGATTGCGGTTCGCGCAAGCTTTAATCGAACCGGGTGCGCAGGCCCTGATTGCTGCGCATCATGCAAATATCTTTCGCCCACAGAAAATGTCAGCAATATCAACGCTGAATATCTTCATGCCGCGATTTGAAAAATAACGCGTGGCGACAGGACAACGTGCTTTTTTTGCCCTGCGGTGACGATCGCGCACAGGACGATGCGGCGGCCGCAGCCGTCCAATGGCGCTCACGCTTCCCCGGCGTCTGGCGACAATTGGCAGTTATTTCAAGACGTCACAACCCGCCACAAAACGAATCATTGATTCCAAATTCGATCAGAACACGGCCTCGCGCACCGCACATGTTCTATCGAAAGCCTGCGGATGGAGGGTGGGGCACGCTCGTGGACGACGTGCTTGAAAGCCTGATCTGAAGGCTTGATCTAAGGGCCTGATCTGAATGCCTGATCTGAGGGCGAGGTACCGCGCCCCTCCGTCAATTGCCTGAGCTGCGGCGAAGCCGATTGGCAGCGTCCTTGTTCAGGCGCTTCGCTTCTTCTTCCGCATAGTCCTCTTCCCCGGCCTCATACCCACCGTCATAAAGGCAACTGCTGCGATTCCACTTGCACTCGTCCGTACGACCCGAATCCCCAAGTCCGATCAAGGAGCACCCGGAACCCAAGGCGAAAAGAAACAGCGCCGCGCCGCAGCGGATCAACATTCGAATGGACATCTTTCCTCGGTATTCAAAGATTGCATAGCCATCTTTATAGCCGCATCAACCTTCTGATCTGATCAGGGGCTGTGCATCGGGTCTCGACTCGGGTCTCGGCTCGGGTCTCGGCTCGGGTCTTGCCTAGGTTTTTGCCCCAGGCCTTGCGCTTTATTGGAATTATCGTTTCGCACAAAAAAAATCAGCCGCTTCAAGCGGCTGATTTCTTTGAATTCTTTGGGGTGGCTGATGGGGCTCGAACCCACGACAACTGGAATCACAATCCAGGACTCTACCAACTGAGCTACAGCCACCTCTGGTACTGCTTTAGTCTTCCGGCGCTTTCGCTTTTCAGCGTTTTTGCCTTTCAACGTTCTCCGTTGCGGCCTCTTGAAAAACGTCTTCAAGAGCTGTTCAACAACGAAGAGGCCGAATTCTAGCACGTTTTTTTAAAGATGCGAAAGCGCCCCCTTATCCGCCGCTCTTGCCAGCGCCGGCAGCCTTGCTATCCTTCGGCATGGTTCACCTTTGGAGGCCGTCTCTTACGCCATCGCTATGGATCGCATACACGCAATTTTGATCGATTATTGGCCCCATCTGGTATTTGCCATCAGCATTGTGGCGGGCACCGGCGCGGCGGTGCATGCCGCGATGACCAAACAGGATGTGCGGGCGGCCATCGGCTGGGTCGGGGTGGCGATGTTCTCGCCGCTGTTCGGGCCGCTGTTCTATTTTGTGGCTGGAATCAATCGGATCCGCAAGACGCGTGTGTCGCAACTGCGCGACGAGGCCATGGTGGTGGATGCGGAGCTGGTCGAGACCGCGCCGGTGGATGTGGCGCCGATCTCGGGCGAGCAGTTCGCATCGCTCAAGGTGCTGGGCGACCGCGTCAGCCGGTTCAGGCTGCTGGGCGGCAATCAGGTGCAGCCCCTGGCTGGCGGCGACGAAACCTATCCGGCCATGCTGCAGGCCATCCGGGATGCGCGACACAGCGTGGCGATGCAGAGCTACATCTTCGACAACGATCCGATCGGACGCGAGATGGCGCAGGCCCTGATCGAGGCGCGGGCGCGCGGCGTCGAAGTGCGGGTGCTGATCGACGCCATCGGCTCCAAGTATTCCCGCCCGCCTATCGTGCGCATGCTGGCGCGCGCCGGAGTGCCGGTGGCGCGCTTCATGACGAATCCGCTGGGCGTGATGCGAATGCCCTACGCCAACCTGCGCAGCCACCGCAAGGTGCTGGTGATAGACGGGCGCGTGGGCT
>RCUK01000914.1_pt1 | contig 21327 bp, 18 predicted proteins | sample 2166381 | NCBI WGS metagenome assembly RCUK01 (sample SAMN09932809, study PRJNA488358) | compost metagenome | isolation source: compost soil in an enriched community | place: Germany: Experimental Botanical Garden | reverse complement strand
AGGCACAGCCTCGCATGCGTCCGAACGCACAGCCGCCAGCGGCTGGGCCAGACCGCGGAGCGGGACTTGCAGCGTGTCCCGGGAACCCACCCACCCCCCAGCCCAGTCTGCCTGGAGGGCAACCGCGGCTCTTCGCCACTGGCCCCGGCCTGGGCGCAACAATCCTGACTACGCGCTGTAAACGGTGTATCAGCGGGTGTAACACAGGCGATACACCCGGCAAAAACCGAGCAGCGGCGGGCTTGTCGGCCACGTGATGGCCGTGTTCAGCAGATGTTATGACCAACGAATCTGTAACAACGCTGTTGCGGCGTTACACCGTCAACGGCGCCGAAGGCCCGTGGTTGCTGGATTCTGGAGTTGGCACGAATGCTGCGTTATCCCTCCGCATGATTCGAGGAGGGCGCCATGGACAGCGTTGCCGCACATCGCACTACCCCCGCAAGCCTCTGGCTGCTGGCCGTCGCCCTGGCGCTGCCGGTCGCCGCCCACGCCTCCGGTGCACGCCAGGGCGTGAAGGCGCAGCCGGGCGAAATCGTGCTGCTGCGTGATGTCTCGGCCCGGCCGGCCTACCGTCCGGCACCGCCGGGCATGGCGCTGATCGCCGATCCCTCGCCCAAGCGCGAAGTAGGCCAGGCGCTGGGCACCTCGAGCGGCATGGACGAGTTGAGCGAGGACGATTACGCCGCGTTGGGCTCCAACACCGGCAATGGCGTCGCCCACGGCCCGACCACGATCGAGCGGGTGACCGGCACCACGGTCAACTCCACCCTGGGCAAGGTCACCGATAGCGGCATGTTGTCCGGCGGGCAGTTCAGCAATGCCATCGGCGGGCCGATGGGCGCGGTGACCGGGGCCACCCGCGGCATCGGCGACCAGGTGCGCGGCGCACTGGCCCAGTTCCCGTTGGGCCAGCCTGCAGGGCCGGGCAAATGAACCGCCTGTCCGGTACCGCACTGCTGGCCATGGTCTTGGCATCGCCGCTACCGCTGTGGGCGCAGCAGGCCGATGACTACGCGGCCATGCTTTCCTACCTCAACACCAGCCGCATCGACGGCCGCGCCCTGTCCGGCGCCAACGGCGCGATCACGGTCAACATGACCGCCGGTGATCTCAACCAGCAGGCCAACCTGCTGGGCATCGCCAACGGGCAGGCCGCGCACATCACCATCGATGCGCGCCAGCGCCAGGCCGACAACCAGGTGCTGTCCGAGGGCGCGATGCAGGCCAGCGCCAGCATCGGCGGACAAGCACTGAACGGCGCCAGCGGCGTCGCCATGATCAATCAGGCCAGCGGCACCGGCAACGCGACGCTCAACGTCGTCACCGCCACGCTGGCGCAACAGGGCATACGCGAGTCGAACGACGAGGCCTTGGCCGCGTCGGGGGCGCTCGCGTCAGCAGGGGGGCAGGGGGCCGTCAATCGCGGTCGGTCGGCCGGAACCCGCAGCGTGGCCGTGGAAGGCACCGCGCTGCAGGGCTTCGACGGCGTCCTGCAACTCAATCAGATCGCGGGATCCGGCAACGCCACCGCAAACCAACTGAGCATCTCGGTGCAGTCCACCCCGTGAGTAGTCACATCCACCCGATTGTCTGTGATGAGAGAGAGGGCACCATGAACACCACCATGCACCGTACCGTACTGGCCATCGCGATCGCGGCAGCATCCGCATCCGTCGCCGCGCAGGACAACCAGAACCAGAGTGCGTTCATCAACCACCTGCACAACGTGGTTGAAACCCGCACCAACCTCAATACCAACGTAAACACCAACGTCAACACCGATGTCGACACCAACATCGAAACCAACACGCGCAACGACAACGATTCGCGCACCTGGAACCGCACCTGGAACAACACCCGCAACAACAACACCACCAGCAACACCAACACCACCAACAACAGCACCACCAACAGCAGCGTCACCCGTACCCGTGACGTGACCGTCAACGAGAACGTCACCAAGAACAGCAACATCCAGGCCGACGAGCGCCAGGAGAAGAACAACCACGGCGTCGCGGTGAACCTTGAAAAGGACATGCGCCTGAGCTCGGATGTGAACTTCTCCGGCGACCCGGAGATCACCGGCTCGATCGACCTCGATTCGGCCGCCATCGCGATCATCGACAACCGCCAGTCGATCACCGAGAACGTCGCCTCCAACAGCCTGGTGACCAACAGCGCCTCGATCGCCGATGACGTCGGCTCCGACGCCTCGGGCAACCTCGGCTTCAACGTCGCCGCTGGCGACAACAACGCCCAGGACAACGCTGCGTCGCTGTCCGCGGCCGATGCGTCCTTCAGCTTCGGCATGGCCGATGCGGAAGTCTTCGTCAACCAGTACGGCGCCGGCAACACCACCCTCAACTCCGGCGTGACCAACGCCGCGGGCCTGGGCGGCAATGCCTTCAGCAATGCGTCGGGCAACATCGGTGCCAACGTCGCCTCGGGCAACAACAACGAGCAGAAGAACGCGCTCGCTGCCTCGGTGGCCACCAGCGCCTATGCGACCTCGAGCATCAGTTCCAACCAGGTCTCCACCGGCAACGCGGTCAGCAACGCCGGCTACCTGCGTTCGATGACCGACACCGTGGATGTGAGCCTGCGCGGTCGCGTCGCCGGCGGCACGCTGGCCGTCGGTGCCGGCACCTACACCGGCAGCGGCAATGCCTACCAGAAGGACAACTACTATCTGGATAGCTGGAGCGGTGAACTGCCGCATCCGGGTGGCAACAGCACCGGCCACATCGACATGGACAACGCGATCCAGAACGCGACGCCCAACCCGAACCGGGAAGGCGTGGGCGGTATCGCCTTCGATACCGATGAGAGTGGCACCAGCCGGTTCATCGAGCTGGGCGTGGCCGACCTGTATGCGAGCCTGAGCGGTACCGTGTCCACCACCCGCTGGGTGAACGTGGATGCGACCAACACCGCGGCGTTGTCCGGCAGTGCGTTCTCCGGCGCCTCCGGCAACATCGGGGTGAACGTGGCCGCCGGCACCGGCAACCTGCAGGCCAACAGCCTGGCCCTGGCGGTTGCCCAGCCGTCCACCGGCGGCGGTGGCGGCACCGGCGAGTAAGACGTTGTCCGTTTTCGCAAGCAGTACGCGTTGAGCGCAACAAGCCCGGCCATCCGCCAATGGCCGGGTTCCCGGGGGCCCCTGTCCCATTCTCCCCCTTTGGGGCAGGGGTCCCTTCCTTATCCGGAGCCACGCCGATGTTCAAGCGCGCACTGTGTGGGTCGTTGTTGGTGCTGATGCTGCCCGTGGGCGCCGCGCGCGCCGGCGATGTCGGCTTCAGCGGGGTGCTGCCCAATGGCGCAGTGCTCACCCAGCGCGTGGAGAGCATGCAGGAGCGGCGCTTCCGCAACGTGGTGCGGCAACACACCGACTACAGCTGCGGCGCGGCGGCCCTGGCCACCATCCTGCGCTACGCCTACCACCTGGAGGCGGACGAAGGCACGGTGATCGAAGGGATGATGGGGGTCTCAGACCCGCAACTGGTCCACCAGCGTGGTTTCTCGCTGCTGGATATCAAGCGTTACGTGGAATCGATGGGCATGCGTGGGCGCGGCTACCGCGTCAACGAAGAGCGCTTGCGTTCGCTGCGCGTGCCCGGGCTGGTGTTGATGGATGTGCGGGGCTTCCGCCACTTCGTGGTCCTCAAGCAGGTCCGCGGCGATGTGGTCGACGTGGCCGACCCGATCCTGGGTAATCGCAGTATTCCCGTCAGCGAATTTCTCCAGGCGTGGCCGTCGCGGGCCGTGTTTGTCGTGATCGGCAGTGACTTCGATCGCAACACGGTATTGCTGCAGCCCGGTGAACGGCCCAGTGCGCGTTCGCTGTACGCCCGGCAGGGGCCGATCACCGACGCGGAGTTGGTGGACTTCGGCTTCACCCATGCCGACTTGTTCTAGGAGGCACCATGAACATCGCACGATGGACGCACGGCGTGTTGCTGCTGACCCTGTTGGGGGCCGCGCCACTGCACGCGCAGGAAGGACGACCCGGCAAGGGCCTCAATGAGATCCCCGATCCGGAGCTGAACCTGATGCGCGGCCGTTACACCGTCAACGGCAACAGCGTGGCCTGGTTCGGGGTGACCATGATCACCCAGTGGAACGGCGGCGGGCAGGCGGCACGCAGCGCGCTCACCCTGGGCATGGATTTCAGCCAGGGCAGCACGCCGAAGATCAGCTTCACGCCCTCGGTGACGGTGACCGCCGCCGATGCGCCGCTTCCGCTCACCCCGGGCCGCAGCGTGGATGCCAGCGGCCTGCAGAACGTGGCCGGGCTCACCCAGAGCATCCAGGTGGCCGGTGACGGCAACGTGGCCAGCAACACCACCCATCTCAACGTGCGTGACGGCCAGGCGCCAACGCCCGGCGGCCAGGGTCAGAACCTGGCCAGCGTGCAGCAGGGCGGGGTCAGCGCGGTGGCACAGCTGGACGGCAACAACGCCAGGGTGCAGTTGCAGATCGAGGGCGTGGGCGCGGTCCAGCAGTGGATCCGCAACGGCAGCGTCGGCCAGAGCATCGCCCTGGGCAGCGACGGCCAGGCTGTGAGCAATCGCATGCAGATCGATCTTGTCCGGCAATCCGTGGCCAGCAACGTCCCGCTCAGCCAGAACGTGGCGCAGGCGATGACGTTGGTGCGCGGTGTCGGCATGGGACCCGGCCAGTAATCCAGCGGCCGGGCTGGGGGAGTGACAACACAACCGTGGGCCAAGGCAATGCACACCTCGATTCGAGCAACACCGCTGGCGCTGGCGGCGCTGGCACTGATGGCTGCCGCCGGCGCGCGCGCGCAGGCTGCGCCGGCCGACGAGGCCGACGTCAAGGCGCTGATCGCGCAACTGGAAACGCTCAAGGCCAACTACGCCCAGGAAGTGCGCCGGCTGCGCGAACTGGACATGCAGGTGCAGGCCATGCAGGCCCGTCTGACCGGCAAGACCGCGCCGGTGGCCGGAGCCGCCCCCTCACCGCCGCCACTGCCGGCCGGTACCCCGGCCGCGCCACCGAGCGGGGAGGGTTATGCCAGCAGCGCCGCCGAGGCGCAGGAGGCCAAACAGGCCTCGCGGCGCAGCGTGGACGACGTCAAGCAACAGCAGGCAGCCTTGTTCAGTCGTCGCTTCACCATCGAAAACAGCCTCACCTACTCGCGCTATGACCGCAAGCAGGTCACCCTCAACGGATTCCTGGCGCTGGATGCGATCTTCCTGGGCAATATCGCCATCGAGAACGTCGAGTCGGACACCCTCACCTACAACCTGGCCGCGCGCTGGGGCGTGAGTCCGCGCCTGACCCTGAACCTGGATGTGCCCTACCTGGCGCGCAAGACCGTCTTCCAGAAAGGCGGCGCCGGCGGCTCGGCCGCGGCGATCGCGCAGGAGGAGACCACCGGCAACGGCATCGGCGATGTCGGCCTGAGTGCCAACTACCGGCTGCTGGCCGAACACGGGCGCTGGCCGGAGACGGTGCTGACCGTAGGCGCCACCGCCCCGACCGGGCGCGCGCCGTATGGGGTGGACTGGAAGGTGCTCGAACGCGACGACGATGACTTCATCCGCTTCGCCGTGCCCGAACAGCAGCCCACCGGCAACGGCGTGTGGCAGGCCAACGTGGGCCTGTCGGCGGTGAAAACCGCCGATCCGGCGATCCTGTTCGCCAACATCGGCTACATCCACTCCTTCCCGCGCAGCTTCGACGACCTGGATGCCAATCCGGACACGGTCAACCCTGGCGAGGTCAAGCTGGGCGGCTCCTACTACTTCGGCGCGGGCGTGGCGTTCGCCTTCAACGAGCGCACCAGCCTGAGCATTTCCTTCAGCGACAAGCTGAGCAGCCGCGCGTCCACGCGCTACCGCAACGGGCAGTGGCTCAAGGTGATCGGCAGCGACGCCAATGCCGGCACGCTGAACCTGGGCATCACCTACGCGCTCAACCGCAACACCACGCTGGTGAGCATGCTCGGCATCGGCCTCACCCCGGATGCGCCGGACTTCACCCTGGCCTTCAAGGTGCCGTACATGCTGTGAGCACCTGACGCCATCGGCAGGCGTTGCCCCGGGCAACGGCCATGCCGCGGGCGGCCGACGCCGGCTCAACGCAGTTCGGGGAGGGCGAGCTGGTGTTTGCGGCAGAGGCGGTAGACGGTCACGCGCGAGACCTGCATGTGGCGGGCACAGGCGGTGATGTTGAAGTCGTTCTGGCGCAGTGCGCGCAGCAGGGTTTCGCGTTCGGCCACCTGGCGGGCGTCGTGCAGGAGTTTCTGCGGCATCTCCATCTGGGCCGGGACCAGTTCCAGGTCGGCTGCGCTGATCAGCTCGCCCTCGGTGACGATGGCCGCGCGCTGGACCCGGTTGAGCAGTTCGCGCACGTTGCCGGGCCAGTTGAAGCGTTGCATGGCGCGGGTGGCATCGCCGCTGAAACCGCGCGCGCGGGTCACGTGGCGGTCGCGGAAGCTGGCCAGGAAGTGGTGGGCCAGCAGCAGGATGTCGCTGCCGCGGTCGCGCAGCGAGGGCATCGGCAGGCGCAGCACGTTGAGCCGGTAGAACAGGTCGCGGCGGAACTGGCCCCGCTCGACCGCCTGCTCCAGGTCCACATGGGTGGCGGCCAGCACGCGCACGTCCACCGTCAGCGGCCGGTTGCTGCCGACGCGCTCGACGGTGCCTTCCTGCAGCACGCGCAGCAGGCTGGTCTGCGCGTCCAGCGGCAGGTCGCCGATCTCATCCAGGAAGACGGTGCCGCCGTGGGCGGTCTCGAACAGGCCGAGCCGGCGGCTGGCCGCGCCGGTGAAGGCACCGCGCTCGTGGCCGAACAGTTCCGACTGCACCAGGGCGGCCGGGATCGCGCCGCAGTTCACCGCCAGGAACGGATGCGCCTGCCGCGGCGACAGCGCGTGCAGGGCCTGCGCGGCCAGTTCCTTGCCGGTGCCGGTTTCCCCGGTGATCAGCACCGGCAGGTCGACCGGCGCGAACTTGCGGATCGCCGCCCGCGCGACCTGCAGCACCGCGCTGTCGCCGATCAGCTGCTGGGGGCCATGCGCGGCCGTCGCGCGGGCGTCGCCGGCCAGGGCCTGCAGGCGCTGCACGATCCGGCCCAGGTCCACCGGCGCGGTCCAGGTCTCCACGCAGGCGGCCAGCAGCGGCTGCAGCGCGGGCAGGGCGATCGGGGCCCCGGCGGGCAGGATTGCCAGCAGGGTCATGTGCCGGTGCTCGTCGAGCAGGGCCTGGAGCCGGGCCAGATTGGCCGGCAGCGCGGTGCGCAGGTCAAGCAGACCGACCACCTGGTCGTTGCCGCGCATGCCGATGGCCACGCATTCGTCCGTGGCCACGCCACGCACCTGCCAGCCTGCGGCCGCCAGGGCGGTGCGTTCGGCCGCCTGGGGATGCCCAAACCAGATTACACACCGGGCCGGAAAATCAGGGACTGCCGCCATGCGTCACCTTGTCGACAACGATCACGGGCGGAATCTGTAGCGGGTCCGGAGGCCTTGGACGTGCCGCCCCACGTCCGGGTCCGCGGCCTGGCCGGGTCACCGGCAGGCACTGGGATACTGCAATTGTTCAAACGACATGAGGGACAACGCGGACTGGGGGCGGCAGCGGCCATGAAAAAAGCCGCTGCAGGGCAGCGGCTTTTTGCGGAGGCGGGGCGGGGCGGCCGGTCAGAGGTCGACGCGGCGGGCCTGCATGAACTTGGCGCTCCAGTAGCCGGTGACCAGGCTGTCCACGCGGACGTCCTTGCCGGTGCTCGGGGCATGCAGGAAGCGGCCTTCGCCGACGTAGATGCCGACGTGGTCGACCCGGCCCTTGCGGCCGAAGAACACCAGGTCGCCGGCGGCCAGCGCATTGCGGTCGTTGATCAGCTCGGCTTCGCCGTCGTGGGCCATTTCCCGCGAGACGCGCGGCAGTTCGATGCCCAGCGCGGTACGGAACACATAGCCGACCAGGCCACTGCAGTCGAAACCGCTGTCCGGCGAGGTGCCGCCCCAGCGGTACGGGGTGCCCAGCAGGGTCATCGCGCGGCGCAGCAGCGACTGCACCTTGCCGTTGTCGGCTGCGCCACCGACCACCGCGCCGGTGGCACCGGTGCTGGCGTCGTAATTGGCGAGCAGGCGGCTCAGGTCGCCGGCGAACATCGCCGAGCGGTCCATGAGGGGGATGGTGTCGTTGGCGGCCAGGTGCGGAAGCAGGGCGGCGAGGGTGGCGCTGGCAGCGGCGTCGGCCTTGCTGCGGGCGGGGGCGTCAGCCTTGGGCTTGGCCACCGCGGAGGTATCGGAGGTGCTGGCGCCAGCGGAAGCGGCGTCTACAGCGGTGGCCGGTGCGGTCTGCGCCCAGGCCGGGAGGCTGGCCAGGCAGAGTGCGAGGGCGAGAAAAACGGGTCGGGTGCTGCGCCTGGGGGTGGCGGTCTGGCCTTGGCAAATCCGGTCGGCTGTCGTCACGCGGCGGTCACTGAATAAAAACGATGGGTGATGATGCCGTGTAAGAACGGTGATTAGGTACAAATTTCGTTAAATTTCCGTTTACAAACGTGTGATGTAGATCACAAATTTGGCCCTTGCCCCTGTTCAGCTTAGTGGAGAACGCGTTTCGCGCCGGTGTAGTGGTCCTTCCAGTACGCCCCGCCGAGCGAGTCCAGGCGGACGGTGCCACCGGTGCTGGGGGCGTGCACGAAGCGGCCCTCCCCGACGTAGATGCCCACGTGCGAGACGTTGCCACGGCTGCCGAAGAACACCAGGTCGCCTGGCGCCAGGCGGGTCGGTTCGATCTTCGGTCCCTGCACCGCAGCGAGGTCGCGCGAGGTGCGCGGCAGCTTCAGGTCGAGCATTTCCCGGTAGACGTAGGCGACCAGGCCGGAGCAGTCGAAGCCCGATTCGGGGGTATTGCCGCCGTAGCGGTAGGGCGTGCCGACCAGGCCGATGGCGCGCATCAGCACCGCGTTGGCCGCCTGCGGGTCGTTGGGCGCCACGGTGGGCCACACCGTGGTGCTGGCCGGCGGCGGGGCCGGGCGGGTGGTCTTGCCGCCGCCGCAGGCGCTCAGCAGCAGCACGGTGGCCAGCGCGGCGAGGCAGGGGGCAAGGCGGAATGCGGGCGAAACTGGCGTCAGCTGCATGATGTCCGGATAATGCGCCACCTCAGGAGGCCGTCATGATGGCGGCGTATCCGGCGGGCGACAACCCGCCCCACCCGTCTGCCATCGGCAGCGACCAGCCAGAGTTGCGCATGAAGATCGAAAAAGACAGCGTCGTCCGTTTCCACTACACCGTTTCCGAGCAGGGCCAGGAGCCGATCGAAAGCTCCAGGGACCGTGATCCGCTGGCGATCCTGATCGGCCACGGCAACATCATCCCGGGCCTGGAAAACGCCATGATGGACAAGGAAGCCGGTGCCAGCTTCGAGGTCGACGTCAAGGCGGCCGATGCCTACGGCGAACGCCGCGAAGGCCTGACCCAGCGCGTGCCCAAGAAGCACTTCGGCACCACCAGGCTGGTCCCGGGCCAGCAGGTCGTGCTGCAGACCAACTTCGGTCCGCGCGCGGTCACCGTGGAGAAGGTCGGCATGAGCGTGGTCGACGTCGACCTGAACCACCCGATGGCCGGCAAGGACCTGCACTTCGCGGTGGAGATCGTGGACGTGCGCGCCGCCGCCGCCGAAGAGCTCGAGCACGGCCACGTGCACGGCGACGGTGGTCACCAGCACTGAGTGCAGTCGGGTTCGGCGGCCGTAATGGCCGCTGACCGGCAGCCGCCAACGGCCCGCTTCGGCGGGCCGTTGCGTGTCCGCTGCCGATCCGCGCCGGGCAGGCAGGCCAGCGCAGCGGCATAATGGCTGCCCTGATCCACGGACAGCCTGTGAACACCGCTTCCCTTTCCCTGCAACCGGTCGCCGGCGGCGATCGCATCGCGGTGCTGGACATCCTGCGCGGGTTCGCCCTGCTGGGCATCCTGCTGATGAACATGGAGGCGTTCAGTGGCCCGCTGGACCTGGCCTTCACCGGCGTGGACCCGCATTGGCACGGTCTGGATTACGCCGCCGACGCGGTCATCTACGTGCTCGTCCAGGGCAAGTTCTTCACTCTGTTCTCGCTGTTGTTCGGTGCCGGCTTTGCGATCATGGCCCAGCGTGCCGAGGCGGCGCGGCGGGCGTTCGTCCCGTTCTACCTGCGCCGCAGCGCGGCCCTGTTGCTGATCGGGTTGTGCCATGCCGTGCTGGTCTGGTCCGGCGACATCCTGGTGATCTACGCGCTGCTGTCGCTGCCGCTGCTGGCCTGCCGCGAGGCGCCCACGCGCTGGCTGCCGGTGATGGGCGTGCTGACCTACCTGTGCGCGGCGGCGCTGATGCTGCTGCTGGGCGCGCTGACCGGGCTGGAGGCGCAGCTGCAGTCCGACGGTGCGCAGGTGCAGGCGGCCATCGACAGCGCCCAGCAGACCATCGACCTGCAGCGCCAGGCCTATGCGCACGGCAGCTACGCCCAGGCGGTGCTGCAGCGCCTGCGCGATCTCATCGCCCAGCTCGGCTCGATCATCGTGGTCGGACCGGAAGTTCTGGGCATGTTCCTGATCGGCAGCTGGTTCGCGCGCAGTGGCGCGCTGGCCACTCCGGAGCGGTTTGCGCGGTTGTATCGCTGGTTGCGGCAGGGCGCATTGCCGCTGGGCCTGGCGCTGATGCTGGGCAGTGCGATCTGGCAGCCCTACCTGGCCCCGGGCACCTTCACCGCCGCCAGCGGCGCGGCGTTCGCGCTGACCTCGGTGGCCTCGCTGCTGATGTGCCTGGGCTACCTGGCCTGGATCGTGCGGCTGCGCGCGGCCCTGCAGTGGCTGGCGCCGGTGGGGCGGATGGCCTTGAGCCAGTACATCGCCCAGTCGCTGTTGTGCACCTGGGTGTTCTACGGATACGGCCTGGGCGCGTTCGAACAGATGCCGCGCGCGTGGCAGGTGCCCTTTGCGCTGGCCGTGTTCGCGGTGCAGGTGGTGCTGAGCCACCTGTGGCTGCGGGCATTCCGCTTTGGTCCGCTGGAGTGGGTGTGGCGCGCGATGACCTACCTGAGGTGGCCTGCGCTGCGCCGCGACGCCCGCGCCTGAGCGGCCGGTGGCGCGCGCGCTGCCGTTGAACCGGGGCCGACCACCGCGTTGCCATCACGTCTGGCTCGCCAGTGGACATGGCATGCTCGGTCCCTGCATGGGCGCGTGATCGCGCCCCTTATCGAGTCGAGCGATTCCAATGAGCAAGCATTACGACTATGACCTGATCGTGCTGGGCGGCGGTTCCGGCGGATTGGCCGCGGCATTCCGGGCTGCCCAGCATGGCAAACGCGTGGCGATGCTGGAGCCGGGGGAACTGGGGGGCACCTGCGTCAACGTCGGCTGCGTGCCGAAGAAGGCGATGTGGCTGGCCGCCGACCTTGCCGGGCGGATCGGCATGGCCGCGGCGATGGGCTTTGACGTGCCGGTGCGGCCGGCACTGGACTGGAAGGAACTGGTGGTGCATCGCCAGGCCTACATCGCCAACATCCACGCCAGCTATCTCAAGCGGCTGGACCAGAATGCGGTGGTGCGCGTGCCGCGGCGTGGCCGCCTGGTCGATGCGCACACGGTGGAATGCAGCGATGGCGTGCGCATCAGCGCCGCGCACATTCTGATCGCCACCGGCGCGCACCCGCAGCGCCCGGATATCCCCGGTGCCGAGCTGGGTGCGGTGTCGGATGATTTCTTCAACCTGTGCAGCGCCCCGGCGCGCGTGGCGATTGTCGGCGGCGGCTACATCGCGGTGGAGCTGGCCGGGTTGCTGCAGGCGCTGGGCAGCCGGGTCACCCTGCTGGTGCGCGGCAGCCGGCTGCTGGAGCGCTTCGATGCGGAGCTGACCGCACAGCTTGCCGAGAACCTGCGCCACCAGGGCGTGCAGGTGCACTTTGACTACCGCCTGCGCGAGCTGCGCCAAGGCCCGGACGGTACGGTGGTGGCGCACGGCCATGAGGGCCCGCACGAGGCCGTGTTCGACCAGTTGTTCTTCGCCACCGGCCGGCGCGGCAACAGTGCCGGGCTGGGCCTGGAAGCGCTGGGCATCGTGGTGGGCGACAAGGGCGAGGTGGAGGTCGATGACTGGCAGACCACGGCGGTGCCCAGCGTGCACGCGGTGGGCGACATCGCCGGCAAGGTCGGGCTGACCCCGGTGGCGATCGCCGCGGCGCGCAAACTGATGGATCGCCTGTTCGGCGGCCATCGGCAGGCGAAGATGGACTATGAGAATGTCGCCAGCGTGGTGTTCTCGCATCCGGCGCTGGGCGCGGTGGGGCTGAGCGAAGAGCAGGCGCGTGAGCAGCACGGCGATGTACGCGTGTACCGCAGCAACTTCCGCCCAATGCTGCAGGCGCTGTCCGACGGCACCCAGCGCAGCCTGTTCAAACTGGTCTGCGTGGGTGAGGAAGAACGCGTGGTGGGCGTGCACCTGCTGGGCGAATCGGCCGATGAAATCCTGCAGGGCTTCGCCCTGGCGGTCAAAATGGGCGTGACCAAGGCCCAGTTCGACGACACCGTGGCGATCCATCCGACCTCGGCCGAAGAAGTCGTATTGATGCGCTGAAAGCGCATCAGCGGCGTGCACCCGCCAAAGCCGCAGCAGGGATCGGGTAGTGCCACGCCATGCGTGGCAACGGCGCACCACGCGGCACAAGCGTCCGCAGGCGAACGGCTCGGCGGGCTGCGATCCCTTTCCGCGATTGAAACAGGCCCGGAGCGCCGTTCCTGCAGCGTCTGCCGGCGCAAAACACCGCCGCCACGCATGCGACAATGGCCGCCCCACCTGCTGCCCAGCCGCCTCCGTGCGGCTGTCCGCCGTCCTGATGTCCTCACCCGCGTCCGCGCTCCCCACGTCCTCCGGCCGCATCGCCGCCGGTGGCATCGCCTTGGCCGCGATCGGCGCCATCGCGGCCTCGGGCAAGGCGGTGATCGTCAAGCTGGCCTACCGGCATGGCGTGGATGCGACCACGCTGCTGGCGCTGCGCATGCTGATGGCATTCCCGTTGTTCGCGCTGCTGGCGGTGTGGTCGGCCCGGCGCGCGAGCGCACTGTCCTGGGCCGATCGCGGCCGCGTGCTGTGGCTGGGCTTCACCGGCTACTACCTGTCCAGCCTGCTGGATTTCCAGGGGCTGCACTACATCAGCGTGACCCTGGAACGGCTGATCCTGTACCTCAATCCCACCCTGGTGCTGCTGATCAGCCTGGTCCTGCTGAAGAAGCGGCCCGGGCGCTGGCAACTGGTGGCGCTGGGGCTGAGCTACCTGGGCGTGCTGCTGGCCTTCGGCCACGACCTGCAGCTGGAAGGCGGGCGCATCGTGCTGGGCAGCGCGCTGGTGCTGGGCAGTGCGCTGAGCTATGCGCTGTACCTGTTCGGCAGCGGCCAGGTGGTGGCGCGGATCGGTGCGATCCGCCTGACCGCCTATGCCAGCTGCGTGGCCTGCGTGTTGTGCGTGCTGCACTTTGCCGTATTGCACCCGCTGACTGCGCTGGGCCAGGCGCCGCCGCCGGTGTACTGGCTGTCGCTGGTCAACGCCACGGTATGCACGGTGCTGCCGGTGCTGGCGATCATGCTGGCGGTCAAGCGGATCGGCTCGTCGCTGGCCGCCCAGGTGGGTATGCTCGGGCCGGTATCCACCATCGTGATGAGTCTATGGCTGCTCGACGAACCCATGGGCCCCTGGCAGATCCTGGGGACGGCACTGGTGCTGGTCGGCGTGCTGCTGGTCAGCCGCGTGCGCGCGTGACGCCTGCGGCCGACGCGGCCCAGGACACCGCCGCGCAGGCCCGCGAACGCATCCTGGCGGTGATCCGCGCCATCCCGCGCGGGCAGGTGATGGGGTATGGGCAGGTGGCGGCCAGGGCCGGCCTGCCTGGCCGGGCGCGGTTGACCGCGCGCGTGCTGGGAATGAACGACGATCCGGACCTGCCCTGGCACCGGGTGCTGCGCTCGGATGGGCGCATTGCCATGCCCGAGGGCTCGCACGGCTGGCGCGAGCAGAGCCAGCGCCTGCGGGCCGAAGGCGTGGCGATCGAACGCGGGCGGGTCAAGGACATGCCGCGCCGCCGCGGCGATACGCTGGACGCCGCGCTGTGGGGGCCGGACTGACGGCGCTGCGGCTATGATGGGCACGGTTCCAAAGGATGCCCCCATGTTTCCGCGATTGCCCACCGTCACCAAAGCACTGCTGATCGCCAACGCCGTGCTGTTCCTGCTGCAGCAGCCGTTCCTGCTCGGCTACGGCACCTTCGAGCCGTTCATGCTGCAGCCGCTGCGCGGTGGCTTCGATCCGTTCTCGCCGGGCGGCAATTTCCAGGTCTGGCAGCTGCTGACCTACGGCTTCCTGCACGGCGGCTTCGGCCACCTGTTCTTCAACATGCTGGCGCTGTTCATGTTTGGTGCGCCACTGGAGCAGACCTGGGGCGAGAAGCGTTTCCTGACCTACTACCTGGTGTGCATCGTCGGTGCGGGCCTGTGCCAGTTGGGCGTGGGTGCGCTGCTGGCCGATCCGGCCCCGGTGCTGGGTGCCTCCGGCGGCGTGTTCGGCCTGCTCCTGGCCTACGCGATGCTGTTCCCCAACCAGCGCATCATGCTGCTGTTCCCGCCGATCCCGATGAAAGCGCGCACCTTCGTGATCATGATCGGCCTGACCGAACTGGTGATGGGGGCTACCGCGTGGCAGCCGGGCATCGCCCACTTCGCCCACCTGGGCGGCATGCTGTTCGGCTGGCTGCTGATCCGCTACTGGCGTGGGCAGCCGCCGTTCAACAAGCGCCCACCGGGCGGCCCGCGGCGCAAGAACCACCTCAGAAGCGTGCGCTGATACCAGCGGCCGCCCCGCGGCCGCCCAGACCTACACTGGAACAGGGATGTTTCCACAATGAAGATCCTCCTGCTCGGCGGCTACGGCGTGTTCGGTGGCCGCCTGGCGCGGCTGCTGGCCGACCTGCCTGGCCTTGAACTGTTGATCTGCGGTCGCAACCTGGAGGCCGCGCGCGCGTTCTGCGCCACCTACGAGGGCGCGCCGCTGCTGCGCCCGTTGAAGGTGGACCGGCAACAGGTCGCGCAGGTGCTTGGGCAGGAACAGCCGGACCTGCTGGTGGATGCCTCGGGGCCGTTCCAGGATTACGGTGAGCGCCCCTATGGCGTGATCCAGGCCTGCATCGCGGCGCGCATTCCCTATCTGGATTTCGCCGACGCGGCCGAGTTCGTGTTCGGCGTGAGCCAGTTCGATGCGCAGGCCCGGGCCGCCGGGGTGTTCGTGTTGTCCGGGGTGAGCAGCTTCCCGGTGCTGACCGCGGCGGTGTTGCGGCAGATGGCGCAGCACATGGAGATCGAGACCGTCGAGGGCGGCATCGCGCCCTCGCCGTATGCCGGGATCGGGCTCAACGTGATGCGCGCGGTGGTCGGCTACGCCGGGGCGCCGGTCAGGCTGCGGCGCAATGGCGTGGCCTCGCACGGCCTGGGGCTGGCCGAGAGCCGCCGCTTCACCGTGGCCGTGCCCGGCCGGCTGCCGCTGCGCAACCTGCATTTTTCGCTGGTGGACGTGCCGGACCTGCAGGTCCTGCCGCCCGAGCATCCGGGCATGACCGACATCTGGATCGGCGCCGGTCCGGTGCCGGAGGTGCTGCATCGCATCCTCAACCTGCTGGCCCGGGCCCGCGCCCGTTTCAGCCTGCCGTCGCTGGTGCCGCTGTCGCGCCTGTTCTACACGGTGCTCAACCTGATGAAGTTCGGCGAGCATCGGGGGGGCATGTACGTGCGCGCCACCGGGCGCCGCGACGGGCACGCGGCCGAACAGAGCTGGCACCTGCTGGCCGAAGGCGAGGATGGCCCCTACATTCCGTCGATGGCGATCGAGGCGGTGCTGCGCAAACTGCTGGCCGGGGAGCGGCCGGCCGACGGCGCGCGGCCGGCTACGCACGCACTGGAACTGGCCGACTACGAGCGCCTGTTCGAGGGCCGCTCGATCTTCACCGGCTTCCGCCACGAGGATCCGGCCGCCAGCCTGTACCGGCAACTGCTGGGCACCGCGTTTGCCACGCTGCCGGCACCGGTGCAGGCGCTGCATGCCGAGGCCGGGGCGCGGCACTGGCATGGCATGGGCCAGGTGCGCCGTGGCACGGGCGTGCTGTCACGGCTGGTCGGGGCGATGTTCGGTTTTCCACCGACGGGCGTGGAGGTGCCGGTGCGCGTGGCCTTCGTGCCCGAGCGCGGCGGCGAGGTCTGGACCCGCGATTTCGGCGGCCGCCGCTTCCGTTCGTGGCAGCGGCGCGGGCAGGGCAGGAACGAACACCTGCTGGTCGAGCGCTTCGGCATCATCGATGTGGCGCTGGCGCTGGTGGTCGAGGACGACCGCCTGCACCTGGTGGCGCGGCGCTGGTCGTGCCTGGGCATCGCCCTGCCGAAGGCGTTGTTGCCCGGCGGGCGCACCTTCGAGACCGAACGCGACGGGCGCTTTGCCTTCGACGTGGAGATCACCGCCCCGCTGGTCGGGCTGATCGTCGCCTATCGCGGCACCCTGCAGCCGGATCGGGCCTAGCGCCCGCCGCCGCCACCGGCGGCGAGGGTCCGGCAACAGAAAAGGGCGCCCGAAGGCGCCCTTTTCATGCCGCTACCGCCGCAGGTTCAGCGCCAGACCTTGATCTGGTCGTTGTCCACGCGCTGCATCGGCTGGCCCGGCTTGCAGCTGAAGGTGGCACCGAAGGCGGGCAGGTTGGACAGCGCGCCATTGGTGCGCCAGCGGCCCGGGGCCAGTACATCGGCGGTCAGGCGCTGGGCCGCTTCGTTCGGCGACAACTGCTGCGCCCACAGGCTGGCCCAGGCGCGGAAGAAGCCCTGCTGGGTCGCCGGCTTGGCCGACGGTTCCACGGCCTTGTAGGCTTCCCAGGCCAGTTCCAGCCCGGCCACGTCGGCCAGGTTTTCTTCGCGGGTGAGTTCGCCGTTGACCTTGGCGCCCTTGATGCCCGGGAAGTCGTAGCTGCTGTACTGGCTGGCCACGCGCGTGCCGAGCAGGGTCCAGGCGGTCTTGTCGGCCGGGGTCCACCAGCTGCGCAGTTCACCCTTGGCGTCCACCAGGGCACCCTTGGCATCGATGGCACGGGTCAGCTCGTGGGCCACCAGCGCACCGAAGCTGCCGTACTTGTCGGCGGTGTCGGCCTTGGCGTTGAAGACCGGGCCCTGCAGCACCGCGGCGGTGACGATCAGGCGGTTCTGCGCGATGTCGTAGGCCAGCGCCGGCTGCTGCGGCAGCACGTCCCAGCGGCGGTCGGCGTTGCCCTTGCCGATGCGCTTCATTTCTTCGCGGTGGCGCCAGGTGGAGGCGATCAGCATGTTGCCGCCAAAGCTGCCACGGCCCATCGGCTGCACGCTGTAGTCCAGATCGCGCAGCGGGGTGCCGATCTCGATCTTCAGTGCGGCCAGCTTGGCCTGCGCCTCGCCCTTGGCCTCGGCGCTCAGCCAGGTGCTGCGCTTGACCGCATCGATCTGCACTTCGCGGATCTTGTCCACGATCACCGCGGCCTGGCGGCGGTCGTCGGCCGACAGGTACTTGCTGGCGTATTCGCGGCCAAGCATCGGGCCGGCGGCGACGTTGATCGCATCCAGGGTCTGCTCCCAGCGCGCCGGGGCGATGGTCTCGCCACGGATCACCCGGCCGCGGAACTCGAACTCGGCATCGCGGTAGGCCTTGGACAGGTACGGCGCCATGGCATCGCCCACGCGCCAGCGCAGGTAGGCCTTCCACTGGTCCGGCTTGATCCGGGTGACCATGCCGTCGAGCTGCTTGAACAGCGCCGGGTCGGCCAGCGAGACCAGATCGTCATTGACGCCCTGCGCCTTCAGGAAGGCATCCAGCTGCAGGTTGCGGTAGCGGCTGTTGAGGTCCTTGGTGGAGATCGGGGCGTAGTTGTTGAACGGGTTGTTGATCCCGGCCAGCGACTGCGCATTGCGCGCCAGTTCGGTTTCCAGCGCGATCACCGCCTGCGATTCGGCGTCCAGGCTCGCGGCCGGGGTGCCGGTCAGGGCCAGGATCTGCTTGACGTAGTTGCGGTAGCGGCCCATCAGCGCGACGGTGTCGGCATCGGTGCGGGTGTAGAAGGCCGGGTCGGGCAGGCCCATGCCGCCCTGCATGAAGTAGCCGATGTGGCGATCCAGCGCCTTGAGGTCCACGTCGGGGGCGAAGTTGAACGCGACCGGGATGCCGACCTGGTGCAGGGCGGCGATCGAGGCCGGCACGTCCTTGGCCTTCTTGATGGCGTTGATGCGGGTCAGCAGCGGGGCGATCGGGTTGGAGCCATCGGCTTCCACGGCGGCCTCGTCCAGGCCGCTGGCCCAGAAGTCGCCCAGCAGTTTCTGCACGTTGCCCTGCGGCGCCTTCATCGCGGCATCCAGCAGTTCGCGCTGCTGCAGGCGGGTCCGTTCGGCCAACTGCCCCAGCGCCGTGGTGGCGCCGGTCTGCGGGACCGGGTTGGCCTTGAGCCAGGTGGCGTTGGTGGCATCGTAGAAGTCGCTGCACTGGGCGCTGACGGCCGGGGCGCGCGCGGCCTTCTTCTTCGGCGCGGCGTGTGCATCGTGTGCGATGACCAGGGAGGCCAGGCTCAGGCCCAGGGCAATGGCGAGCGGACGGAGGTTGGACATGTAAAGCGAATCCAGCGGGATTGGGATCGCGCGAGTGTACCAAGCAAAGCGAAAAGAGCGTGATGGGCGCGGGCACAAAGAAAAAGGCCCGGGAAATCCCGGGCCTTTTCTGGATCACGCCACGCGTGCGCGATGGCTTACCAGATCACCACCTGCTGGTCGCCTGCGCGGACCATCGGCGAGCCGGCCTTGCACTGGAAGGCGGCTGCGAAGGTCGGCAGGTTCGACGGCGCGCCCATTGCGCGGAACTGCGCCGGGGCGTGCGGGTCGGTGGCCAGGCGGACCTTGGCGTTTTCCGGGGTGTACTTGGTGCGCCACACGGTGGCCCAGTTGAAGAAGAAGCGCTGGTCGCGGGTGAAGCCGTCGACCTTCGGGTCTTCCTTGCCGGCCGACGCCTTCTGCAGCGCGTCGTAGGCGGTGGCCAGGCCACCCAGGTCGGCGATGTTCTCGCCGAGGGTGAGCTTGCCGTTGACCGCCTGGCCGTCCACCTTGTAACCATCGAACTGCTTGATCAGCTTGCCGGTCAGGCCGCTGAAGTTCTTGGTGTCCGCCTCGTTCCACCAGTTCTCGAAGTTGCCGGTCGGCCCGAAACGGCTGCCCTGGTCATCGTAGCCGTGGGTCATTTCGTGGCCGATCACCGCACCGATGCCGCCGTAGTTGAGCGCGTCGTCGGCCTTCGGGTCGAAGAACGGCGGCTGCAGGATGGCGGCCGGGAACACGATCTCGTTCTGCAGCGGGTTGTAGTAGGCGTTCACCGTCTGCGGGGTCATGCCCCACTCGGTCTTGTCCACCGGCTTGCCGATCTTGGACAGGGACCACTTGTAGTTGAACTCATTGGCCGCGCGCACGTTGCCGAAGTAGCTGTCGCGGCCGGTGCTCAGGCCGTTCCAGTCGCGCCACTTGTCCGGATAGCCGATCTTGGGGGTGAAGGTCTCCCACTTGGCGATCGCCTTGGCCTTGGTCTCATCGCTCATCCAGGTCAGGCCCTGGATGCGCTCCTTGAGCGCGGCGGCCAGGTTCTTGACCAGCTCTTCCATCTTGGCCTTGGCTTCGGGAGAGAAGGCAACCTTGACGTAGAGCTGGCCGAACGCATCGCCGGCATCGCTTTCGATGGTGCCCAGCACACGCTTCCAGCGCTCCTTCATCTCCTTCTGGCCGTTCAGGGTCTTGCCGTAGAAGTCGTAGTTTTCCTGCACGAACGCGTCGGCCAGGTACGGCGAGGCGCTGTCCACGGTGTGGAAGCGCAGGTAGGCGCGCCACACCGACGGATCGGTGTCACCCAGGGCCTTGCTCACTTCCTGGTGGAAGGAGGGAATGGCCAGCGAGAACTTCTCCGGGGCGGCGATGCCCTGGGCCTTGAAGAACTCGGTCCAGCTGAAGTTCGGGGTCAGCTTGTCGGCGTCGGCCACGCTGACCGGGTTGTAGAACAGCGCCACGTCACGCGACAGCTCGACGCTGGACTTGGAGGCCTTGGCCAGGCGGGTTTCGAACTTCACCACGTCGGCGGCCTGCGCGTCCGCGTCGGCCTTGGCCAGGCCGGACAGTTCCAGCACCTTGGCCACGTGGGCCTGGTAGGCCTTGAGCTTGTCGGCGTTCTTGGCGTCGGTGTAGTACGTGGTATCCGGCAGGCCCAGGCCGCCCTGGCTGGCGTAGGCCATGTTCATGCTGGAGTTCTTGAAGTCCGCTTCCGGACCGAAGCCGAACAGCACGTTCTCGCCCTTGGCCGCGCTGCTGCGCAGGTAGTTGACGATGGCGTCCTTGTCCTGCAGGCCGTCGATGGCCGCCAGGTCGGCCTTGATCGGCTCGATGCCCTGGGCGTTGATCTTGGCCTCGTCCATGCCGGTGGCCCAGAAGTCGCCGACGATCTTCTCGATGCCGCTCGGGTTCTTGACCGCCGCGACCTGCTCGGCGAGCTGGTGCTGCACGGCGACCGAGCGCTCGTCCAGGATGGTGAAGGCGCCCCAGCTGGTGCGGTCGGCCGGGATGGCGTTGGCCGCCAGCCACTTGCTGTTGACGTAGTCGCCGAACGCGCCGCAGGCGTCCATGGTGGTGTCCAGATCGGACGGATGGAAGGCGTTGTAGGCAGGCAGCTTGCTTTCGTCGAGCTTGTACTCGGTGGCGGCAGCAGTGGCGGCCGGGGCAGCGGTGGAGGCCGCGCCGTCCGTCGCCGGGGTGTCGGTCTTGCCGCAGCCGACCAGCGCGGCCGAAACGGCCAGGGTCAGCAGGACGATCTTGGGATTGCGGATCACGTTGGTTGGCCTCCAGGCCTGGAATGCATCGGGGATGGCTCCGGTGCGGGAGCCGTGGGCCAGACGATACGCCGCTGGCCGGACCGGCAAGGGTGTCGAAGGTCATGGCCGAAGGCAAGCGGCGCCTGCGTGGCGCCGCTGGCCGGATCGGGCACGGCGAGCCGACCGCAGCGGCAAAGCCCCGCCGCGCCGGCACCACTCCGGGCCGGGCCGGTGGTATATAGCGGGCATGACAAAGTCTTCTGCGCAGGCGTGGGATGCGGTGATCATCGGGGCCGGGCACAACGGCCTGGTCTGTGCGGCCTACCTGGCCCGCGCCGGCAAACGCGTGCTGGTGCTGGAGCGGCGCGGCGTGGTGGGCGGGGCGGCGGTGACCGAGGAGTTCCATCCCGGTTTCCGCAATTCAGTGGCCTCCTATACCG
>RCUK01000912.1_pt1 | contig 21339 bp, 21 predicted proteins | sample 2166381 | NCBI WGS metagenome assembly RCUK01 (sample SAMN09932809, study PRJNA488358) | compost metagenome | isolation source: compost soil in an enriched community | place: Germany: Experimental Botanical Garden | reverse complement strand
TCACTTCGGCCAAGTAATTGGGGGCAGGTCAGCAGACCTTCTAGGAGATACCAAGGCAGGCGGTGAAGGTGCCGCTTTTCGATCCGTCGCCCTAGCCTTGGCAGACTGGTGTGTTACTTTGACTTACGTTTACTTAGCTTGACAATTACGGTGTTCGGATCCCTTGGCTGAAAGTCGGGCGCGTTGGCGAGCATGGCCTCAACCCCTCGCGTGTGAGCGTCACGCTGGCCAGTGATCGCGAAGTGGGTGTACTTCATGGTCGTCTTGATGTCCTTGTGACCGATCGCCTTGGCTACGGCCGGCAGGTTCCCCACAGCTTCGACCATGTAGGTGACGATGGTATGACGCAGGTCATGTATCCGGAGACTCCCCTTGTCGAACCCCGCATCTTTCAGCACGTCGGCCCATGCCTTTTTGGGCTCGACCATGTGGCCGCTCTTGCTCCGGGACGGGAATACGAAAGGCGATCCCCCGGCGCTCTCCTTCCGGCGTTCTAGGATATTTACGGCCAGGTCGGGGAGCGTGACCCGGTGTGGCTCCTTATTTTTCGTCACCGCGTCCGGGATGAACCATAGTCGCTCCTCCAGACGCAGGTTATCCCAGCGCATGGCGCAGACCGTGCCGCGCCGCTGACCCGTCAGCAAGGCGAGGAGGAAGAAGTCGCGCATGGTATCGGAGGTAAGGCTGTCGATCGCTTTCAAGATGACTGGGATCTGCTCGTCGTATAGCCTTACCTCGCGAGCGGTCTCCCGGTTCTTCTTGATGCCAGCGGCTGGGTTAACGCCTTTGAAATAGTCCTTGGCGTCCGCTGCGTTATACATCGAGCTGATCAGCGAGAGCATGCGATTGGCCGTCGTTTTCTTCCCCGCCTTGGTTAGCGTATCGAATAGGTCCCTGATGTCGGCCTTCGTCACCTCGGAGGCCTTGCGGGTGCTGAGTTTCGCTTCCACGAGCTTATCGAAAGATTGCTGGTAGCCCCGAAGGGTAGCCGGTCGGAGCACGTCCTTCGCTCCCCCCTGGGTAAACCACTTGAACAGCTCGTCAATTGTCGGTTCCTCAGTTGTCTTGCGCCGCTCCGCCCTCGGATCAATGCCCTGGGCAAGAAGCCCCGCGAGGCGCTTAGCTTCTTTCTCGGCAAGATCAAGGCTGCACTTGGGAAACGAACCGATGGTGTATGGGACGGGCTTGCCACCCTTGAGCCGGGCCTCGAAGTAAAACGACTTCGCGCCCTTGTCGGTCACACGGAGCCAGAGTCCCTCGATCCTCGGGTGAGGGTATCGGTCCCGATCGCCAGCGCTGGCCGAGGGGAGTTTCCTGATGCCCTCCATCGACGCGGGCATGGTGGTTTTTCTGGCCAAGACCGCCTCCAATTTCCTCGTCTGCCTGATGCTTTGGGCAGACGCTGGGCAGACATGAAACCTGCCGAAAGTTGACCTATGGTTGCTTTCGTTGTCGTAATGATATATCGTAAACTCTGGATTTACAAGGGATCAAGGGCAAGCAAGGGTTCGCATGCGGTAAGTCGCCCAATGACTTTTAATCAGCGGGTCCTGGGTTCGAGTCCCAGCAGACTCACTTCGCAGTTGAGCGGGCTTCAACCAATTGGTTGAAGCCCGCTTCATTTTTTCAATTCATCCAGACAACTTGATCATCCACCTAATGGCAGAGTGAACCAGAAGGTACTCCCTTTGCCCGGTTCGCTGCGGACCCCTATCGTGCCCCCGTGGGCCTCGACGATGGCCTTGCTGATGCTCAGGCCCAGCCCAGCCCCGACGCCCTTGGACAGCCCCCCTTGCAGCTGGGTGAAGCGCTGAAAGAGCAAGGGGATCTCGTTGGCGGGGATGCCAATCCCGGAGTCCTCGATTTCGCAGAGGACCTCGCCTGGCTGCTCACATGCGCGAACGACGACGTTACCGCCCCCAGGCGGCGTGAACTTGAGGGCGTTGCCGATGAGGTTGTAGAGGACCTGCCCGATGCGCGGAGCGTCCATGGGCACCAAGAGCGGTTCGTCGGGAAGGCTGACCTCGATTTTGAGGTGGGCCTCGCGGGCCTGCGGCATGAGGCTGGAGACGATCTCGCGGATCTTTTGGCCCAGGTCTCCGACTTGCTTGTTGATGCGGAAGCTCCCGGCTTCCAGGCGCGCGAAGTCGAGCAAGTCGTTGAGCAGACGTTCCAGGCGCTTGGCGCTCTCTTGCTGCTGGTGGACGTACTCCAGTTGCTCAGGCGTCAGGGTCCCGCCGATGCCGTCCTCAAGGAACTCTGCATATCCCAAGATCGAGGTGAGCGGCGTCCGAAGTTCATGTGTGACCGAGTTGACGAAGGTGGTCTTGAGGCTGTCCACCTCCTTGAGTCGCTCGTATTGCTCTTGCAGTTGCATTTCGAGCTGCTTGCGTTCACTGATGTCCTCGCAAAGCACCGCGGTGATCATCTTCCCCTCGAAGGGAAATGAGCAGGCCTCCTCGCGCACCCAGAACGCGCTCCCGTCCTTGCGCAGCTTGCGAAAGTCCCCCTGCATGACGTAGCCGGGGTCATGACGACAAAGATTCAGCTGATTGAGAAAAGCCGGCCGATCCGCTTCTACGAGTAGGCTCGGGATAGGCTTGCCGACCAGATCCTCGACCTCATAGCCCAGGTTCAAGGCTCCGAGGGGATTGATGGTCAGGATGGCATTGCTCGGATCCACCGTGAACAGGATGCCGGGCATGTTCCGGTGCAGCGTTTCGAAGAACTCCACAGCAAGGCGATTTTCGCTTGCCGTCTGGGCCTCGAGGAACGCCACTTTCAGGCGCTTGAGGTTCGCTCGGTTGGCTTGCTCAAAACTCATTCGCACTCAACCCTCATACGGCTGCTCGGGGGAAACTCGCAGAGTCGAGAGGGGCGCCAACCCTCAGCTTCCCCGAGGTAGGTCGTCGAAGGTGCGCCCCGGATACACTTCGAGCCGCCTGGCCATTGGGCCAAACGGCTCTCGGGGTTGGAGACTTCGGAGGTAGGCGCGAAGCATGACGATTCGACGCTGCCCCGAACGGTCGGAATGGTGCGAGTGTAGCATATATTGACGATATTGTAAATTTATGTCACATGTGACTGCCTGAGCAGTCTCGTACCCGACCGGGACAAGGTTTCCGAGCCAAGACGACGCTTGCCCGTGTTATACTCCAACGGGGAACGCGTCATCTTTGAGAAGGAGCAAGCGCATGGCCTACGATCCCAATCAGACCGCCTTCTACGTCCTCGAACAGGATAATTCCTGGCTGACCTTCAACGCCCCGAAAATCAATCAAAAGCTCTTGCTCACCTTTCTGAGCCCCCGCGCGGCCAAGCATTTCGTCACGGAGCGGAAGATCACGGACGTCCAGCTGATCGCCGTCGCCGCCAAAGAAGTTCAGGAGGTCATCAACTCCATGCTTTCGAACGGCATCGAAGGTGCCGCCATCGACATGGACGCCCCCCATTTCGACGGCACCCCGCATCCCATCACTGTTCTCGCACAGTACCGCGGGCTCGCCTAGCCGTCCGTCGAGGGTTTTCGGTTGTCCACCCGGGCCAGTGCGCCTTCGAGGATGGGTACGATCCCTCGGAACGAAGCCCCGATACAGGCATAGAGCGGGTAAAGCCAGATCGTAATCAGGTTTCCGCCCGCCGAAGGAAAGTGATAGAGCCCCTCCCGGATGAGCACGCTCTCCGTGAGGGGGCCTATCGTCATGAGGGCGATCGCCGCCAATCCATCCCCCCGGCGCCTCACGATCGCCAGGTGAGCGGCCAGCGCCAGGACCATCAGCAAGGCCACCCCCCGGGGGGCGAGATTCCCGAAGAGCGAGAGCCCGATGGCCCCCACGAAGAGCGCTCCGTCCAGCGGATGGTAGCTCGCCGTCGGCAGGACCTTGTAGAGATGCCGCAAAGAAACCCCGACCAGGCCCCAGTAGACGAGCACGTAGCCGGGGAATAGAAGAATCGGGCCCGGCGTGCGGTAGACCGTCACTCCGGATCCCGTCTGCAAGATGTCGATGAAGCCTCCCAGGGCGATGCCCAGGCCGAAGAAGGCGAGGTCTCGGGGATCCCGGCTGATGGCGAGCATCAAGAGCAGGCAGGCGACGAGGATGCCCCAGACCCAGGGACTGGACCAGGTGAGGCCCATGCCCAAACAGGCGAAAAGGAAGACGCCGGAGGCGAGCAAGTGAGCGAGCATCACGGACCTCCACGGCAAGGGGGTTCCCCCCTCATGTGATCGCTCCTGTGATTCGCCTGGGCTAGCCTAGGACTGACCAAAAGGAGGCCAACCCATGAAGCAGCTTGCCCTTGTCCTGTCCGTCCCCTTGCTATTGGCGGGATGCTCCGCCGACTTCCTCTCGCAGTTCCTGCCCGGCAAGACGAACCCGAGCCAGCGGGACGATTGCACCGTGACCGTCGAGCGCCCCGCCCCGATGTTCTACCTCGACGCCCCGCAGGTCGCCTCAGCCGGGGCCACCTTCTCGGTGGAGCCCTGGGTGCTGCTTTCGGCTCCCGTCCAGGTGATCGACGCGATCCGCCCCGAGACGTTTGTCGCCGAGGTGGATCTCGCAGCCAAAAAGGTGACCCTGCGGGGAAAGATCACGCGCCATGAGGCGAACCCCCAGGCGAACTGCGGCTTCCCTGCCATCTACATGCTGCCGAAGGCGGCCACGCTCAGCGTGCCCGTGAGCTTGCCGGCGGGAACTTACGAGCTGGCGATCGCCGCCGATTCGTTCAACCCCGAAAAGCCCCCCTACACGCCGATGGAGCCCAATCGGACCTACCCCGGTCCCTTGGCGACCCGCTCGATTGTCGTCGAGTAGGCCTTAGCGCTTCTTGGGGCGGTTGGGTTTGCCGGCACCCGCTGGGCCTTTGCCCGGACGGGAAGGCCCGGACTTGCCGGGGCCGGACTTGGCAGGTCCCGGCTTGCCGAGCGTTGACTTGCCGGGGCCTTTCGCGCCTTCCTTGCGGGATGCGGAAGGGCCAGCGGCCTTGCCTGCGGCCGGCTTCGCGCCGGGTTTGAAGGTCGTCTTGCCCCGGGTTCCCTCGAAGCCCTTCGCGGGCCGTGCCGTCCGGCGCGGCGTGGCCTTGGGAAGTCCCTCGACCCGCAAGCCACCCCATGACAACAGCGTCACCACCTTGCGAATGGCCTGGACCTTGTTGCGCTCAGCGGGCGTGGCGAGCGTCAGGGCGATGCCCTTGCGGCCGGCGCGGCCCGTGCGGCCCGTGCGGTGCACGTAGGTCTCGATGACGCTGGGGACCGAGAAGTTCACGACGTGAGTGACGCCCGGCACGTCGATGCCCCGGGCCGCCAGGTCGGTCGCGATGAGCAGGGGCAGGTCTCCCGAGCGGAAGCGCTCGAGGATTCGGCTGCGCTTGGCCTGCGACAGCTCGCCACTGAGGAACTCGTTCTCGAAGCCCCGCTTGCCCAGCTCGTCGGCCAGCCATTCGGTCTCGGTGCGCGTCCGGCAGAAGACGAGCGTCATGAAGGGGCGCTCCTTGGTGAGCCAAGCGGCAAGCGCCTCGACCTGGGTGTCCTCGGGGACTTCCAGGAGGTAGTGGTCAAGTTCTGCGGGTGTCTCGGGAGCGGCAGCCACCTTGATCCGGTGGGGCTTGCGAAGGGTGGCGTCCGCCAGGCGCTGCACCGCGGCCGGCATGGTCGCCGAGAAGAGCAAGGTCTGCTGGAGCTGGGGCATGCGCTCGGCCAACTTGGTCAGCTCTTGCTCGAAGCCCTTGGCCAGGATCTCGTCGGCCTCGTCGAGGACGAGCACCTGCACGTGCTTGAGGTTGAGGGCTCCGCGATCCATCAAGTCCACGAGGCGGCCCGGCGTGCCGACCAGGATATGCGCGCCGCGCTTCAGCTGGTCGACCTGCTTGTCGAGGCTCTCTCCCCCGCTCGCCACCACGATTTTGCGGGGCATCGACCCCGAGACCGAGGTCAGCTCGGCGCGAATCTGCTTGGCCAACTCGCGAGTCGGCGCCACGATGAGCGCGGAAGGCGCCCGCTCGTCCACCGGCTCGCGCTGCAAGAGCGGGAGCCCGAATGCCAGGGTCTTCCCCGAACCGGTCTGGGCTTGCACGATCAGATCGCGGCCCTTGGGAACCTCGGGGATCACGAGGGCCTGGATCGGGGTGGGCTGCTTGAAGCCCTTCCGGCGCAGCCCAGCAAGCAGCTCGGGGGCCAGGTTGAGGGATTCGAAGGTCAGCTCGTCGGCCATGGATTCGCCTTTCTAGTCACAGTGTATCCTTCTAGTTAACCATGACTCCTCGATCCTGGGGCAGTTCGACCGCCTGTAGCCCGAGTATTTGCCAGTCTTGCCCGTTATCGTGCAGAATCCGGTATCATAGAGTGATTCGAGGAGGCTCAACGGGTGAGCCTCAGGTTGAAAAAGGCGGAAGGTCCAATGACGGAGCCGATTCCAGCTCACTTGAGCCCTTTCATCGTGGAGCAGCCGTACGGCAGCTACACCGCAATCGACCACGCCGTTTGGCGTTACGTCATGCGTCAGAACGTGGCGTTTCACCGGGATCATGCCCATGCGATCTACCTGGAAGGCCTGAAAGGCTCGGGGATCGGCATCGAGGAGATTCCGCGGATCGAGACGATGAACGAGGCGCTTTCGCGCTTCGGGTGGAGGGCCGTTGCGGTCGACGGCTTCATCCCCCCTGCGGCCTTCATGGAGTTCCAGGCGCGCGGTATCCTGCCCATCGCCTGCGACATGCGCAGCGTCGAGCACGTCGCGTACACCCCCGCTCCCGACATCATCCACGAGTCGGCGGGTCACGCGCCCATCCTCTGCGATCCCAGCTTCACCGCGTTCGTGAAGACGATCTGTGAGCTGGGTGCCCAGGCCCTCTCGACCCCTGAAGACGATGCCCTCTACGAGGCCATCCGCCTGCTGTCGATCGTCAAGGAAACCCCCGGCTCGACCCCCGAAGAGGTCTACGCCGCCGAGGAGCGCCTCAAGGAATGCCAGGCGGCCATCGGTTCGGTCTCGGAGGCCAACATGGTCTCGCGCCTCTACTGGTGGACGGTCGAGTATGGCCTGATCGGTGACCTGGACAACCCCCGGATCTACGGGGCCGGCCTCTTGAGCTCGGTCGGCGAGAGCCAGCGCGTCTTCACCGATGCCGTCGCCAAGGTCCCCTTCGACCTCGACACCTGCATCATGACCTCTTACGACATCACGAGCTATCAGCCGCAGCTCTTCGTCTGCGAAAGCTTCGAACAGCTCACCGACGCCGTCCACGTCCTCGCCGATCGCCTGGACATCCCCCTGGGCCGCCTGAAGAACGCCACCGAAAGCGTGCCTATCCCGCCTCGGGTCAGCAGCCGCTCGGCGCAGGACACGCCCGAGAAGGCCTATCCTGCTGAACTCATCGCCGCCTACCAGGCGCTTCGTGACCTGCGCGCCGGCGGAGTTTCTTCCACCGAGCGCGAGGCGCGCCTGGCATCCCTCTACGAGGAGCTCGGCCGCTACCCCGAGGACTGGCTGATCCGGCTGGAGTGGCTGGAGCTGGCTACGCAGCACCAAGTCATGCCGGAGGCGCAAGCCGAGGTCCGCGAAGCGCTCTCGCGCCTTTCGACGACTCCGGATCGCCGCGAGCTCATTGCCAACGGCCTCGCCCTGATTGGGACCGCGCCGGCCGCCAGCGTCTCATAGGCGCTAGCCAGTAGCCGCAGGCGTTTGTGTAATCGCCGCGGGCAAGCGCCCGCGGTACGCCTCTGGCACGAAAGCGAGCGTTGTGAAGCCCGGGCCCGCCTCCTAGACTGGGGTCAGGAGGTGAGCCATGGCGCGAAACCTTGAGTCTGCCTTCAAGGCCTATGTCGGCTTGTCCTTCGTACCTCTGGTCGCCTTCATAGCCGCACTGGTCGCCGATCTGGCCTTTTTGAGAACCGGAGATCCCCGCTGGTACGAAGCCTCCCTCTGGGCGATCGCCCTGGGCCTCGTCAGCGGCGTCGCGGCAGGCGTGCCGGGAGCCGTGTACTTCGTCAAGGCCATCCCCCGCCGGGATACGGACGGCAGCAAGCTCGCTTCCGCCCTCATGGTCCTCGACGTCGCCATCCTCTCGCTCTTTGCCTTCAACCTCGCCCTACGCCTCGTCATGGGACCCGATATCCCATGGGCCGTCTGGCTGGGTACCTACCTGACCGTCTTCGGGGTGGTGGAGCTGGCGGCTACGGCTTTTTTGGCTTGGAATCTTTGGCGCCGGCGCCAGAAGCGGCTGCAGGTGGCGATGCTACGGGGGGAGCAAAAGATCGAGGCGTCTCGACGGCGCTAGGCTTGGGCGATGGTTCGCTAGGCTTGGGAGTAGGTCCGCTCGCCTTGGGCGAAGGTCCAGGCGTCGGACGAATCGAATGGGCGACCAGGTTCCGCCACGGCCCTCCGCCGGCCCCGGCGCGATAAGCCGGCGTGCTCGCGATGTTCTTCCAGACCCCGATCCCGACACTGCGGCTTGCGGTTGCGACCCGCGCATCCTCGGCCCGAGGACCGCTTCCCGAGACGATCCAGCCGTACTCATAGGCCAAGGCCGGTCCTGCGGCAAAGACGCCGAGAACCAGCCCGAGAGCGATTTGGGGGAGGGGAGGCCGAAGAATCATCCGCAACGGGTTCAGCGCTGGACGCCCGCCACGATCAGCTCGCTTTCGATGTTCCAGCCGGGAACCGAGAGGTCGCTCTTGACGATGCCCACCCCGGGGGCCACCCAGTAGTTGCCTACCGCGGTGTAAACCCGATCATGCGTGCCGATGACGTTGATGCGCCAGGCGTCGTACGTCCCCGTGGGAACCGTGACCTTTTCCTTGCGGACGACTTCGCCGATCCATTCGCCATCATCCCAGCGAGCCCCTGCTTTGAGCGGCAGGTGCAGGAAGTCGATCGTCAGGCCGCCCACCTCGGAGGCTCCCGAACCCCAGTACGTCACCCCGCGAAGCGTGACCTGGTTGTCGGAGAGGGTGAGCTGAGGGAAGCGGTAGCGCTCGGTGTAGGTGTCGATCGCCCGGCAGGTGAGGATGACCTTGCCGTCCTGCTTACGGGAGGACTCGATCTTGACGGTCTCGGTCCCGCGGTAGTCGACGTCCGGGTCGTCCGTGGGATGCGCCACCACGTCGTACTGCCAGACGAAACCCTGCTCGGTGGGGAAGACGCTCGTCGTTTGAGCGGCCTGCACCCGAGAATTGTCCCGAGCCGGCAACCCGCCCGTCTGGAAGCCTAGCCCGCAGCCGGCCAGCATCAGGGACAGGGTCAACGTCATCAAAACGCGCTTCGTCATGCGATGCTCCTCCTCGAACAGGACCATTTGCTCCAGAACTGCTTCGCGACCTGAGGCAAACGTTGCGGAATGAAAAGTTAAGAATAATTTAACAGAGCATCGCTCGGGAGGCAACCATGGGATCGAGGGCCTCCCGGTTAGTCCGGGAATCGCTTGCGGTATGCTAGACGTATGTGTGGACGATTTACGTTGAAGACCCCGGCCGCCACCGTGGCAAAGGCTTTCGGCCTGATTGACGTTCCTGAGCTGGCCCCGCGCTTCAACATCGCGCCGACCCAAGCGGTCGCGGTGGTGAGGGCCGATGCCGAGGGGCGCCGATTGGACATGCTGCGCTGGGGCCTGATTCCCTCGTGGGTGAAGGATGCCAAGCAGGCTCCGACCCTGGTCAACGCCCGCGTGGACACCCTGCTATCGAAGCCGTCTTTTCGCGGGGCCTTCCGGTCGCGGCGCTGCCTGATTCCCGCGGATGGCTTCTACGAGTGGAAGACGATCTTTGGCAAGAAGCAACCGATGTACTTTTCGCTGAACGAAGAGGCCCCCTTCGCGCTGGCCGGCCTCTGGGAGCGTTGGGAAGGCCCCGACGGGACGGTCATCGAGTCTTGCACGACGCTGACGACCGAACCTAACGCTGTCGTCTCGGAAATCCACGACCGCATGCCCGTGATCGTTCCGCCGGACGCATATGCGCTCTGGCTGGATCCCAGGGTCACGGATCCGCAGCGCCTCATGCCGCTCTTGGCCTCGTATCCTGCCGAAGCCATGCGGGTGCATCCGGTAAGTCCCCGGGTCAATGCGGCCACGGCCGAAGGGCCTGACTGCATCGAGCCGGTCGCCGAACTCGCGCCTCCGCCTCAGGAACTCCGGCTCTTTTAGCCCCTCTATTTTGCGAAGACCTGCGTGATGAGCAGGTAGCCACCCGTCCGAGGCTTCGCGCCCGCCGGGGCGGCCTGTTTGGGCAGGTAGCGTGAGTTCGCGGGAAGTCGGACGATTCCAATGCCGAGCCGGCGAAACTCGGGGCGAAGGATGTTCTCCCGGTGGCCGGGGCTGTTCATCAAGCCGCGGTGCGCCTGCGGAAGCGTCTTGGCGAACGCCAGGTTCTCTCCCAAGATCGTGTAGGGGATGCCCGCCTTTTCTGCTCGGTAGGTCGCGGATCGCCCCTCGGGATCCTCGTGGGCAAAGTAGTTGCGGGCCAGCATATCCTTGGAATGAGCCAGGGCGATGACGGCGAGGCGCCCGTCCCAGCGCAATTCCACGAGCCCGCGTTCGCGGCGCTCCTGGTTCACCAGGGCGAGCATTTCTCGCGCCAGGCGATCCGGCGGCAGCTCCTCACTCGCTGAGGCCGCCTCGGTGACGAGCTCCCAGCCTCCGGACGTGACGAGTAGCGACGGGAATTCCCGCTGCACATGCCGGTTCAAGGCCTCGGCGGGACGTTCAGTCACTTGGTAGAGCGTTCCCGAAAGCGTCCCGCGATCCGGGACGCTCGCGGTCATGGTTGCGTAGACTCCCACCAAGAAACTCGCGACGAGCAGCCCCCGCAGCGCGCCGGAAGCCATGCCCAAGGTGCGGTCCATGCGCTGGAACCGCGGGCTGGCGGGACGCTTTGCTATCAGCTGTGAAAGGGCGATCGCCGCGAGCGGGCTCACGGCCAGGCCCAGCAGCATCGCAAGCACGAGGGCGAGCAGGGACCGAGGGCCTGAAATGAACGGAGAGAGCTGCGTGGCGAGCCAGGGGCCGCCGAAGAGGGCCAGGCTTGCCGAAAGCACGAGCGTGAGTAGGCTAGAGACACTGAGGAGGAAGCCTTGCCGGAGTCCCAGCGCGATCTGGATGAGGATGAAGAGGACGAGGGCCGTGTCGAACCACGTCATGGCCATGTCGCCTCCTTCTAGGACCCCGTCGGCGGGGTCGACCGGGAGTCGTTCGGGGCCGACTCTCGCATGGAGAGCGGCCCCGAAACCGAGTCAGAAGCCGCGGGGCTTAGCCCGGGACGACCGTCAAGGCCGGATCGACCTCGACGCGAAGCAGGTGCTCGATGCCGCGAAGCGTGCCTGCCGCTGCGCTGGGGCAGCTGCCGCAAGCGCCCTGGTAGCGGATCGTCAGGACGTGGCCGTCAAGGCCGAGCAGCTCGAGGCCGCCGCCGTCCATGGCGAGGGCGGGCAGGATCCGGTTTGAGACCACGTCGCGAATCTGCTGGAAACGCTCGTCCTCATTGCCGGCCGTTTCCGAGGTCGTGGCCGTAGTGACGGACTCGAGGGGCGATTGGGCCTCGAGCACCTGGGTGACCATCTGAGCGACCCCGTCCCAGCTCGCGGCGGGATCCTTCACGACCGTGACGAAGCTCGGCATGAAGAAAACCGACTTCACGTCGGGAATTTCGAAGAGGGCGCTGGCGACGGGATCGCCCTTGGCCTCGGCGGGATGATCGTAAGAGCGTGAGCCCGACTCGAGGATCTTGCCATCCAGGAGCAGCTTCATGGCGTTGGGGTTCGGGGTGCTTTCGAGTTTGAGGACTTTCATGGGTTCTCCTTTGGATGCCACAGGCGCAAGACAACGCGATCGCGCGGGGCCTCTCCATTCTATCAGGCCTCACGGCGAGAATGGGATTGCTCCGTGAGGGGATGGGGAATAAAGGGGGCAAGCAAGGATAGAGCCTAGAAGGAGCCCGAGATTGTTGGAAGAAGCGCCTCGCCGTGCACCGGCCGCCCCTCAAACCCTTACCTACACCCCGGGACAGTACGTCTTCCGTGAGGAGGAGCATTCCTTCGAGCTCTTCGTGCTGGAGGAAGGGACGGTAGAGGTCTTCGTCAGCGAAGAGAAGCTCACCGAGATCAGTGAGCCCGGCTCCTACCTGGGCGAGATCGGCGCCCTCCTCAAACGTCCTCGGGCCGCCACGGTCCGGGCTAAGACGGCTTGCCGATTCACCATTTATCCGGATTTCCAGGCGCTGTCTCAGGCGGATCCGGCCGTCCTGCTGAAGATCTCCGAGACGCTGGCCCAGCGGCTCGTGGACATGAACGAGCGGGTGGACCGCATCTGGGGCGCCCTTTACCGCTTGCGCGTCGGTCAGGACGTGATCGACTCCGTGCAGGCGGCCGTCCGGGGTGAGAAACGCATTCCCGTCGCCCCCAAGAAGAAGTGGTTCTGAGCCGGAGCGTCCCCAAGCTTCAGATGCCGCGATCGTAGAGCTCGGTGAGCCTACGAAAACGCGACGTGATGTCCGGCTTCAACGCGTCTTGCCGAAAGCGCCATGCCCAGTTTCCTCCGGAAGTCCCCGGCGTGTTCATGCGCGCCTCCGAGCCTAACCCCAGGAGATCCTGAAGCGGAATGACGGAGGACTCGGCCACGGAGGCATGCGCCAGGCGGATCAGGTCCCAGTGAGGCTCGTCGATTTGCGCCTTGCCGATGTACTCGGCCATGAGGGCGCGATCGGCGGGCTTCGCTTTTTCATACCACCCCAGGGTGGTGTCGTTGTCGTGGGTGCCGGTGTAGACCACGGCATTTCGCTCGAAGAGATGCGGGAAGTAGTTGTTTTCCTCCGACGTGTCGAAGGCGAATTGCAGGATCTTCATGCCGGGTAGGCCGAAGGCTTCGCGCAGTTCCACGACGTCGGGGGTGATGACGCCCAGGTCCTCGGCGATGATGGGCAGGGGACCGAGCTGGTCGGCGAGGGCCTGGAAGAAGGCATGGGCGGGACCTGGCACCCAGCGACCGTTCACGGCGGTCGGCTCGCCGGCGGGCACCTCCCAGAAGGCCGCGAAGCCGCGGAAGTGGTCGATGCGAATTCGGTCGACCGAGGACAAGAGCGTGCGGATCCGTTTCACCCACCAGGCATAGCGGGTCTCGGCCATCCTTTGCCAGTCGTAATGCGGGTTCCCCCAGAGCTGGCCGGTCGCGCTGAAGTAATCGGGCGGCACTCCCGCCACTACCTCGGGATTCCCGTTGGTGTCCAATCTCCAGAGGTCGGCGTGGGCCCAGACGTCGGCCGAGTCATGCGCGACGAAGATGGGAAGGTCGCCGACGATCTCGATTCCCTGGCCGTTGGCATGCGCCTTGAGGGCGCGCCACTGCTCGTAGAAGAAGAACTGCCCCAGGGTATGGCGGCGCACCGACTGCCTGAGACGCGTTCGAGCTTCTTCGAGGGCGGCGGAGTTGCGCTGCGCCAGGTTTTGGGGCCATTCGGTCCAAGGGCGTCCGCCGTTCTCCTCTTTGAGAGCCATGAAGAGCGCGTAATCGCCGAGCCAGTCCGCTTCTGCAGCGATGAAGCTCGCGAGGGCCTCGTGCTGATGCGCGGAGGCCTGGGCGTCGAAACGGTCGGCGGCGCGTTCGAGCAAGTCGGCTTTGAAGCGTCCCACGGCCTCGTAATCGACGCGCTCCTCATCGAACGGGGGAGCGTCGGCAAGGTCGTCGGGAGTGAGCCAGCCGTCTTCGATAAGGCGATCCGGCGAGAGGAGCAAGGGGTTCCCGGCGAAGGCCGAGGGCGAGAAGTAAGGCGAGTCGCCCACGCTGGTGGGCGTGAGCGGGAGGACCTGCCAGAGGCCTTGCCGCATTTCGGCCAGCCAATCGACGAATCGAAAGGCTCCGGGGCCCAGGTCCCCGATGCCGTAGGGTGAAGGTAGGCAGGTGGGGTGCAGGAGGACGCCGCTAACTCGCATCGACGGGCACCAGGTGGAACCAGTAGAAGCCGTAAGGCCCGAGGCTGAGTTGGTAGGGCTCGTTGACGATCTGCGGGAAGGGGTTCAGTCCCGTGATTTCGACGGGGGTATGGCATTGCCACTGGCTCAGGTCGAGCTCGACGGGTTGAGGGACGCGCGAGAGGTTGGCGACGACCAGCACGTGCTCGTTCTCGTAGCTGCGGACGTAGGTGAAGATCTTGGGGTTGTTGGGGTGCAGGAACTGGATATCGCCGCGCCCAAAGGCCTTGAAGCGCTCGCGGTGGTCGATCAGGTTGACCAGCCACCAGTAAAACGAGGTCTTGTTCTCGCGAGCGGCCATGACGTTGACGGCTTGGAAGTGGTAGAGCCCCGGATCGTCGATCACCGGCATATACAGCTGGCTGGGCTTGGCGTCCGAGAACCCCGAGTTGCGGTTATCGTCCCATTGCATGGGGGTTCGCACGCCGTAGCGGTCGTCGAGGTAGATATTGTCGCCCATGCCGATTTCGTCACCGTAATAGAGGACCGGAGAGCCCGGCAGAGACAGGAGCAGGCCGTGAAGCAGCTCGACCTGGCGGCGGTCGTTCTCCATCAGCGGGAAGAGGCGGCGGCGGATGCCGACGTTGATGCGCATGCGCGGATCCGGGGCGTACTCGCGCCACATGAGCTCGCGCTCCTCCTCGGTCACCATCTCGAGAGTCAACTCGTCGTGGTTTCGCAAGAAGATCGCCCACTGGCAGTTTTCCGGAATCGTGGGCGTGCGGTTGATGATCCATTCCAGCGAGCCGCGGTCCTCCTGGCGGATGGCCATGTAGAGGCGCGGCATGATGGGGAAATGGAAGCTCATGTGGAACTGGTCGCCCTTCCCGAAGTACGGAAGCACGTCCTCGGGCCACTGGTTGGCCTCCCCGAGCATGATGGCCTCGGGGTAGTGGCGGTCCATGTAGGCGCGAAGCTCTTTCAGGTAGGCGTGGGTCTCGGGGAGGTTCTCGCAGTTGGTGCCTTCGCGCTCGAAGAGGTAGGGCACGGCGTCCACCCGGAAGCCGTCGAGCCCCAGGTCCATCCAGAACTTGAAGATGTTGAGCATCTCCTGGCGGACCTTGGGGTTGTCGAAGTTGAGGTCGGGTTGGTGCGAGAAGAAGCGGTGCCAGTAAAAGCGCTTGGCCGTCTCGTCCCAGGTCCAGTTCGACTTCTCGGTGTCGGTGAAGATGATCCGCGCTTCCTCGTACTTGAGGGGATCGTCGCTCCAGACGTAGTAGTCGTGATAGGGGTTGTCGGGGCCTTTGCGGGCCTCTTGGAACCACGGATGCTTGTCGGAGGTGTGGTTGAGCACCAGGTCCGCGATGACGCGAAGGTCACGCTTCTTGGCTTCTGCGAGGAAGCGCTTGAAGTCTTCGAGCGTGCCGAGCTGGGGGTGGATGTTGTAGTAGTCGGAAATGTCGTAGCCGTCGTCGCGCAGGGGAGACGGGTACATCGGCAGGAGCCAGATGCAGTTGACCCCGAGCTCGCGAATGTAATCGAGGGACTGGGTCAGCCCGAGGAAGTCTCCCATGCCGTCGCGGTTCCCGTCCTTGAACGCGCGGGGAGAGACCTCGTAGAAGATGGCGTCCTTGTACCACTGGCTGGAGGCAGTGCTCACGGGATCCTCCCTCTGCTTTCACGGATGGGGAGCCTTGAGGATGCCGGGGTGGCCGAACGCGACGCCCGGGTCGCGCGAGACGCTCAGAGCACTATAGCGTAATTGCCGAGAGCTTCCCAAGCAGCAGGCGGAGGTTCGGTGAACTCCAGGGGTTGGCCGGTGACGGGGTGGGCGAAGGCGAGTTTCCAGGCGTGAAGGGCCATGAAGGGGCCCGGCGTCCCGTAGACCGGATCCCCCCAGACCGGGTGACCGATTGATGCCATGTGGGCGCGAATCTGGTGGTTGCGGCCGGTTTCCAGGCGGACACGAAGCAAGGTGCGTTCGGGCGTCGAGGCGATCGCCTCCCAGTGCGTGATCGCGGGCTTGCCGTCCAGCCGAACCACCACCCGTTCGGAGTGAGCGTCGTCGCGGCCCAAGGGAGCGTCGATGATGCCGTGGCCTTCGAGGTGCCCTTCGACCCAGGCCAGGTACTCGCGCTGCACGGCGCGGGTCCGGCAGGCTTCCAGGAGGGGCCCATGGGCCTGCTGGCTCTTGGCGAAGATCAAGAGACCCGTGGTATCGCGGTCTAGGCGGTGCACGATGCCCGGCCCCGCCACTCCTCCGATGCCGGGCCAGTCTTGGACCGCGAAGAGCAGGGCGTTCACGCAGGATCCCTTCCACCAGCCGGGGCCCGGGTGGGTGGCCATGCCGGCCGGCTTGGCCACGACCAGGAGGTGCTCGTCCTGGTAGCGGATGGGCAACTTCAGGTCCTGGGGCTCGGCCTCATGGGGAGTCAAAGGCGGCGGCGTGACGGCGATGACCTGGCCGGGCTGCACGTAACGGCTGCTCTTGCCGGGAAGCCCGTCCACCAGGACCAGTCCTTGCTTGACCCAGTCGCGAACCACCAGCCGATCCGTGTCGGGAAGCTGGCTCGCAACGAAGGTCTCGAGGGCCTGAGGCGTGATGTCCGGCGGGACGGTCAGTTCGCGCCGCTCGCGCGCCATGGCTAGCCTTCGACCGGGGCCTGGGGGCGGGGGCGCCGGGGGCCCGGGTACTGGTAAAGATCGCAGCGGATCCGGCCGTTGTAGAGCTTCCGCTTCTTGGCGGCAGGCTTGCCGAAGAAGTGCTCGAAGCGCTCAAACGAGGTCAGGACGAAGGAACTCCATGTCGAGGCCTTCGCGAAGGCCTCTCCCATCTCGCGATAGAGCTGCTCGACTTCCTTTTCTTCGCCCAGGCGCTCGCCGTAAGGCGGGTTGGTGATGATGAAGCCGTACTCCCCCTGCGCCTGGAAGTCCTTGACGGGCTTGACCTCGAAGCGGACGTGCTCGCTGAGGCCGGCTTGTTCGGCGTGGAACCGTGCCAGCTTGACGGCCTCGGGCGAGAGGTCCGAGCCCACGATCTGGAGCGTGCGGTCGCGGACGAGCAAGTCGTCGGCTTCCTGGCGGGCTTCCTGCCAGACCTCGGGCGGCACCAGGGGCCAAGCCTCGGAGTCGAAGGTCCGATAGCGGCCCGGAGCACGATTAAGGCCGATCATGGCGGCTTCCAGGGGGATGGTGCCGGAGCCGCAGAGGGGATCGGCGAACGGTCGGTCCGGGTGCCAGCGGCTAACCAAGATCAGGCCAGCGGCCAGGGTCTCCTTGAGGGGCGCCGGGGCGACGATGGGGCGGTAGCCACGCTTGTGGAGGCCGTCTCCCGTGGTGTCGATGGTCAGGGTCGCGACGTCCTTGAGGAGGGCGACCTGGCAGCGGTAACGCGCGCCGGTTTCGGGCAGGATCGTGCGCTTGTAGCGTTCGGCCATGGCGTCCACGATGGCCTTCTTGACGACGCCCTGGACGGCGGGAACGCTCGACAGCTGGCTCTTGACGGATTTGCCGTCCACGGGGAACTCGGCGTCCTCGGGGAGGATGTCGGCCCAGGGGAGGGCACGGACTTGATCGTAGAGTTCATCGAAGGTGCGGGCGGGGAACTCTCCCATGCGCAGCTGGACGCGGTCGGCGGTGCGCAGCCAGAGGTTGGTGCGGGCGATCGCCTTGATGTCCGCCCGGAAGGTGATCCGGCCTCCTTCGACCTGCTGGTCTTCGTAACCGAGCTTGCGGAGCTCGTAGGCCACTTCGGACTCCAGGCCGAAAGCGGCGGTGGCGATCAGGTCGATGCGTTTCATGAGGCGTTTCCTGGCGCGAGGGCCGGTTGCGGGGTCGGGAGATGGGGGGCGAGCAGGGTGAGGACGGCGTCGACCCAGCGCGGGGTGGCGTTGAGCGACGGAATCAGCTGGAGGTCCTCGCCGCCGTGCTCCAGGAAGGTCTCCTTGGCGCGCATGCCGATTTCCTCGAGGGTCTCGAGGCAGTCGGCGGTGAAGGCGGGACTGAAGACGGCCAGCCGCTTTACGCCCTTCTTGGCGAGCTCCACCAGGACCTCGTCCGTGAAGGGACGGATCCACGGGGTGGTGCCGAGGCGGGACTGGAAGCTGACGGAGTAGGTGTCGGCGGGGAGGGAGAGGGTCTCGGCGAGCGCCCGAGCGGTCGTGAAGCTCTGTCCCCGGTAGCAGTTTCGGTTCGACGGGCCGATGGGGCCGCATTCACCTTCGCAGATGGGATGGCCGCCCACCGAGCGGCTCAGATGGCGCTCAGGCAGGCCATGGAAGCTGAAGAGCACGTGATCGGGCTGCATGGCATCCAGGATGGGCGCGGAGATTTCCTTCCAGGCCGCGATGAAGCCGGGATCGTCGTAGAAGGGCTCCACCACCGAGAGGGCGGGAACGTCCCACCAGGTTCCCAGTTCCCGGTAGACCAGCTCGAGCGAGGAGCCGGTCGAGGACGAGGCGTTATGGGGGTAAAGCGGAAGGACGACAATCCGGTCCACTCCCTTGTCGCGAAGGGCTTCCAGGGCGCTCTTGATGGAAGGGCGACCATAGCGCATGCCGAGCTCCACCGGGATCTCCGGGCCGAGGCGCTCCTGGACGGCCGCTTGCAGCGCGCGGCAATGCATGAGCAGGGGCGAGCCGGCGTCGGACCAGATGGTCCGATAGGCTTTGCCGGATTTCGCGGGCCGGAAGGGGAGAATGACGGCGTTGAGGAGCAGCCAGCGCCCGAGGGCGGGGAGGTCCACCACCCGGGGATCCGAGAGGAATTCCTTGAGGTAGACCCGGACGTCGGGGGTGTTCGGGGAGTCGGGAGTTCCCAGGTTGATGAGCAGGCAACCGGTACGCGAGGTGTAGGTGGGCATGAAGGGTCCTTTCGCAACTCGGATTCTACGGTGAAATCCGCGCCGCGTCTAGCCGTTCACAGGAACGTGGGGAAGGGAGCGCAGCCTTGCAGGAAGATTCCGTCAGGCTGCAGGGCCTCGTCGGCGCTTGCCGGGGGAGCCGCAACGCCAAGTCGCGGGCTTTTGCGGGCGCCGGGCGCGCCTTGAGGCGGGTGCGCGCATGCGCTAGGGTCGAGGCAGTTCAGGCGGGGAGGTGAGCATGCCCGAGCTTCCCGAAGTCGAGACGATCCGGCGCGACCTCGAAGACGCGGTCGTGGGCCGCCGGATCACGGGGGTCTTCCTCTACGAGCCGCGGGTGGTTCGGCATCCCGAGCCCGAGGCCTTCGTCCGAGGGCTCAAGGGCAAACGCATCCTCGGGGCGGAACGACGGGGCAAGCACCTCTTGATCCGGTTATCGGACGGGTGGGTCTGGGCCATTCACCTGATGCTGGAAGGGCAGTTGCTGTATCAGGAGGCGGACGAGGCGATCGCCTCTCGGACCAAGCTCGCCGTGCAACTCGACAACGGCTTCCAGCTTCGCTTGCGTGACGTCGTGGACCTGGCGCGCGTGGCCCTCGCCCCCTCCGCGGACATCTCCGCCGTCCTGGGCTTGTCCAAGCTGGGTCCCGAACCCCTCGACCCCGGCTTCACCGTCGAGCGCTTCCTGGAGCGTCTGAAGGGCCGGAAGGGGATGATCAAGCCCCTGTTGATGAACCAGGAAGTCCTCGCGGGGGTGGGGAACCTCTACGCCGACGAGGCCCTCTTCCGGGCGAGAATTCACCCCGCGCGCAAGGCGAACACGCTAGGCGATGCCGAGAAGCGGCGCCTTTACTCGGAGATCCAGGCGGTGCTTCGCGAGGGCGTCGCCGCTCGGGGGACGTCCGGCAAGCGCGGCCTGTACCGGGATCTCTGGGGCCAGAAAGGCCGCTACCAAGAGCAGTTGAAAGTATTTCGCCGGGAAGGGGAGCCGTGTCGCGGTTGTCCCGGCGAGGTCGCGCTCATCCGGATCGGGGGACGGGCCACTCATTACTGTCCGAGCTGTCAGCTCGAAGTGCCCGTCCCCGCGACGCGCTAGTTTTCCACGAAGTTCGCGGTGTACGAGGTCTCGACGGGATAGGAGAGACGCCCCAACGGGGTGGCGATCTGGCTGGTGCCCTTGAGGGTCATCGCGGCGCGGCGGGCTTGGATGGCCTTCAGGGCCGGCTCGGGAAGTCCCTGGTAGGGAATCGCGAGGGGGAGCGTCAGTTCGCGCGAGGAGCCGGCCTCGACGGAGAAGTCGTCGGTCATGGCACCTTCCCCGACTTTCGTCCCCTCCAGGAAGAGGGTGTAGTCGAGCCGATCGAGTCGAGCGGTGATGGTGTTGGGGTTGGTGACCTTCAGGACCACGCGCAAGTTGGCCTTGGGATCCGGCGTGATCAGGGGGATATCGAGGCTTTGCAGTTCGACCCGGTCGAAGGCGAAGTCGGCCTTGCTGATGGCCTGGCGTTCGGCGATGAAGCCCATGAGTCCTTCGCAGCCGGCGAGGAAGGGCACCATGGTGAGGGCGGCCGCGAGGGCGAGGCGTTTCATGCGAACCTCCGAAGATCGAGGGGAGCCGAGGGAATGACGGGTGGGGGGCCGAGAAAGTTCCGCGCAAGTTTGCGGGCCTAGGCGCGATAATCCTTGAAGAAGATTAAGTTTTGTCTAATGATAGGAGAATCGTTCGTGAAAAAGCCTCTCCTCGGTCTGATCGCGGTGGTTTTGCTGGCGGGTTGCGGGGCTCCGGTGACGACCCCGAAGTCGGCGCAAAGCGAGACCTTCACGGCGCAGGCGCGCACGGTGGAGCTGCAGCGTGCGGTTCGGCGGATGTTCGAGCTGTCGATTTCGTATGCGGACAAGAACGGCGATAAGAAAATTTCTTTCGAGGAAGCGCAGTTCTGGGGCATGCCTCAGGATGCCTTCACGGCGCATGATACCAATTCCGATGGCTTTTTGAACGCTGCGGAGATGGCGACCGACGGGATCGTCAACCGCTATGTGAAGCATCTGAATGACGTCGCGGCCAGTGCGGTGCTCGCGCTGGACCGGGATGGCGATCGCAAGCTGTCGATGGTGGAGCTTTCGGGCCCTGGCCTCACGCTGACCCCCGCGCCCTGGCAGGCGACTCCCAGCGCGAACATTCTGAGCGAGGCGTTCGCGGCGGCGGATCGCAACCTCGACGGCAAGCTGACGGCCGCTGAGCTCGAGTCCTTTTTCGCCCATTTCGTAGCCAACGGATACGGGTATCGCCTGGTTCACAGCGATCCCATGAGCCTGCCGGCCCAGCGCTAGCTGACGAGCGCCTCGGCGAATCGGCTGGATTACGTGTTGACAGGGGTTACCCCCTGTGATACTATTCATTTCTGTCGCACGGAGACGTCGCGATAAGCCCCCATGGTCTATCGGTTAGGACACCACCCTTTCAAGGTGGTAGGGCGGGTTCGACTCCCGCTGGGGGTACTGCCGGAAACGGCATTTGCCCGATTCGTCTAGAGGCCTAGGACGCCGCCCTCTCACGGCGGTAACACGGGTTCGAATCCCGTATCGGGTACT
>RCUK01000907.1_pt1 | contig 21385 bp, 27 predicted proteins | sample 2166381 | NCBI WGS metagenome assembly RCUK01 (sample SAMN09932809, study PRJNA488358) | compost metagenome | isolation source: compost soil in an enriched community | place: Germany: Experimental Botanical Garden | reverse complement strand
CCAAATCCACTTGGGGCATATGTCGCTATGGTATTAGCTCTTGCGTTAAGCTTTGTGGCGTTACATTACAGACGGCTAGCGAATCGAATAAGTCACGTAGCGATGGGTGCTTTCGTGCTCTGTCTCTTGATTGCTCTCTGGATTAGCTATTCCAGGAGCGCGCTACTGGCTGCTGGGTTTGCTGTTATTGCGATCGTCCTATACGTCTGGGGGAGAAAACTGAAACCTGTGTGGTGGATTGTCGGTGGTTGTTTGATGATCGCCGTGGCTGTCGGTGCGGTGACGATTGGAAAGGATAATAGCTTTATATCGAATGTTGTTCTGCATGAGAATCCTGGCGAGGGTAATGATAGTGGGTCGAATGATGGACATGTTGAGTCCCTGCAGCACGGAGTGCAGGCGATGATATCTCAGCCATTCGGTGCCGGTGTCGGCAGTACCGGCACAGCGTCTTATCACGGTGATACGCCAATTATTATTGAAAACCAGTACTTATTTATTGCGCACGAGATTGGCTGGCTGGGAATTGTTTTATTCCTCGCTATCTTTATCGAAATTATGCGACGATTGTGGCTCCGAAGGAATGATTGGCTGGCGCTTGGCGTATTTGCAAGTGGTATTGGCCTCGGCCTCATCGGTATTCTTCAGCCTGTATGGGTTGATGATACGGTAAGTCTTGTCTGGTGGGGACTTGCAGCTATCGCTATTGCATCAAAGGAGGTGTATGTCAGATCTACGACCAAGCAAAAAGCAGCGTGAGCTGCTGAATTTCATCGACGGGTTTATTAAGGGTAATGGCTACGGCCCTAGCTACCGCGAGGTGATGCGAGCGCTTGATTATAAGTCAGTCTCCACGGTCGCGACACATATCGATGGCCTGATTGGTCGTGGCTTTTTGCGTAAAAAAGATCATTCGGCACGTTCACTTGAGGTTGTCATGCAGGATGTTGCGCCAGTATCGAGTATCCAAAAGGAATCTAGTCACATTAAGTGGCTTAGTGCTGAGATTGAGAAACGCGAAGCGATCGATGATGATAAAACTCGACAAGAAATTGTTATTCTAAAACACGCCCGCGATATACTTGACCAACCACGGGGCTAGCGGGTATAATAACCTTTGTATTCCGACGTAGCTCAATGGTGGAGCAAGAAGCTGTTAACTTCGAGGTTGCTGGTTCGAGTCCAGCCGTCGGAGCCAAGCATAAACACTATGATGTAAGTCATGGTGTTTTTGTTTGTCAATTGACAAATCGTATTAGTTATGCTATTATTTAATGTAGTATTTAATCAAAAACAAAAATGTCCGAATCATTAACATCAACAAACATAGAAAGAACCAAACGGCAGTTAAACAATACTGAGGTTCAAGCTCGTTTAGGTGGCATTGCTTCCAAGCTATTATTACTTACTGACATTTTGTATACACCGGATGTATCAGCGGATGGCAGAATTGCTATTCAGGATGGGGGTGTACCAATTGTTTCGCTCGATGCCGGGGATAACCTTCAGCTATCTGGTGATGCGCTAGGATTTTCAGAAGAACAGCGAAAAACAATGTGGGCTAAAGGAATTAGTCTAGGTGAGCAAGATAAGATGGAGAGTACTTTGACGGACAGGATGTTTACTGTTCCTGATTTTATGCACGGTGCTGTCGTCTCTCGTAGAGGTACTTATTCCACCAAAGTAGGCGATATTACTGTTTCAGGTAGACCTTTAGTGGTATTGAATAGTTCAAATCCTGCGGTTCAAGTTGCTAACACGACACTTGCCCACGAACTGGTACACGTTACACAAGACCAAGATAAACCATTCAAGCGTAAGTCGGGCTATCCGATGGTTCAGCGTGAGGCTGAAGCATATAGTGTCGAGGGGCATGTTCAAGCTGGCTTACAAAAAGGCGAGCCAAGGGCTACGAAAGCAAACCGTATAATGCGTACTTACGAAGACTTCCGCAAAAGTGGGCGAACTTTGAAAGAAGAAGCTGAACAATTAGATTTTGAACGTCAGCTGCGAAATGAAGGTATTGGTATTCTTGGTAAGAATGTTCAATTGCCTGATGATCTACATACTCACTAAGCTAACGCATCAAGCAACTATTTTACAAGTATCTGCCTTAATTACGGTTATAACTTCCTCTATCGTTGTGAGCCAAGATTTTGACAAATACTACCATTTATGGTAGTATTTTTTTATGACTGAATTCCAACCTCATGATAGCGAATCGGACGATGAAGAGGGTAAACTAATCCCAACTAATATGGACGAAGCTTTTGCTGTAGACGGAGCTCGCAGGAACCTTGAGGGTGTATGGAATCCAGAAGACCCGGCGTGGAAAGAGGCGTACGAATCTCATCGTTTAATGATGGAAGCTGGCTTAACCGAGCCCGCAGTTGATATAGATAAGGTGAGTAAGGCTATAGCTGATTTATCCAACGTAAGGAAGGCTGTGGACGAGGTATTTAATGGGCATGACAACCAATCTACGCAGCATCCTGATGACGGTGAGGATCCGGCATCTAGCTAGACGATATTTTGTGTATCGGACTTTATTACAGTTATAATTTCCTTTATAGTGGTGAGCCAAAATGATTATGCTTAAAGATCTTCGAACTGAAGGTCTTTTTGTTTAGGATCTAGTAAATGTACATTGACAATTTATCTATTACATGTTAATATTTATTTAACTGTTAACGAAAAATAAATATGAATCAAACCGAAAAAGAATCATCCGTTAGGCGACTGCAAGAAGATAGTTTAGAAATGCTAAACGTACCTGAAGTAAAGTCTCGCCTAGGCGGTTATGCTACTAGGTTGAGCGACGCTGTCGAGAGAACCGGTATTGTAAATGTAGATGCTGAAGGCTTTCTAGATATAAAGGGCTATAGAACTGCGTTTATTCCTGTGGTTGCCCGATATATTGGCGAGCGGGCAATTCTTCGCGCAGAAGATTCCGGTATGAATATGAGGCAAATCGAATCACTTACGAGTAAACATGATGCTCATATTGCAAAAGTAAGTAGCGAAAAGCTACAACACCACTTCATTGACACTCAATCCCACAGTGAGTTAACGGTCTTTGATGAAGGCACCGGGCTAGCAGTGACATCGACTAATCAATGGGCGCCAAATGACGAAATTGTGGTGCTCGGCCGACCTTATCTGTCTATGAATATGAACTCTAGAGTAAATGGGAAGTTTAGTCCCGTGGTGTTTCTACATGAAATGACTCATATCCTTCAGAATGAAGCCGACCCGATTCGAAAAATCGAGACATATAAGAGGGATAAGGTGCGTCGTGAGCTAGAAGCTTATTATGTAGCTGCCCAAATTATCATAGGGTATAAAGATGCAGGTAGGCAGGCTGAGCTACTTGAACATTCTGATAGGCGCGAGATGGACGGTGCGCGTAAAATTGAAGAGGTTCGATCTACTTACCAGTTAGAGGATGATCTATTTAGTCCTAACGATAAGGTTATTAAAGCACTTGTCGATAACCGTCTAGCTATTACGCGAGAGCTGGGAGAGTTAGTGGGCAGTTCAAGGCAATAGTGTGTAAGTTAAAATTGCGAAGAGTGTCTACTAGCGGGAGCCAAGCATAAGCACTTTGCGCAAGTAGAGTGTTTTTTGTTTTGGTAAGATATAGATATGCTTTCAAAACTAATAATTATTCGAGGCAATTCTGGCAGTGGAAAATCAACAATTGCAAAGGAAGTTCGCAGCAGGATTGGTGATGGGCTTAGTGACAACACCATGCTGATACAGCAAGACACATTGCGCCGTGATATTTTGAGAGAGCGGGATATGCTGGAAAAACGCTCAACAATTGATCTTATTGAACTTATGGCAGATTTTGGTCGAAAGCAAGGTCGAACGGTTATATTAGAGGGAATATTCACTGTTAAGAAATACGGTGCGATGCTAGATAAACTAGCAAGTAAGTTTGATGAAGTCTATGTATATTATTTTGATTTGCCATTCGAAGAAACGTTAGTAAGGCATAAATCAAAATCTAACGCACACGAATTTGGCGAAAAAGAAATGCGCGATTGGTGGAATGAAAAAGACTTTTTGGGTATGCCAAACGAAAAAACTTTAAATGAGGAAATGGACATTGAAGACATTGTCGGCCAAATTATTCGAGACATTGGGGTTGTGAAGAGTGTCCACTAGAGGGAGCCAAGCAAAAACACTTTCCGAAAGGAAAGTGTTTTTGCTTGTGGTATAATTTGCAAATGAAACTCAAGCACTTCCTGTTGAATAAGGTCAGACTTACGCAATATCTTGTAATCTTTGCGGTATTATTCTTTTTAATCTCATTATTCCTTCCAAAGATCGATCTTCAAGGAGCGGCGCTTACACTCTTTTCGGTCAACTCTTTCCTGTACGGCTTTTATATTTCACCTATTATTAATGCCCAGCGTCTACGCATCGATCATTTACACAGGCTCGTAGTAGTTGAAGTCAATAAGTTGCAAGAGATAGTTCAGTATTCACGCCGCATGGAGTCAGAGTTTCAAAATAATATAACCCATATGATCGACCAGTATATCCAAGTAGCTTCCATTGGCGGAGCGAATCCTGGGCAAGAAGAGTTCGATAGCCTTGTTTCTATGATTGTTGGCTACGAGGGTGATAAAAAAGATCCACACAAGGAAATGCTTAAGTCGGTGTTTGCTGCTCAGCAAAATCGCGCAGAAATTAAGCTATTAGTAGAGAGTCGGGTATATAGTAACGAATGGATCGTGATGAGTATCCTCTTTGCTATTACAATTGCATTTATTCTCTTTACTAGACTTCCAAGTATCCCTTTACTAGAGGCAATTCCTGCAATTCTTTGCGCCGGGCTTTCGATGCTTATTATCATTCTTATAAAAATGAGTACACTCACACACAAAAGAGCTAGGACTATCTGGGTGCCACTGAGCGAGATGGCCAGCGCTAAAAAATAACAGACTGGATTAAATGACAACTTAGGTCATAACTGCGAAGTGCGTCCACTAGCGGGAGCCAAAATTATTACAATAAAAGACTGGTCGCTAAAACACGGTCTTTTATATTTCTCTACGCGGCATGAATTTTTGCTATAATCTACATTAATGAATACAGGTGGTAGTATGTATGAAAATGTTGACGATTATATTGCTAGCTTTTCAGTGCAGGTACAGGGTGTATTGAATCAAATTCGAGCAATTATAAAAAAAGCTGCTCCTGATGCTATCGAAAGTATCGCCTATGGTATGCCTGCTTACAAGCAGAATGGTAAGCCTCTGGTCTATTTTGCGGCATTTAAAAATCACATTGGTTTTTATGCAACACCTCAGACTCACGAGGACTTTTCGTCAGAACTAGGCAAGTACAAGCAAGGCAAGGGGTCGGTGCAGTTTCCATTGGATCAGCCCATTCCATATGATCTTATTTCAAGAATGACTACATATAAAGTGGGGGTATTGCGTAGTGGCACCGCAAAACCGTAATTTATTATCTGTAGGCTGAGTAAAATGACTATACTTAACTATCTTTACTTGATGTAGTTGCTAAGTGCGAGAAGAATAGCACATAGATATGACTAACCGACACGAAAAAGATATAATAAAATATGGATGCGATATAAACGTAAGCTATATAAAAGTATCAAGCGGTGGGTTAAAAAACACTGCAGACACATTACTCGCGCACTACTGAAACCAAGGAATGTATTAATATTTCTAGCGGTAGGCGGGCTGTTTTCGCTTATACTACTAAATATGCAAGAGTCGGAAAAGATATATACCGCTGATTTACTGAATACGATCGCTAAAGTCGAGAGTAGATATAATTATAATGCCTATTTTGGGAATTCAAATAATACGTCAACTCAGTTTACTTCTATGACTGTGGGCGAAGTGTTGGCATGGCAAAAACAGTTTGTTGAGCAAGGGAACGTGAGCTCTGCTGTTGGCAGGTATCAATTTATAGACACGACTTTACGCGGGTTAGTACGTGAGTTAAAGATTAATGAAAGTGTGAAATTTGACGAGGCACTCCAGGATAGACTTGCCGTTGCGCTGCTTGAGCGAAGGGGTATCCGTGACTATGTGGACAATAAAATTAGCCGTGAAGAATTTGCGTATAGATTGTCAAAAGAGTGGGCTGCATTGCCAAAGGCCGTTGGCGAGAATCCAGAACAATCGTATTATGCCGGTGACGGATTAAATAAGGCGCAGTTAAGCATTGACGAAATATACGCCGGTATAGCGACCGTGCGTAAACTTTAGTTGTGTTTTTGGTATAGTAAATACATGACAGTAGCGAACTTGAGCACCGACCTGCCAATAATTAGTTTCGAAGCTACTTTAGTAAAGATAAAGAAGTGGACTATCTTGAGGTTGCCTGCTGCCGCTAGCGAAGAATTGCCATCACGCGGACAAGTGATGGTTAAGGGGAAGCTTAACGGTCGTGACTTTCGGCAAGTGCTCGAACCGGATGGAAACTGGGGTCATTGGTTCAAGCTTGACACTAAACTGCAGAAATCTATTGGCATAAGCGCAGGTGACACAGTGAAGCTTGAGATTAGTCCAAGTAAGGAATGGCCCGAGCCAACTCTGCCGAACGACTTCTCTCAGGCGCTACACTCTGCACCATCTGCTGTTCAGGATCTTTGGACGAAGATCACACCAATGGCACGCTGGGAATGGATACGATGGGTCAATGCAACTAGCAATACCGAAACTCGCGAGAGGCGAGTTGAAGTATCTATTTCTAAACTTCGATCTGGTAAAAGGCGACCTTGCTGCTTTAACCTTGCTGCCTGTACCGATCCAGACTTATCGAAAAGCGGCAGGCTTATTGAACCGACAGAGAAATAACCGCATCTAAAGATCTTCAATCCGAAAGTCTTTTGCTATACTTAAGGTACAATGTGGGCAAAAAATAAAAACTCAGGCTTTACGATCGTCGAACTCCTTATCGTTATTGTGATTATCGGTATCCTGGCCGCGATTACTATCGTCGCCTATAACGGCATTCAGACGCGGGCAAAATCTAGTGCGGTTCAAAGTCTCGTCGATACTCTTGAAAGTAAGGCTAAGGCATACCAGTCGATCACTGGACAATACCCGACCGCCGATCAACTGAAATACAATCAAGCAGTAGGTAGCGCGGTAACTAATAGCGGACCAGCTGAAGCTCGGCTTGACGGTATTACGCTTTCGACGTTGACGTCGGGACCGGCCCCAGCAGCCGGTAATGGCACGACCGTCGTACGCTATGTGTATCAAGATACGACATGCGGCTGGTTTGACTGGTGGGACTATACCAACGACAGAATCACGACATTATCTACGAACCCGTCATCGACGAAGGTTGGCTGCTAGGGGTGAGTCATCCTGGCGTGTGACATTTGCTATAATAAACCTATGACAGTAAAAAGAATCGCCAACTTGCTCACTTACAACAGTATTCGTGTTGTAGTAGGAACAGGCCTCATTTTACTCGTGCCTTTGATAGCGATGATGTTTACGGACGAGGTGAACTGGACTGTGACAGATTTTATTCTGATGGGCGCCCTTTTGATCAGTGCCGGACTTTCGTTTACTTTCGTAGCTGGGAGAGTTAGTGCTAAATACAGAGCAGTTATCGCTGCCGTATTTATCGCAGTAGTGCTGCTTATCTGGGCCGAACTTGCTGTTGGCGTCTTTGGATCACCATTCGCCGGAGAATAGTAGTCTTCTCATTTTCTAGGCTTTAAAGGTTCTTATAACACCGCTGATTGGCCTTATGTAGTTAATTGTCATTAAGTTTGTAGTATTTGTTATACTTAAAATAATATGTGGGCAAAACATAAACAACAAACTGGCTTTACGATCGTCGAACTTCTGATCGTTATCGTCATTATTGGTATTCTTGCTGCAATAACAATCGTGGCATTTAACGGTATACAGGAGAGGTCAAGGGCATCAGCTGTGGCTTCCGATATCTCTAGTAATGTGAAGGTTGCGAAGCTTGTCAGCGCGTCTACGGGTAACGCACCGACGACCGTAGATGTGCTGCAGTCGAGCAGTAAAATGACTACTTCCCAGGGGGTTTATAAGTTATCGACATTTTGCGCCTCGAGCCAAGGATACGCACTTGCCGCAGAGACAATTACGGGCAATAAGTATTATTCTTTAAACGGCGCCGCGAGTATCCAAGATAACAATATTGATGTAACGAACGCCTGTCAGGGTCTCGGTGTGACATCGGCAGATAAGATATTTCTCGGCATGCCATCAACTTCATGTGCGGCAGAAAATGGCACATGTTCCGTTTCAGGTACAGCCTCGGTTGCCTACGGATCACTTGCCTTAGGCAAATTCAATGCGAAGAAGGATCTAACTGGACCTGTTTCTTGTACGAATACTTTCTTTGGCGATCCCGCCTCGGGTTACGGCAAAGCCTGCTATATACTTGCATATTAATAGGCGTCTCTCTATTTGCCGTGACGCGTAAATCTATATTAGCTTTCAATGGTTTGCTATGATGAATATAGAAGCAAGCGTAATGAATCGATGGATCGAGGAGGTTACTATGACACAGAAGATTACCCCTAATTTATGGTTTGACGGCAACGCTAAAGAGGCTGTGGAATTCTATCTTTCGGTATTTCCAGATAGCAAGATTAACGAAACAACGTACTACCCGGAGGAGGGGTTGCTTGATTTTCAAAAAGATTTGGCTGGTCAGGTGTTAACAATTGACTTTGAACTTAATGGCAATAGATTTACTGCCATTAACGCAGGCTCGGAATTTAAGTTTAATGAATCTGTTTCTTTCTCGATTGCATGCAAGGATCAGGACGAGATTGATTATTATTGGGATAAGCTCTCTCGAGTTCCTGAGTCTGAGCAGTGTGGCTGGTGTAAAGATCAGTTCGGCCTCAGCTGGCAGGTCGTACCGGAAAACATAGGAGATCTAATGAAGGGTCCAGACGCATTTACTAATATGATGCAGATGAAGAAACTCGTTATTGCAGATTTCTAGATAGTATTTGGCTACCACAGGTGTACGCCTGGTTTACGACAGGAGAGACAGGCATAAAAAGACCTTCAAGCCGAAGGTCTTTTTATATGCATTAAGTTTATGCCTAGTATAGCTATGATGAGTATTTGCATTTATTGCAAAAAAGTAAAATATATTACAGCTCGGTACTTGCTGGATTGATATTCTCTTTATAGCACGGCGGAAAAGTAAAAACGAAAGGAGGTGCTAGATGAAGAAATTATTAGTAATCGGAACTATCATGCTACTTGCGTTTATGATGGGTGGATTACAGTTTACGGGAGACGACCTACTCTCAGTGCTATGGTCGACGACGACTGAGTATCAAATAATTCGACTTGCACTTACTGCACTGTTGCTTGGATTACTGTTTTCTACTCCCCCGCGTAGTATGTACTTTCGCATCCTGCTCGCGGTTGTGGCAACGGTGCTCCTGAGTGGATCGCTAGTAATGCTTCTTAACTATCAAATGTACGCACTCGATGCAGTTATGTTCATTGAGATTGCAATTATCCTTGCTATTGAAGCAATCGAGTCTCCAGCCTATTTGCGACTTTCGACTAAGAAAGAGCAGACTATACTTCAGGTATAGTTTCTTGAGATACACTATGGAATATCCGTCGTTTGGCGGATATTTTTTATCTTTAATTTTAATAAATAAAATGCCATTTTAGTAATATATTTAACAGGTAGAACGTGTATATCCGTTTATTGTAGATACATAACTAACAAAGGAGAAATACAATGTTACTAGATATCGTACTATGGATTCTATTCGGAGCTTTAGCAGGATGGATTGCCTCAAAAATTATGAAGACAGACGCGCAGATGGGTGCTCTAGCTAATATCGTCGTAGGTATTATCGGTGCATTTATCGGTGGATTCCTCGTACGGACATTGACCGGTAACGAAGTCGAGGGCTTTAGTATCACCAGTTTGATCGTTGCGATCCTTGGTGCAGTTGTCTTGCTGGCTATCGTTAAGGCATTCACTAGCCGTGGCGCACACCGTATCCAATAAGTCAGATAACGTACACAATAGGAGATCCTGCGAGATCTCCTATTTTGCGTGATCGGGTGTCAATAACAATATATATCCGTATAATTACCACAGAAGGGTGCGCCGTACTTGAGTAGACGCAATACTATCCATGAATCAAATTACCAGCTCGCCGTTAGATTTTGAAGAATTATTCCGATCCGTTGGAACGGCATATATTGTATTTGATATTGATGATCCCCACTTCACTATTATTGACGAGAACCAAGCACATGCCGATATGGCTATGGTTGAGCGCTCGGCTGTTATTGGAAAGCCCGTACTCGAGGCCTTTCCTGATACCTCTAAGGAGTATATAGAGACAGGTAAGAGTCGGCTGATCGAATCAATTCGTAAGGTCATACGAACCGGTAAGTCAGACATGATGCCCGACTTAAGCTACGACCTTAAGGATCAAAACGGTGTCCTTACGACAAAATTCTGGCAGGTAACGCATTACCCGGTGTTTGAGGATAAAAAAGTCCGAGCCGTGTGCCAGCAGACAAAAGATATTACCGAGCGTATTGTGACACATCGGCAGCTCACCCTAACTCAACAGCAGCTCGAGCAGGCATTAACATATAGCGCTGTTGGCACGTGGATGTGGGAACTTAAAGACAATATGATCGTGGCGGATAAGAATCTTGCAAAGCTGTTTGGGCTTGCCGATGGTACAACCCAGGTTGAAGTGCCGCTGGAAGAATTTATTGCATCAATACATCCTGATGACACAGATAGGGTTCAAAAGGATATCAAGGATACTTTAGCTGGCTCAGAGTCTTATGAAAGTGAGTACCGAGTGCTAGATGGCACTGGAGCGATACGATGGGTACTCGCGAGAGGCAAGGTTGAGTTTGATGCTTCAGGAAAGCCAATTCGTTTTCCTGGTCTCGTCGTCGATATTACAGAGAGAAAAATAGCCGAAAGCAGTCTTCATTTGCTTGCAAAAGCCAATACGCAATTTTCCGCATCGCTTGATTATAGGCAGACGCTTCACACGATTGCGTCAATGATCGTTCCAAGTGTTACTGACTGGTGTTCAATTTATATTCTAGAAGACGGCAAAATTGAGCAGGTAGCCATTGCCCATAAAGATCCTGAAAAAGTAAAGTGGGCGAAAGAGCTTCAGCAAGAGCAGGGCGAGATAGACATGGATGCTCCGACTGGCGTGCCGTGGGTCATGCGAACAGGTCAGGTCGAGTATATTCCACGGATTACTGACGAAATGCTACAAGCAGCCGCAAAGAATAAAGAGGAGCTTAAGTTGCTACGTGACGTCGGTATTCATTCGGCGATTACCGTACCTCTAAAGATTGACGGAAAGGTGATCGGCGCGATAAGCTTCGTCTCTACCGAGTCGCACCGACATTATGGACAGAATGACGTAGAGGTAGCTCAAGCGCTTGCCAATCGTGCAGCATTAGCAGTGTATAACGCTAATTTATTCAATGGGGCAAAGGCCGAACTTAAGCAAAGAAAGCAGCTTCAAAAGGAGCTTGAGCGACTCAACGAGGCACTTGAGACTCGAGTTAAGCAACGCACTGAACAGCTCGAGAAGACCAACCAAGGCTTGAGTGATGAAATTGTACAAAGACATAAGGTAGAGGCTGAGCTGCAAGAATATAGCAAAAGCCTTTCTCGCAGTAACCAGGAGCTGCAAGATTTTGCCTACGTTGCCTCGCACGATCTTCAAGAGCCGCTAAGAAAAATTCGAGCGTTTGGAGATATCCTTGAGAGTGAATACAGCAAAGAGCTTGGGGATGGGGTTGAATATCTTCAGCGCATGCAGAATGCCGCTTCTCGTATGAGTATTTTAATTGAAGACTTGCTAGCATTTTCCCGCGTCAGCACAAAACAACCTGCCAATGACATGGTTGACCTGAAGGAGATAGCTCACGATGTAGTTGGTGATCTAGAGATTCAGATTGAGCGGACAAAGGGCACTGTAACGATTGGTGAACTACCAACTATCGAAGCCGATGCAACGCATATGCGACAGCTTTTCCAAAACCTCATAGGTAATGCGTTAAAATTTCATAGAGAAGATATCGCTCCTGTCGTAAAGGTCTATACATGCGATGAAGATAGAGCTAAGGGCTTGCAAACAATTTGCATTGAAGATAATGGCATCGGTTTTGACGAAAAGTACCTCGACCGTATCTTCTCCGTCTTCCAGAGACTTCATAGTAAGGATAGCTACGAAGGAACTGGCATCGGTCTGGCAGTCGTACGCAAAATTACAGAGCGATACGGTGGTACAATAACAGCATCAAGTAAAAAAGGTACCGGCTCAACGTTTAAAGTTACCTTTCCGATAATTAAAAAGGAGAAAAAGGCATGACAGAAATCAAAAAGGATCCGATTGTTATCTTAATGGCAGATGACGATGACGACGATTACCTGCTTACAAAAAAGGCACTAGAAGAGAGTAAGCTACTCAATACCCTTATTCGCGTATCCGACGGCGAAGAGCTACTCGATTATCTAAATGAACGTGGTGAGTATGAAGGCGGCACTGTTCGCCCAGGGGTTATCTTACTCGATCTTAATATGCCTCGAAAAGATGGCCGCGAAGCACTTAAGGAAATAAAATCGAGTCCTAAACTTCAGAATATTCCTATTGTTATCTTTACGACGTCAAAGGCAGAGGAAGACATCTATCGTTCGTATCAGCTAGGGAGCAACTCATTTATTACCAAGCCGGTGACTTTTGAAAATCTTATTTCTGTCATGAAGACACTCGGTGCGTATTGGTTTGAAATTGTTGAGTTGCCACATTCAGATGAATGATCTTGCGAGGAAAAATATTTCCGTCCTTCTCGTTGATGATGACGAAGATGATTATATTATTATCAAACGAATATTTTCAAAGATTCCCGATTCACCTTTTGTTTTGCAGTGGTGTTCGGATTTTGAGATAGCTAAGGGCCTTGTTAAGAGTCAAGAGTTTGATATTTTCTTAATTGATTATCGACTTGGCGCCCATACTGGTCTTGAGCTGCTTGAAGTTGCCGAGGCAAGGCGACGGTCGGAGCCGTTTATTCTACTGACCGGTGCAGGGGATGCGAAGATTGAGCACAAGTCTATGGAGCTGGCCGCGGCGGATTACCTTGTAAAGGGGACGATTGACCCTGACAGATTATCTCGCGCTCTTTACTATGCACTCGGCCGTAAGCAGATCGAGAGTCAACGGCTGCAGCATTTTATAGATCTTAATAAAACAAAGGATGAGTTTATCTCGCTTGCGTCACACCAATTACGCACTCCCGCAACTGGCGTCAAGCAGTACCTTGGTATGGTTCTTGAAGGTATGGCAGGTGAGGTTGCGCCGGCACAGTATAGTCTACTGGAGAAGGCTTATGAGAGTAATGAACGTCAATTAACGATCGTCTCGGATCTACTGAAGGTAGCGCAGGTTGATGCAGGCAAAGTGCGTCTTCGTCAGCAAGATGTTGACATCGTTACTTTGCTAAAGGATGTAGCAAAGGAGCAGCAAGCTACTTATACAATGAGGCATCAGCGTCTACAGGTGAAAGCAGCAGATTCCGTTGCCACGGCGTATGTTGACCCTGATAAGGTTCGTATGGTTCTGGAGAACATGATAGATAATGCCAGTAAATATTCAGATCCGGGAAAGAATATATCAGTTGATGTAGCGGATGAGAAAGATATGATACGGGTGGATATTGTCGACAGCGGCGTAGGAGTTGCGCCCGAGGATGTCGATAGATTGTTTGAGAAGTTTAACCGTGTTCATAACCATCTCTCAAATCACGTAGGTGGAACAGGGCTTGGTTTATATTGGGCAAAGAAGATCATTGATTTACATGGTGGTATTATTAAAGTAGTTTCAGTTTTAGGCGAAGGATCTACCTTCAGCGTATACCTCCCTAAAGCTGACCAAGTTGCCGCTTCGGAAGAAGACGGTGGGAATAGGAGATAAGTATGAAAAAAAGCCCAAAGATATTAATTGTTGAAGATGACGTCGCCCTTAATGATGCTTATAAAACCATCCTGACCACTGCTGGGTATGATGTCTCGACTGCCTTCAACGGCGAAGAAGCGCTAGAGGTTACGTCGCAGCATCATCCTGATATAATCTTTCTTGATCTTCGCATGCCTGTTATGGACGGTATTGATTTTCTGAAGCAGTATCGGCCACTAAAAAATCACCCAGATGTTCATGTCGTTGTATTCTCGAATTATGATATGCAAGCAGAGGTGGATGAAGCGTATAGTCTCGGCGCCGAACGCTACGTCCTAAAGGCGTGGGCGTCACCAAAAGAATTATTGAAAATTGTCAAAGACCTCTCATAGAGTTAGCGTAACGAGATATCTTTAAAGCTATCCTCTCCGATAAAACGCTCAAGATTGCGCTTATTGACGACGTAGATGAAATTACTATAGGTAATAACATCGCGCTCCTTTAGTTTGGCAAGATTTACTGCGGTGCTTTCTCGAGTTAATCCAACGAGGCTTGCTATTGTCGATTGAGTCATCTTTATATCGATTGTAAATAGGCCTGGTCTTCGTTCGAGACCATGTCGGATAAGTAGGTAGTAGAGTGTGAGTGCTATTTTCTCAGCTGCATTTGATTGCTCTAGTGCGGTGATGCGCATAAGTAACGCGGTATGTTCATTGACGGTAAACTTCAAAAGTTTTGCCATTAGTTCGGGGGAGTCTGCGATGGTTGATACGAACGCCTCTTTTGAGACACACGCTAGTTCCGCGTCGGATCCAGCCTCGTAATAAAATAGCGTATTTTTTGTTTCACCATACGCCCATGAAAGAGGAAATACATCACCCTTTCCGTGCAGGGCGACGATTCGTTCGTCACCTGATGAGGTAATTGTATACGCTCGAATAAAACCTTTGCGGACGATAAATGCCTGACGAGGAATTTCACTTTGATAGAGTAAAGTGGTGCCTTTTTTAACGGTTCGAATTGTAACGCTTTTCCCGAGGGAGCTTACTAGTTCTTCCATATCTCTTCCAATTATACTTCCTTTATCATACAGCGAAACCAGATAACCGTACAGAATATGCCATTTATGTAAGATACTTCATATCCTTAAGTTGTAGTGCTGGCTATAGTAAGTAGTACTAAAAGAGGTAATGAGGGGGTGATATGAAACATTCTAACGACAATGAGCTCGACATGCGAATAGATTCTTTTCTTACACGCAAACATCAGGAATATCCTGAACTAGCTCTTCGAGATACTGACAAGATTAACGAACCAGTTGAGCGTGTCATTGTGGAGAAGTTCTTCCACTCACTTACTAGTATTAAATTTCAACTTTCGCGTTAATTACCATGGCGCATACTAACCGAAAGCAACGTACTAATAGCGAACCTTCTAAATCAAAGAAGTTACAAGATCGGCCCAGGAACCGCAACTGGCTTCAGGCTATCTAAATGCATTGTTGTTTCTCTACTAAAACTCACTAAGCATAATAATGTAATGCCGGAGTAGGCCGTATGAACAAGGTTGATTATGCTATGCGAACGATTCCTCGTAGTAATTTCCTTCCCGAATCGATTCGCAGGAGAGCTTCGTCTGATACTCCGCTACCAATCGGTTTTGGACAGACAAATAGTCAACCGGCAGTAGTTCGTTCGATGCTAAAATGGCTTGATCCGCAGCCCGGAGACAGAATCCTAGATATCGGCTCTGGCTCTGGATGGACGACAGCGCTTCTTGCAAATCTCGTGGGCTCCAGAGGATTTATCTATGCCGTAGAGAAGATACCACAGTTAGTCGGGTTCGGGGCGCGCAACTGTGAGCGATTGAACATTTCTAATGTACGTTTTTTTGAAGCGAGAACCGACTATGGTCTTGTCGAGTTTGCGCCATATGATAGGATCCTCGCGAGTGCTGCTGCCAGGGAACTGCCTGGCAACCTGGTAGACCAGCTGAGGCTGGGTGGCCGGATGGTTATACCGATTAACACCAGTATTCACGTGATCGATAAGATTGGCCGGCATAACTATGAAGATACCGAGTATCCCGGGTATTTGTTTGTTCCTCTTGTCTAACAGAGATAAGACAGCTTGTTTGCTAATCATGTATCAACCGTGATGCAAATCACATCTAGTTTTATAGCAGTGGGCTATGCTAGTAGCGTCAGCAGAAATAAGAAGGAGGTAGACGATGTTACTCGATATTGTACTTTGGATTCTATTCGGAGCGTTAGCTGGATGGATCGCTTCTAAGATTATGAAAACCGATGCTCAAATGGGGGCGCTTGCTAATATCATAGTCGGTATTATCGGTGCTTTTGTGGGCGGCTTTATAGTCCGTCTTCTAACCGGTGCAGACGTTGAGGGCTTTAGTCTGATAAGCCTCATTGTCGCTATTATCGGTGCGGTAGTACTTCTTGCTATCGTGAAGGCCTTCACTGGCGGCCGACGTATCGGCGTCTAATCTATTTCCACAATTACAAAATAGGGGCTTAGGCCTCTATTTTTTTGTACGAGGTAAGACTGAGCGGAGATATGTCACTTGACACACATTTCATACTTGTCATACAATAGAGACAAAGGAGCACGAAAATATATGCACGATAAAAAGCTATATGGTACTGCGACGGTTGGTACAAAAGGCCAGGTGGTCATTCCGTCAGAGGCGCGCGAAGCGTTAGGTATTGCTAGTGGCGATCGTCTATATGTTATCGGCTCACAACAAGGTAAGTGGATCGGGCTGATTCAAGAAGAACAGCTGCGTACCATGCTAGAACACCTTACTGACAACATCGAACTCTATAGAGATGTTCTCGATAGTAACAAGTAAAGATATTAAAGGAACACACATCCATGCATCACCACCTCAGCCTTAAGGGCAAGCTTATTATCATGGTCTCAGTTATGGCGAGCCTCTTTCTGGTTGCTCTTGATCAAACGATTATTTCGACCGCACTCGGTAAAATTGTTGAAGATTTCCATGCCTTCTCCGCGTTAAGCTGGATCGTAACCGCATATCTCATCACGACCACTATTACAGTGCCAATTGCTGGAAAGCTCTCTGACCTCTTTGGTCGTCGTTTGTTGCTTCTGATCGGTGTCGGTATTTTTACCATTGCGTCGCTGCTTAGTGGCGCCAGTAGTGACGTAACGCAGCTAATTATGTGGCGTGCAGTACAAGGTATTGGTGGAGGTATTATTACGGCAAATGCCTTTACAATTGTCGGTGACTTATTCGCCGCTCGAGAGCGTGGTAAATGGCAAGGTCTAATTGGTGCCGTCTTTGGATTAGCTTCTGTGGTCGGTCCATTACTTGGCGGTTGGCTAACGGATGGCCATGGCTTTCTTGGCTTAACGACAGATTGGCGCTGGACGTTCTACATTAACGTGCCAATTGGTATTGCTGCCTTTATTATTATTGCTATATTCTGCCCGGCTCTTCGACACGCTAACAAGCCAAAGATTGACTATGCGGGAGCGGCACTTCTTGCATTCTCACTAGCAACGCTTGTGCTTGCAGTCGATAATACCGAGTCTATTTTTGCCGGCTTCCTCTCAGCTACAGGTGTGACCGTTGAATGGCTCCGCGCGGCGATGTTTACGCTGGTCGGCCTGGCTGTTGCCGCTTTTGTAATTGTTGAACATAAGGCTGACGAGCCAATCTTACCCCTCAAGTTCTTCAAGAACCGTAATTTCGTGTTGATTATGTCAGTCGCCACTCTATTTGGTTCAGCCTTTATGGGTTCAATTCTTTACTTAACGCAGTTTAACCAGCAGGTGTTTGGCGCCACTCCGACCGAATCGGGACTGATGCTGCTTCCTATGGTTGCAGGTATTATGACTGCCAGTATTGGTTCGGGCCAGCTTATTTCACGAACCGGTAGATATAAGATCTTCATGCAGGTCGGCTTTAGCGTTGCGACTGTCGCAATTGCGCTATTGTCGATGCTGACGCCCGAGAGTAGTTATATCCAAGAAGCGATTATCATGGTTTTCCTAGGCCTTGGCATGGGTGTGGCAATGCCGGTCATTAACCTGGCGGTTCAGAATGAATTTGAACAAAAAGAACTTGGTGTCGTCACGAGCTCAAGCCAACTATTCCGCAGTCTCGGCTCCACGATTGGAACGGCCGTTTTTGGTGCACTTCTAACCGCTGGTATTATTGCCGGGCTTGGGGATGTAAAACAGGACGCCTACGTTCAGACATTGTCGCGTAATCCAGAAGCATCGCAAGTTGGTGATCTTGACGATGCCAACACGTTACTCACTCTTAACATGCCCGACGTGAAAACAAAAATTACCGACGCGGCTGATAAAGGTATTGAGACACTTCCTCAGTCCGCGCAGGAAGATGCGAAAGCACAGTTTGTGGCTAATCAGGATGGCTTTGCAAGTACAGTAACGCACGCCTTTAGCGATAGTCTTCGAACGATCTTCCTGACGGCAACCGGTCTCATGATCGCAGCTACGGTACTGGTCTTTGCAGTTAAGGAACGTCCTCTTCGCTCAGCTAAGCCCGACGAGACTCCTGGCGAAGCGTAGTAAAACACGCTATACTGCTTATGTATGATTCGCTATTACGCTAAACACTCTCTGAATGAGGATTTCCAGCTCCTTAAGACACCTCGGCAGGACAATGTTTGGCTATTTGCGACTGATGTTAATCTTGCTGAAGTAGAAGAGGTGTCATCTCGTTACCAATTCGATCACAATATTACTCGAGACGTGCTCGACAGGGATGAGTTGCCTCGTATTGAATATAAAAATGATACGCTATACGTCTTTTTGCGCAGTGCAACTCGCAATAAACGCGGAGAGGTGATTACAAGTCCTTTACTTAGTGTCGTACAGCCGACTGTTTTTGCTACTATGATGCCGGGCAGTGCGCTTAATCCAGAGACGATTATGCAGACTGAATTAATGATTCGGGACGACACGACAGTCTTGCTGTTAAATACATTCGCTCGTGTTGTTGCTGACTATGAAAGTCTTATTCATCGAACGGCACACTATATTAAAGACACAGGCCATCGCCTGCGTACTCACGATGTAAATAACAGGGATTTTATTCGCTTTGTCACTATTGAGGACAACCTCAATGAATATACAATGAACCTGGATGGTATGTTAGCCGTCGCTAGTCGTTTGCAGGAAAATAAACATGAGCTATTTACGACAAACGACGTCGAGGCAATTGAAGACATTATTCTTTACCTGAAGCAGTTGCTCGTGGCTGTCGAGAGTCACAGTCAGAGCATTACGAGTATTCGTAACGCCTACAGTACGATTGCAAATAACACGCTTAACCAGCGAATGAAGATACTGACTATGCTGACAGTATTAATTGCTTTGCCGAATGTTTTTTATGGTATGTACGGCATGAATATCGACCTGCCATTTCAAAATGAGCCATGGGCATATACAGCTATCATCGGCTTTACAGCACTCCTTCTTGTGACTATCGCATTTGTCGCCTTTCGAAAACGCTTCTTCTAAATGGAGCCCCTTCTGCATTTCTTGTTATAACCACAAGAAGGATGTATAGTTTGTAGTAATATGCGCATCAAACGAGGAGTACGTACGGGAGTGGGTGCATGGCTTCGCATTAAGCAGTTTTTTGATGTGCCGCGTCAACTTGTGTTACTTTTCAGCTGTCTCATTGTATTGGGTGGTGCGACACTTATCTGGCGGGCCGCGTATGCTACGCCGCCATGTCCATGTACTATCTTTTCCACTCAGCCTTCTATTGAGCCAGGCTCGTATAGTGAACCTGGCGGCATTGAGCTAGGGATTAAAATGCGGTTTGATCACGATGGTTATATTTCGGGTATTCGCTTCTATAAGGGCCCGATGATGGGTGGTATTCACAGCGCGTCACTGTGGAATTCAACAGGTACAGTAAGGATGGCTAATGCGACGTTTATTAATGAATCTGCGTCAGGTTGGCAGGAAGTTCAGTTTGCGCCGGTTGCGGTTACGGCCAATGCGACGTATACGGCTTCCGTGTTTATGGAAGACGGTAACTATGTTGCAACGGGAAATTACTTTACAAGCCAGATTAACAATTCCCCGTTTATTATTCAGAAACATGATGAAGCATGGGACGGAACAGGCAATGCAGGCCAGGGTTCATTCGCTAGTTCATCAACCAGTGTCTATCCGCGCAGTTCGTACAACGCTACAAATTACTGGATTGACGCTACTTATGTTGCCTCCACTGATGCGGCGCCCGCTGCTATAACGGCACAAAGTCCAGCCGTTAATGCGACCAATGTGGCGGTGACTGACGCGGTCACTGCCACATTCGATAAGCGACTAAATCCAGCAACTGTTTCTTCCGGTTCCGTTCTTGTTGTTGACCAGGACGGTCAATCAGTCGTTGGTGTCGTCGACTATAGCACTCCGGCATCGACGATTAAGTTTCTTGCGGACGAATTATGGCAACCTGGCCGTACATACAGGGTAATTATTAAGGGCGGCGAAGGGGGAGTAGAAGATTTTGACGGCCACTCACTGGCGGCCGATATGAGCTGGACATTTACGGCATCAACCACGCCGCTGCTCTGTCCCTGCTCGCTGCAAGATAAGCAGCTACCAACAGGTTCAACGACGTATCGCGAGACCTATAGCAGTGGCCTTGAGCTAGGTCTTAAGATTGTACCAACCACAAACGGCTACATAACGGCGCTTCGCTTTTATAAGCCACTTATCAGCCCAGACGCTAGTCATATTGGTCACGTATGGGACGGGCAGGGAAATTTATTAGCAACGGCAACAACGGTGGATGAGAGTGAGTATGGCTGGCAAGAGGCGACATTAGATATGCCGCTGAGCGTGACAAAAGACCAATTGTACATTCTGTCATTTGGTCTATCGACTGGAGATTACCAGGCAAACTTTGGCAAGCTGGCGACGCCGCTTGTCTCACCAGGATTTACGGCATATCCATCGAATGATCAACGCAACTCTGCCTTGGGGAGTGGGACGGCAAATTCTGTCTATACGACCATAGCCGGTAACTACCCATCAAGCCCGAGCGTTAATAACGCTTATTACTATATTGATGCGGTCTTCAGCAAGCAAGCACAAGATCGCTCGCCCCTTGTTATCGTAGGGTCGGAGCCGACCGACAAGAGTTATGCGGTTGCGCGGTCAACTCCTATTCGACTAACTTTTGACCAGGCACTGAATCCAGCTACGGTGACAACCGCAACCGTAGAGCTACGTAATAGCGCGAATCAGCTGGTGTCTCGTACTGTGTCTGTCGATCCGGCGCGTCGAGCAATTGAAGTGACTCCGACAGAAGCATTAAGAGCTAACATGAGCTATACGGTGACAATTCAGCCAGGCATAGAGGATAAGCGTGGTG
>RCUK01000906.1_pt1 | contig 21447 bp, 17 predicted proteins | sample 2166381 | NCBI WGS metagenome assembly RCUK01 (sample SAMN09932809, study PRJNA488358) | compost metagenome | isolation source: compost soil in an enriched community | place: Germany: Experimental Botanical Garden | reverse complement strand
CAGAAACGCGAAGGCCAGCCCGATCGGGCTGGCCTTCGAAGAACGCGATGCTCGCTGTAGGTAAACGCATAACCTGAGAAACCTTGTCCTTTCCAAACAAGGCCTTACAGTCGGCGTAACCGCATAAGATGAGAAAACAGGATGCGTAAATTGAGAATTTACGCTCGTTGCCGCTCCAGGAAAGACCGCTGAAGTATTGGGAAATCAGGTTCTCCCATCAGCAAACGCGGTCACCATCTACGAATGGCAATGTCAAAAAACTGCCTGTTTGCAGGCCGATTTTAGCCTGCTTTCCCTGGCAAAGGTGGTCGATTTGTGGCGGTTACGCAGATGCACGGTTAGACATGCATCCGCCCTTGCTAGCAACGACCTTAGGACTGCGCCTGCTTGATAAATAGTTCCCATAGGAGCTCCGCGGCCCCCTCTTGGGACAGGTGCTTGTCACGACCACCACCCCAAGCCATTCCCATTGCCTTGAGATGCAGCGACTGGTCACCAGCCACTGGAGTAAGCATCTCGTTGTAGGAACCATGTGAGGCAGACGAATCGTACGAGAACGCGACTCCATTGCTGCGCCCGAGCGAATCAAGCCGCACCGAACACTCCGCAATTTTCTTCCCGCTGCGGTAGAGGATGGCCGCCATGCGCCGCGAGTCAATACGGTCGAACGTGCCAGAGACGTCTGGGTTGCGCTCACCAATGGCTTGGACGGAGCCCTCGAAGAACCTGCATATGTAGTCGAAGCTTGAACGCACGAAATTGTCCGCATCCTGCTCCGTGAACTCCTGCTTGAGGCGTAGATTGCTCGACCGGGGAAGGCTAGATTCGCCAACGACTTCCCCTGATGCTGCGAGTTTGGCTTTCGCAGGCTTCGAGACCAGCCCGCCTCTTCCCTCAACAGCCTGACGAACCTGCTTTGCCACATCGGCAAGCGCTTCATCGCGGTCGGGCCAGGAGGCGATGGGTCGACCGTCTCGAGGGACAGCCAGGAGCTGCCCAAAGGGAGCCCTGTGCCAGTCGCAATGGCGCAAGATGACCGGAATAACTCGCGCCAGCCCGGCACGATGACGCTCCATGGCCCGCTCCATCTCTCGAGAGTAGCAGTAGGGAGAATTGATGAAGTCCGAACTGACGAGCAACAAGATAACGTCCGCGGCCTCGAGCTGGCTAAAAATAGCATCGTCGACCATGTCCCCGGCAACGATGCGACGGTCATGCCACGCTTCGACTAGACCCTCGTGCTTAAGCAAGGCGAGGTGGGCTTCGAGTTCGTTACGAAAAACCTCGTCCTTGTGGCTGTACGAGAAGAAGATAGTTGTCATACGTTTGCCAATCCAGCGATGGATACCTTGTGTTAGATGAGCCCGTGGAGTCGAGCGATAAGTCCCACCGTGTTGACGTGGGGAGGCCCTGCCCTATAGGTTGATTGTCTCCTGGTCAACAAACCTTCCGTACGATTGCAGTGCGGGTATCAGATGAGCATCTGCGTAGGCACAACCAGAGGTGCCCAGCACTTTCTGTCCCAGTTTATCGGCAGATTCCGGTGAATGCCCCTTGCCTTCTATGAGAGCGGCCAGCATCTGGGAGTAGCCCGGCTCCCAAGCCGTGAGGCCGGGAAAACTTGTGCGCAAAGCAGACAGGATGCGCATGCCGGACCAATCCAGGTCACCCCAGAAGAAAGCCTGAAGGGCATCCTTGCCAAAGAGCCAGGCCTCGAAGCCATCTCGAAGGGTTTGACTGAGGCTGCCACGCGCCGCATAGAAAAGAGAGCAACCATCCGGTGTGCGCAACCGCTGAGCACTTCCCTTGAAGCCTGACGCGTAGACCAGTGCCAGCCCGCCAAACGCCGAGCTCGTCGAGCGAATTGCGCGCTCGAAGCTCATGAGGTTTTCGATGAAAAGCACGCCTTGGCAGTCCACTGGCGGCAGGAACACCTGCAACTGAATCGGAGATTCCGGAAACGGGCATTCATCAACTCCCAGGACTGCGGCGACGAGTCCCTGCCGCTTGTCCAGGACCTTCGACATGCCCCAGAATAGCTGAGAGGAAACTTCGCGGAGCAGCAAGGGCTTGCCGGCAAGCGCAGGCAGTTCGTTCAGCCGTTCGACAACCTCTGCCATAGTGTGGTCCGGCATGTCGATGCAGAACTCGGAGACAGCGGCCCTAACCTCAGCGGCCCCCTGAAGCCGGTCCTGGACAGCCTCGCGCCAGCGTTCAGCTGCAGATTTGACGCGTTGTGCGCGACCAACCGTCCGCCTCACCTCGACCTCGTTGGCAACCGTGACGCGCGGCGAGTCAGCATAGCCAGAGCGGGAGCGGATAGCGCTGGTTGGCTTGACCGTGAGCCAGCCCCAACGCGCCAACTCGACAACATGTCCCCAAAGCTCTTCTTTTTCCGACTCCCGCTGAGCTTCGTAGAGCGCCGGCCAAGTTTGCTCCGAGAGAGCGACTGACCGTGCACGAGCACTTCCCCTTTGCTCTGCCGAATCCATTCGGTTCACGAGTAGGTTGAGCAGCTTCTGAACTGGCGAAGACTGAAGCCAAAGCGGTTGCTCTGTCACTTCGTAGCTCCCGTGACCTCTTCAACCTCCGCCGCATCAAAGAGCAGCTTGGCTTGTTCGCGAACCGCTTGACGCTGGGCCTCCCAGACCTCACGCATGCGGTCCTTTTTGAAGATGCGCTCGTCGCACTCGGAGACGAAGTCAATTTCACCGTTGTCTGGCACGTTCATACGGCTGAAGCTGAATTCGCGGTCGAACTCAGGGCGCAGCGCGCCAGCGTGCTTGGTCGGCATGGCGCTGACCAACTGCAGGCCCATACTATCTCGCAGATACCGCAGGACAGCACGTGCACGCGACTCGTCCATGCGAGAGAAGGACTCGTCGCTGACAAGCAACTTCAAGCTGGCACCCTTTTCGAAGAGGCGCAGGCGGTTGGTCACAACTGCAGCGCGGACGATGTACGCAGGCGTCTCCAACTGACCGCCCGAGCCTGTGCCCCACGTCGATAGGGCAATACGGCCGCCGCTGTCCGAATCGTTCCAGATTTCGTAGCGTCGGTAGTTGCGGTAGTCAGCGATTCGTAGCAGCTCGCGCCCCGCCCGGTCCTGGTCTTGGTCCAGGAGTAGCTTGACCAGGCGGTCACGGACCTCGATGTGCTTAGGCGAAAGCTCCGTCTCCCCGAACAGGTCCACCGATTCCGGCGAGTCGGCCAGTTCCGCAACGGCTGAGAAGAAGCTGTAATACTCCTGGAACTCGGGCTCCCACGTAGACCAGTCAATGTTGAAGCGGTCGGTGCCGAACTTCAGCTTTTCGAGTTCGACATTCAACTGGCGTAACATCCGAACGCCTTCGTCGACCTTGCTTTTTATTTCAACGCAGAACTGCTTGGTGAAGACGTCGTGGAAGGAGCGTTCCGCTTCCTCAACCTTCGCGCGGTTGTTGTACAGCCCGATGCTCTCCAGTTCGTTGTGAAGCGTGCTGACCAAGCGTCCAAGGAGGACCAGGGGGCCGTAGTAGGGGTCGAAGGACAGTGCATCCGTCAGGTGCGGTAGTGCAGCCTGAAAACGTTCTTCGGCCCGAACGGCGGCGTTGTACTCGGCCAGCAATTCGCGCACGTCCCCCAGATGTTTTTCGGGTTGAGTGCGCAGGTGACTGAGCCGCGCATGAACGGCTGGAATTTCGTATGTATGCGAGGAGATGTGGTCGTCGACCTCTTGGGCCATTACCGTGTACGTCTTCTCTGAGTTTGCTTCGCAGAGGTGCTTCAGGCGCCGAATCTGGTTTTCACGCTCCAGGAACCGAGCATCCAGGCCTGCATTGATGCGTTCGATGACGCCTTGCGCGACCGTGATGCGCTGCTTGGCGAGCGTCACTTCCTCCTTAGCCGACTCAATAGCCGAATCGTGCGCTCGAATGACCTTTTCCAGTCGGTCCAGCTCCGCTTGCAGCTGTTCGACCTCGGTCAAGTTGATTTGCGACAGCGACCAACGCGTGGTATCGAGGTCGCTGGCGAATTGGACCAAGGGCCGGGCATCGAACGTCGGCTCCTTCAGTGCAGTAAGCAACTTCCGAAAACTCTCCAGGGTGCCCTGAGAGCCCTCCAGCTCACTGATACCCTTGTCGGCGGCCTCTAGCATTTCAGTGGTGCGCTGCAACGCTCGCTCACGAGCCTTGCGACCAAGTACAAAATCTCGGTGCTCACAGATGAACATCGTCATCGAGCCGCTCCCCTTACCGTCCTTGGTCAGGCCGCGCGGGGTGCGCCGCAGCTCTTCGGCGTCTGCCACTTTCACCACATATCCGAACTGCTCGATGAGGTAGGCCTGCGCGATAGGGTGGTCGGTGCGCAGCTCATGGATAATGGACGTACCCGGCACTCGCAACCGGTCGGCGCGGTCCAGACATCGTTTCCCCTGAACGACCTTCGAGCGCGAATCCCAGGACTGCAGGAAATTAATCGTGCGGGCCTCCCAGTCCGGCTTGACGATGAGGTTGAAGCGCGCGCCGTCCATGTAGGCCTCGATGGCGCCTTGCCACTCTTCGGAGACCGGCTCGACTAGGTCGCACAGCACCTGGACACCTGCATCGGGCAGCTTCTCCCGAATTCGCTCAAGTGCGAGGCGAGTGTCGCGGTTGTAGTCGCCTGCACCGGCCGCAAGTCGTTGCTTGCGCTCAGCCTGCTCGCCGCGCTCCTTCTTCGCTGCCTCGACGCGCTGGTCGAGCGATGTCGATTCGGCAGCAACAGCCATAAGCACACTGCCTTCGGCACCCACCAACGCGTTGTCCAGCTGACTCAGGCCGACATCAATGCCGTCAAATGCTGAGGCCAGTTGAAGCAGCTTCTCTACTGATAGGACGTCATCACAGTTTGCGTCCTCCACGGAATTGAGCAAACCGGCCAGCCGGTCCACATTGGTGGATGCAAGGGCTTTGGCCACGGCATCTACAGACGCGCGCAGCTTCGGGAATCGCTCAGGCACCGGCCGCTGGACGATGGCGTCGCCGGTGTTCTTGATGTGTGCCGCGGCGAGGAGACCTGTGCGCAGTTCAGCGAGCTTTCCGCGAGCATCCGACGTCGCCCGCTTAAGGCGCTCGTCAAGCGTCTTCTTCTCGGTGTGGGCTGGAATGCCGCTCAATTTCGCTGCGACATTAATGCGGTTGTTATCAACGTTGTGTTTCAGCTGCGCTTCAGTTTTAGCCTTGAGTTCGTACCTGTCGACCAGCGCACTGTCGTCCTTGATTTTCTCCCGCTCCGAAGCAACGCGCTCTTCGTCGACGGCCAGTTGCATTTTGGCCAGGAGCAAGTCATATTGAACCTGCTCTTCGAAGGTGGTGGTTGTCTTGCCGACGGCCTCCTTCAGTTCACGAAGTCGAGTGACAGTCGCTTCGATGCGTTTGCCTTCAACCTTCAGGTTTGTCACCTGACGCATCAGGTCGCTGATGCGAGCGATGCTCTCTTGCAACTGCTTGCCGTCGAACTCCAGAATGTCGTCGCGAACCAGGTCATGTACCGAACCTATAGGCTTATAGGCAATCGACTGCGACCATGCCCGGGCAGCGTTCTGAGTCTCCTCCCAAGGGATGGACACACGCCCGCGGAACCTGCCGTAGAGACCGCTAAGATAGTCGCGCTTGTGGTCATCGTATGTGACGACCTTCGGGTATTTAGCCTTCAGTCGCTTGACGATGTCTTCGACCGGCACACAGATACCTTGGTCCATGTCCTCAAAGAACTGTTCGACCGACAGCGCGGCCTCCTCGACAATGACCAGGACGAGGCGCTCCAATTTTGCGTCTCTCCGGTCTCCTGAACCGTCCACACGCGCCGAGGCGGCTACAAGCGCAGTGAACATCTTGGCCGAACCGTCCTCGGGTCCCGGACGAAAGACTGCAGCGAGGTAGCCCTGAGCACCTGCGGGCCGAGAGAAGAGGCTGTACTCGGCGCCAACCACAAAGGACTCAAGGGTACGTTTGGACTTGCCACGGCGTTGGTTTTGCTGCACTTCCTCTTGGCCGGGGTTGTAAGCCACGATGCCTTGGTAAGCCGCCGTCATGATGGTTTGAAGTCCATCGAGCATCGTCGACTTGCCCGCCCCCGTTGGGCCAGTGAGCAGGGTCATGTTGCCCAGCTCGTAGTTGCCGGGCTGCAACTGCCCCCAATTCACGAGCACCAAGCGGTCGAGCTTCATTGGTTGGGCTCCTCGACCGACGTTTCTTGGTCCACAACGCCTTCTGCCTCGAGGGCGGCACTCAATGCGTCGTTAGAAACGATGCCCAGGATGGTTGGCCGGATGGCCAGAAGCGCGTCTTCGTCCGAAATCGAGAACTCGGCCGTGTAGCTAAGTAGGCGATGGCGCTTTAATTCGGCCAGCAAGGTCATCTTGTCGACTATGCCGTTCGGCAGAGGGCGCTTCAATTGCGTCTGCATGGTGGCCGCGATTTCCTCGAAGCTCACCAGCGCTTCGCCCTGCGGCTGGATGTCGCCCGTGTTGAGCTTGTTCTGATACAAAAAGCGCAGAGCAAGGGCCATCGCGACGAAGTCGGGAGACACTCGAGCCCGCAGCGATGGCGTTGGCTCCAGGTCGTCCTCAGACAACCCGTCGACTACGGCGCCTGCCACATAGAGGCGATAGAACTGGTTATTGCTGTCGTGGTGCAAGCGGAACCCGGCGATGTCGAAGTACTCCTCCAGCAGGCCCTCGACGCGCCTTGCGTCGTCATACAGTAGTTGCTCAACCCGGTCCTCCTCACGCACGATGGCACCAAAGGCCATAAGGCGGTTAATGATTTCCCGGAACCGGTCTAGCTTGATGTTGGCAAGCGTGAGTTGTTCGTTGATGTGCGACTGGAGGCTCATTTTTTAAGGTCAATCTCGTAGTCATTGCCGCTGTAGAGCTCGTTCTCCAAGCGGGTCGGCAGCTTCTTAATGAACAGGTCTGCGCCCACCTCGCTTCGAACCGCCTCCACAGCCTGCATAGCATGGAGGGTGTCGCGGGCGGTAGCGGTCGAGAGCGCTGAGACCCGGATGGGATGCTGAAAGACGCGCAAGTCGCGCCGAAGCAGTCGGGCAACCTCTTCGTTGGGAATGGAGAAGGCCTCCGCTTCAGCGCGGGCCATAGCTGCGGCCAGGCGCTCTTCGCGAGAAGGTCGTGGCCGAACGGAAATCGTGACCGCCTTCCGCCGCTGGGCGGCCGTCCGAAGCCTGAAGCTTGCCGGGTCTAGCAACCGCACCTCCGCCGGGGCCAGGAACTGCCCCATATGCGTGAGCAGCAGGTCCTGTTGGTCTTTCGGGGCCTCGGCGACCTGCTGAATCGCAGCAAGGTAGGCATGTCGGGTCTGGCCTGCGCGCAGCATCATCGACTGCAACGCCAACCCATTGACCCGCTTGAGGTACGTCTCCATGGCCTTCAAGAAGCCAGGTTGCTTCGACTGGCACGCAGCATCAACGATGTCTTCGATACGGGTCAGCAGCCAATCATAGACAGATGTGCCGATGTGTTCCTTCACGGCCCAATGGGCGATGTCTCGTAGCTGTTCGTCCATCCGCTTGAACTTGGCCTCGGGGACGAGGCGAAGCCGCTCCAGCTTCTGCACGATGGCCTGCCGATTGAGCGTTGCATTGTCGGCAGTGAGCTGCTTGGAATAGTCACGCTGGAAGCGGTCCAGAAATTCAACAAACTCACTCCATTGCGTTTGCGCGGAGGCGGTCTGCATCAAGTGCCGGACCAGCTCCTGGAAGTAGTCGATACCATCGGTCAAGTCCTCGATGACTTTCTCGGCGTACTCGTAGGCGTCGACCAGGTCGTGCGCGTCACCTCGGTCGGACAGCGCCGCCTCCAGTGCATTGCGACAGCCCCGCATGTTCCGTTGCCGGCTGCGGCTTGGGCGGTCCAACGACCAGAGAGCCTCCGCGAACAGCTTCCCCGGCCGAGAGAATCGGAAGGCCGTGACGAGGCCCGTGCGGTCCGCGAACTGCTCCAGCCAAGCGTCGGTTAGCAGTGCCCGGATGACCATGCCAACGAGTGCCTGCGGGTCATCGGCTTCCGCACCGCTCAGCTCATCGTCGCCACCCTCTTGCGCCTCGACGCTTTGGTACTGCCGAACGACCGGCAGCAGGAGCTCGCGCAGCGCGTCCCGTGTAAGGTTGTGGGCATAGTCGGCCATGGGGCCGTGCAGTCGGTCATAAAGCGCCCGCAGGCAAGCAGCCACAAGCTCCCGGCGGGAACTGTTCAGGGGACGGAAGAACCGCTGGCGCTCAGCCTCAAAGAACACAGGACTCCCCACTGGTGGAGTTATGGGTTCCGGCAACAGGTCAGACGGTGTCAAGGATGATTGCTCCCATCGGACCGTACCCGGTCCATATACTTTTTCGAGGTTCTGATGAACGCCAACGCCTCGCCTATCTGAAGTCTAGCGGCAGCCAGTCTGATTCCTGCTTGATTGCCCCATGGAATCAAGTAATTTGGCTGCAAAGCGTTTTATTCAACGCGGTTCTGTCTGCATTTTGTACGATTCTGACGATAACGCAACAGAGAGCGTCACTCTACTTTTTAGCTTTGCTAGCCCGCTGACGTGGGGAAGCAGTTCTCGTCAACATTAGGGGATTGATGCTCGGGATGGGAGCAATCGTCTCAAACCACGATTCGCGCCCCAATACGCGAACGACTTGAATAAACGTCCGCAGCGACGAACCGCCTCCAGTCTCCAGATTCCTTAAGGTCCGAACGCTGATACCCGCACGTTCAGCAAGCGATTTTTGGTCGAGGTTCCGATGCACCCGAAGGGTCTTCAACCGCTCTCCCAGCGCCACCTCCATTTCGTCGGCTGTTTGATGCCTGGGTGCGCTGTTTGTCGTCATCATTTCTCCAGAAAGCCGCCCACAACAACCGGCAATATTATTCCTCTTATGCCCAGAAATCACCAATAAGAGGCTATTTTTTGCCGGTTATTGCTCTGGGCAGTGCGTGCTTCGTAGCAACGTCCCTGGCTGTCCGACCTCTTCTACACGGCATGCATGGATTCACATTTCATGCCCCTCGAGGATGCCTATACTTTGACGCGAGAACCTACATGTTCCCTCCGCGCGCCATGCCGCCAGGGAGAAGGGCCGCCCTATCCATCGATGGGCTTCGGTGATGTAGCAATTGCCGCCAGTGCGGACGAGGTGCTAACCACCAGCGCTCTGGGGATACCGGACTCTGGGGGGAAGTTCTGAGACGTCCGACGCGCTGGCGAAGACAGAAGCGCGGAACGAAAAGTCTGTCGGGCGAGGCCGGCTCCATACCGTAGGGCGGCGGCTGAGTGAAGGCGTATCCCAGGCAAACCTGCTAGGGAGGGCTGGGCTCAGCCTTCACCACCCGTAGACAAGCAAGTATGCATCTGTTTTGGGGCTGAGCCTTTCAGGGATGGAGGGGAATGAGCCGTGTCACCGAATGGTTTTCCTCGACTTTGGGTGTCCAGGAACACCTCCCGTCATCACACGCACGATGGAAGGGTTAGCTTCTGAAAGATGCTGCAACTCTACGTTGTACCCATACAGCTGATGTAACGCGATGGCGATTGCGCATGAACGCGAATAACCCCCTTCGCAATGGATAACTAGCGAGGCTATCTCGTCCGGCAACGCTTCGACGAATGAACAGATAGCGTGACGGTGCGCTTCGGTAAACGCATGAGACAGCTTGCCCTGTGCTTTCGCAGACAGGTCCGGATTGAGGAAATCGACGTCAGCAAAGCTCAAGCGCAGCACATGCTTGAAGCTACCGATATTCGCAGGTGGACGCTCGGGTGCGGTGATAGAAATGACGGCAATCGATGGCAGCTGTGGCAGCTTCTCCGCATCAGACCGTGACAAGGTAAAAACCTGGCGCATCCCATCAGTCGGTGGTCTGTACAGTTTGCTGAGGATGCTCTGCAATCGCTGCGCCATTCTCTTCCTTTAAATGATTACAACGGCGATGCAGAAACGAATAGGTCTTGACCTGCTCTCGCGCCAAGAACGGCGAGCCGCCCCAAATCGGCCATGCGAATCAGCCCTCCACGCATAGCGCCACCCGGTAACTGCCGCGCACCGACCAATTCAATGCCCGACAACAGTCGAGATAGCGCAGACGATTTTGTGCCCATGCCGCGCGCCAAATCGGCCAACGGTACATAGGTTTGTCGGAACGCCAGCAACTGAGGTGGCAGCACCACCCGGCATGGCCTGCCACGTAGCAGAATCGACTCGGATTCCAGTAGTCCCTCGTCAATCCAGAAAGCAATGCTCTCCCATTTCCACCCCGTCGATTTGGCGAGCTGCTGAATCGACATCCCCGTTTCGAGCAGAGGGGTCCCGAAGTACGCAGTCACATCGTCCAGGCGGAAAGCCATTTCGCCGAGCAGACGACCACACGCGATAGCCTTTACCCTGCCATCGGCGATGGCTCGCATTACGGCCCGGATGGCCTGCTTGTCACCCATGCGCCGGCTGGTCAGCCCGGCCCAAGCGAGCATTTCTCCCTGGTTGGCTAGGTTAGGCTCTGCTACCTCTCGAACGCGGCTGACCAGCTCCGAGATGGAAGAGGACTCCACCAGTCCTCCCTTCAGAATGTCTTGGCGCCAGTTCACATCGGCGCGAATCACGCCGGCCGCCATCATATTTTCAAGCACGGATTCTGGCACACCAGCCAGTTCGCTGGCCTGTGCGCCGCTCACCCATTCGCTGCGCCGTTGCTGAATGCGAGAGACCTCCTCGCGCGGGACTTCATAGATTTGTCCGCGAGTTCCTATGCGACGCGTGCGGTAAACACACTCCCCGGTCTGGATAGCCTTGTGCAACCTAGAAACACTGACACCGATAGCTTTGGCTGCATCAGATGCACGCACGTAGTCTGTCGCATCCTCTGCTATGGCCTTCGCAGAATCGAGTCCAAGGATGCCATCGAATCGCTCGGCGGCGACTTCGATTGTGACCAGAAGGAAGGGCTCAAGTGCCGTGTCCTGGCAGAGTTTGCGTAGGCCGACATACCAGGGGCCAAGCAGGGTATTGAGTGTCCGCGCCTCCGGACTGCCCGCGGCAATACGACGCTCTACATGTACCTGAAACCCGGCGGGCCAGTCCGCGAGCAGCGATTCCAGCGGTGCGAGAAACTTGATTGCATCAGTAACAGACTTCGGAAGCGCGGCACTTCGCTGCGGCGTCGAGCATTTTGGGTCAGCCCTTAGACAGAGCGTCGCAACAGCCTGTCCTAACGCGATAAGGTCAACTCCGCGCAGACTGGGCTCGACACTTCCCGCGTGCTTGCCGCCACTGGCAATCAGCGTCGACAGCCAGTGCTGAGCACGAGTTGAAGCTACGCGAGGCAGCATCTGCAGGCTATGACCGCACTCACAACGGTCGATATAGTCGCGATGCGGCGACAGCAGCTCGCCGCAGTCATCGCATCGGTCGACAAGCTGGATGCGGTGGAAAGGACATGCGGTAACGTAAGCATGCTCCCAGTTATGCCGCAGATAAGCGTCGCCCGACAAGCAGGCCGGGCAAACCGCATCAGTCTGGGTTCGATGCAAACGTCCCCAGCTTTGGCAACTCGCATCCTGCTGACTCGCGAAATTCGCCCACTCGTTCTCGAGGCCAAGCTGTCCAGCCACAAAATCGGCATGCCCTAGCAGGGCACCACGGCTGCGCTGTACGCCGGCAAGGCCGGCCAGCTCTCGCCAGCCGGACAACAGGTTTGCGGCCGCAAGTCGCCGGTAGTAGCCCAGCCCCGACTCGTCGTCGCGAGGGGCATACATCGCAAGCAGACTCATACTCTCCCTCCTGCCGATTCATGGAGGATAGGAACAGCGAGGTCATTGTCGGTCATCACCTGTACAAAAGCCTGGTGCAGAGCGGCTGGAGCGATATCACCCTGCAAAACCTCGAGGCTCTTGAACGCCGGGAAGTGGCGGGAACCGGCGGCTTCGATGGCACCGGCGGCTGTCTGACAGTCAGTAAACGATAGGGTGCGAGGCGTCTCATACGCCATCTGACTGGCCATCTCCTGCATGAATCGACTCAATACACCAATCAGGCCGCCGCTTAGAAGATAGCTCTGGTAGGTCAGTACCTGCGCCGGCAGGTCAATCGGATAGCCCGATTCGCGAAAGAGCTTGGCATAGGTCGCCACGCAACTATGGAACGCTTGCATGTTTTCCGGGATACGAGAATCGTAGGGCAAGAGCCGGCGTGATGCGGATGTCCGCATGCGCAGTTGCTCGTTATGCTCGAACAGCCGCTCGAGGCGGGGCACGCCGAACAGAAAGAGCGTCAGGTTGAGTGAATCCGCCAGCGTCTTGAACCAATCCCCTGCCGCACGGGGAGGTACGCGTGCACCGGGTTCCACAAGGTGGCTCGCCTCTTCAAAATGACGACACGCGTACCTGCCAGTTTCAACTGGTCCAGCATCCGGGTTCCCATTGCGCCGGACGTGATGCTGCGCTGCACCGGCAGGCCAAGGGCGGTAAGCACGCTGGACGGCAGCAGGAGCGGCGATACAGGGGTCGGCACTGGCACGACCAGCACGGGGACATGGCGGCGACCGTCCACTTTCGTCTCCGGGAAGGCTCGTCTCAGAGCATTGATAAGCATCGACTTACCAACGCGAGAGGGTCCCACCACACGTTCGATTCGGCTTGCCGCGCCGTCCATCGCATCCTCGATACGCAACCTAAGTGGTTTGAAAATCTCGAGGAATAGTGGGTGCGGCAGTTCGCAGGTTTCGATAGCGATACGCAGTTTCTTAGCGGGAGTGGTCACAGTAGACCTCCGCTGTCGCGGGCCAGGACGGGTAGCACCGTCGCATCTTCAAGCAATGGCGCAACAGTGGGTGTAGGAGTCGCAGGCGGAACATCTGACGTTTTATCGAGCCGACGCGCAGATGCCTCGGGTGGCGGCATCGGCCCTGGTTGCTGGGTTGCGCGCGTCACAGCACGCGCGTGCTTTTCCCGTTGCACGGTTTCGCGGTTTTGCTCACGCTTTGAGGGTTTCTTGCGCTTGGGAGCTAGCGAGTCCGCAAGAACCTGCTCGTGCAGCGCGTCGCGAAATCTCTTGGCCTGGGGAGCTTCCGAAATGGCGGACCGTTGGAGCTTCAGACGCGCCTTTGCTTCACGGAATGGCCAAGCGGGCGTCTCAGGCCGGACGTGCTCGTTGACTAGCGTCACGAGCGGCAAGTCCTCACCTTCGTGCACGTACACATAGCGGAAATCGTCAGGGTCGTAGAGCACATTTACCGCCTGTCCTTCGCCATGACGGTGAATCAATTCAGGCAAGTCGTCGCCCTTGTAATTCATCCCATCGAGAGTCAACCCAGTCTTTCTGCTAAGCGTGCGTTGTGCATGCTCATAGAGAACAAACAGCCATTCCACACGCGAAGGCGGCAGAGAAATCCCATAGCAGGATGACTCAAAATGCTGCCAGCGCTCGGCGGGGGTATTCCCCTTGACTGAAGAGTCCGTGAGGACCACCTCCCACGTCAGACGGTCGAGTGGCTGGTGTATCCAGTCTTCGTACAGCCAGCGCACCACCCAACGCTCGAGTTCCTCGAGCGTCATGAGTCGGTCTCCTAATGCAACAGGGTCGCGCTGCCCATCTTTTCCATTAAATCGCGTACAACCCGCCAGCCCTTCGAGGGCCTTCTTAATCGCGCGATTCAGGCGCTCAATAAAAGGCTTCTCCTGTCCCGCGCGAGCGCGGCAATGTCTGACGTCGACACCAAGTCGCACCAGATTCTCGATGCGCCAAGTTTTGGCTTCAGCACCGTTGTCGAAAAGGATGAGCCCGGGGGTGCCGCACGCAGCCCAAGCGCAGTCGATGCCCAGGGCCGCCAGGGACTTGGGGCGGACGGGCGCCATGTACATCTCTACACAGGCAAGCGAATCGGCGTCGGTCGGGGAACCCACCAGTAGCCGCCAGCCCAGAGGATGGCCCGTGCAGCAATCAATCGCATGCACCAGCCAGACCTGACCGCTGATGCCGCTCGGCGTCTCGACGACAAAAGGTAGGTGAAGCGCATCCTGCTCGACACGCTCAAAGGGCATCTCAGCCCTAATACGCTGCTTCGCAATGGCTGTCCCGGCAATGGCCTCGCTAGGCAACATCCGGTCGTCGTCAGGGTTCGCTTGCACATAACGCCGGATGGTGTTCTTTACGAACTTCTTGCTGATGTTTACGTAGCTGGCCGGCACCAGGCTGTTGCCCCGTACGGTCCGGTTGACGGTGTCGGTCAAGCGTTCCAGTGACCAGCGCGACTGCGGAACTAAGTAATGCAGTTCGGCCAACGAGCAAATCGTGCTGATGACCTCTTGGGGATGGCGCGGCGAGCGGTTTCCCTTGTTCCTATCGCCGTACAGCACGGGCAAACCGGCCAGTTCGCGGTGGCGGTAGCGGTACATCGTCGACAGCGGTGGGAAAGGCTTCGCGTCGGGCAAAGCGTCCTTTAAATATGCTTCGGCCGCATAGCGATACGCCGTCGCGAAGCTCACACCAAGGCGCCTCTGGAGGTCACCAACGCGCTGCATCACCTCCCTGATGAAATGGATGGCATCACGAAGCTGCGCGTCATCGTATTGCGCGGCCAAGCTGAAGCGCGGTTTTCCCGCGCGTAAAAGCCTGAGCTTGCCTGTATAGAGTTCCGCCGTCAGCGTTGCAAGCTCCACATAGCGGTCCTCTCGCAGGGAGGCATCAAATACTTTGACGCAACCGTCACGCGGACGCGGGTCGAGCACCTCAAGATAGGCCTCGTGATTCTTTGGCGGCGCCAGTCGGTCGTTCAGAAGGAGTGTGTGCGTCATCGTTCCGCCCCCTCCAGCAGGTACAGATGGCTCAGGTCCCCATAGGCGAGCGAGACTTCGAGCGTGCCGCAAATAGGGCGGTGGGCCACGTCCGCCGTGAGCAGGCCGCTGACCAATAAGATAGGCACCAGGCCGGGCAATAAGTGCAGGTCCTCGCACAGAGTACGCACGGTGACCGGCCCCGCCTCACAGCGGTCTCTCACACGTTCAACCAGTTCAGCAGTCAGGTAGGCAAGCCGCAGATGTATCGCCTGCCTGAGAAGCCGCGCGTTCATCCGTAGAGGGTGGGCCGTGTTCGCCGGCATCACCAGGGTACGCAGCGGATAGCCGTGAGCTTCGAGAATCGGGCGGGCGCGTTCGATTTTCTCCCAGTACACATCATCGCCTTCAAAACCTTCCAGCTTGACCTCAACCGCGTGGCGCAGCCCGTCTTGCCATTCGACGCTGAAATCTGGGGTGTAGAGTTTCGCGCCCGGCAGGTCGCGATACGCGTACCAAGCCGCGCCTCGGGCGGCTTTGGTCCACAACATGCACTGGTCAATCAGGTCGACACAGAAGGGCTGCGGCTGAAAGCCGTAAACGCGTGGGTCAATCTCAAGCAGATGCGAAACGAAACGCTCAGCTTCCTGGTCGACATTGATATAGCCGCTCGCCTTCAGGCTGTAGGTTCCCAGCTTGGCTTTGCCGTAGGTGGGGGCAGGGTGACGGACGCCCGTGTTGGCATCACCCACCCGACCGCGACGGCCATAGGATGCGGGAGTTCGGCTCACGACGCACCTTCGCCGGAGGCCGCGCACAGCGGAACGCTTTGCTCACGAGCTCCATTGGGTGCAAGAGCGCTTGCAGACGAATGGCCGTGAGGGGAATTTACAGTGCGGTTTTTGCTCAAAATCAGGCGGTCAATGGAATCGACCGCGCAGCTTACTTGAGCTTTTTTGGAAAAAATAGATGCGTTTTGACAGACGTTACAAGCAATAAGGTAGAAACTGGCTGATTGCGCAGGGGATTTTTGAGCGCAAATATTTTTAGCGTCACATCGGCGTAACGGCGACGTCACAACGTGTGACGTCAGAAGGCAGGCCCCCAAGACGGCACCCTCCGCACTGGATGCGTCCCAACCCGCTGTTCCACACAAAGCTCCACTGAATACGCCCCGTTTCATCACCCGCCCCCGCGTCGTACCCTCTCATAAATAGGGGTTCGACCGCGCAACTGGCGGGTCACAAACAACAAGACAAGGTCATATTCAACTGCTTCGTCAGCATTGCACTGACGTTTTTGAGAATACGTCTATGGTGGAGAGTTTTCAAGCCTAGAAGCCAAATTGAACTGCCGTGGACTACCGCCCCAAGCCGGTTCCCAACAGCGCGCCCGCGCTGATACTCGTTCACTCAGGAGGCCGGTCCTGCTCGACCAATTCTCGATGGCGTCTCAGATGCTCGCTCATGTATCTTTTAAGTCTGCGCTCGTCAGCCAAGCTCAAACGGCTAATGTCCAAAGGCATGCCAGACTTCAGACCCAATTGGGCAACTACGGCATTACGTAAGCGTGGGTGCAATACGCTTTGAAATCCAGACCGCGACTCATCAAAACTCAACAAATATCGGTCAAATAGCTTATCTGCATGCGCAACGAGTAGCAGGCCATTCATCGGGTCCAGGCGCTCCTCGTTTGTGCTGTCTCTCCATGGCTTGATGTGTGACGCGATGAGCATTTCAGGCACAGCAATACCGGTGAGCGCGCAAGTCTCTCCCTTGCGCCATGACGCCACAAGGTCTGCTCTGAACTTGCCTTGTCCAATACGAGCTTTTGTTAGGGCATCGCGCTCCGTTTCATCGGAAATCTCCCTGGCAAGCACGGCTAGGTCATGTACCAAGCTGTCCGCCTCGTTTGACGCATAGCCTGCAAGCAACTTATCGAGCCTGGCCTTGTAATCAGGGTCAGTAGGAAGCGGATTGAAGTTCTGACCGCTGGAAAAATAGCGGTGCATTTCCTTTCGGGAATACCAGTTGGCTAGCTCCAGCGCAATCGGTGCATCTGGACAACGAACTGGCTCCATGGAAAGACGGTACCTGTAGTCGCGCACCTCGCCTCGAATGCTCTTCAAGGACCACGGTCCGGTTCTTCGACGTCGAATCCGGAATACGCCTTCTAGGAAATAGTCGACGCCAGAATCCTCGGGGTCTTTGTCCCCAGACAGTACATAGACGAGGTCTCCCTCGGTCGGGTTCTCGCTATTTGTGTAATAGCTGTCCAGTCCAAAAGGGCCAAAGACGTGAGTGAGGTGGTAGGCAAAGAAGGTACGAATCATTGCGACGTGTGCAGAGGAGTTCCGGTAGCTCATTGGAGCCAGCTGTTATGCGACGAACGAGCCGGCTGGTGCCTATTAGGCGGGGAGTCCCCAGTTACGGAAGGCCCCATCATCCGACCGCGGTCGTGGCGAAGCATCTGGGGCTCGCAACATCGTGGGCATAGAGATGCTGCCCCCGAAAACAATCGCCGTTTGCCGCGCTAACCCAGCAATGCGCCGCACTTCGCGCCGGTCAGCCCATTCGCTCGCAGTTTGCACGGCATTGAGGTCTTTTTCTGAGGTGAGCCGAAACGTCACCCAGTTATTACACTGGGATAGCACGGTGGGCGAAATTTCGGACGGCCGCTGCGTACTCAGCCAAAGAGCCAAGCCGAACTTGCGACCTTCCTTGGCTAAACGCTCATACGCGAGCGAGTTTTCGTTGGCATCCTCTCCAGAGCCGATGGGCCGCATGTAATGGTGGGCCTCCTCGAGAACCAGAAGTGTGGGCACTGCTTGTTCTTGTCCCCGCCGAAATAGTTCGTAGGCATAAAGTTCCAGTAATGAACCAAGCACAAACGGCGTAAGGTCATGTGAAACCCGGCGCAGGTTGATGATATGGACGCGCCAGTCCACTTGTTGCCCGCCGAAAATACGCTCTACCAGATTGGCCGACTCTGTAGCCCACGAAAGCGCACCGCCCTGGCCGGGCCCGCCAGAGACATTCACCACATCGGTGAACATCGGGTCCTCTGCGAATCGGTGGATGCGCGTGACCAGCGGGGAGATGTTTGAGTAGTGAAAACTCGAACGCTCAGGGGCAGCGTTTCGTCCCGGTTGAATGCCATGACTCTCTGCAACAAGCGCTGCCAATGCTGCCATGTGCGGCCATTCGTTTGACAGCGCCGCAGCGCCAGAACGAAGTTGTTGAATTCGCTGGTCGGCTTGGAGAGCTCCTGCTTGTCTGCAGTCATCAAACAAAGCTGCTGCTGCGTCGTTTGCAAGCCCTGCTCCCTTTTCCACTGGGAACCACCTCACCTTATTGAGGTGCTCGAGTGCAAAAGAAAGAGCTGGCCGCTGTGTCTTCTCGCTAGGAATAAGCAAACGATGAAGCCCGAACCTCCCAAGGGCGTAGTAGGGAATCTTGAATGAATCCTCTTCGGCCCCCCCCAGGGTTGTGCGCTTAACCGCACCAGCAGGCAGGTCTGGCAAATTGAAGGCATCGGGGTACTCGCCGTTGACATCGAAAATTACGATGCGAGCCTGCGGCAGTCGAACAATCTGCTGCAAGACTGCCGCTGTGAAGCAGCTCTTTCCTTGCCCTGAGCTCCCCAGCACGGCAACATGCCGCGAGAGCAAACTTTCAAGCCCAACCCGCAGGGTTCCGCCTCCTCTGAGGTCCTCCCCAAGCGAAATCGGTAAATCCTCGTCTTCGGCATGACCGAGCGCAGCTGCCAATTCGGTCGCTGTCATGGGGAATGCCTCTGCCCCCAACGGAGGTGTAGGTAGCGAATCGCTGATGAATTGGGTAGCCCCCTCAGCCTGAACCAGTTGTCCAACGATGATGCCGGTGACGTTTCGCAAGGGCTCGGATTGATGGGAACTTGAACCAACCCCAAAGCGATGCGCTTCCCTAGGCTCCGCAAAGCTAAGAGACTGCACCTTCATCACCAAGACGCGACTGCCCGCATCGAGTGCAAGAAGGCTGCCGACCTCCGTTACCGGTGAAATACCCTGCAGATGTGACGCAACTTGTCCACGATGCATATCCAGAAGGTTGAGGGTAACTTCGGCGCCGTCAATCTGCACGACATAGCCAATTGCTTGGCGGCTCCTCATTAGAGTCCCTCCAGATTGGCGGCATCGTTTGGTTGTTCCCGGAGTGCCTTTTCTAGCTTCCGCATGTCATCGTCATAAAGCAGGGGGTCTGGCAACTGCGAAGCCAATTTGTCCAAGTGTGCGTCCGCCCCTCCGCCGACAACGGTAACCCTGGGGTTCTTCAAAGACAGTAGTTTCCGGAGAGCTTCCGGTAGCGTTGCTGCCGCCGTATCGCCGGTAAACCCAGGGAAATACATCACCAACTGCAAGGTTGGATTCAACAACGCCGAACGCAACAAACGGTTGATATGTTCGTCACCGAATCCGTAGCCGCACACTACCAAGCTTGCCTGCGGACGAGAGAGAAACTCGGAGAAGCGCCTGAACAGTTCGCCCAGCACGTACCCAACGGTTTGCATGTACTTTGCGGCTCTAGGCATGACCATGAGGCCGAGTTCAATCTTGGTAGCATCATCCAGGAATTCCTGGATTTGTTTTCCTGCCAACGGCGCTTGAACTTCGTAGACCTGTTCCGCATCCTCCCGCCAACTCAGCGACCCATGGAGCTTCGCGAGGTAAATGTTGTAGACGCCAAAGCGGGCCTCACCGCGCGCCTGCGTATTCCTAAACCCTAAGTCGAAGCTCTGTGGTGAAAAACGACGACCGTGGACACCCAAGAACCCGTCGACAACTTGAAGGTCAATGGACTCTGCAGCCCACTCAATCGCTAGGTCATAGTTGGTTGTAAATATCCAAGGTGCCGCCTGGCCTGGTTGGCGTGCCGCGACTAGCTTCTGCAGAACTGCTCGATGGTGCTGCAGTTGTGCCGCATCGGCTTCAGCCCCCCCAGGGGATATCCACCAAGACGGCTGCAATTGTGCCGCGCGGACTACCGCGCGTGCGAGGTGGGCACGCGCACGTTCTAGTTCTGGGAGCTGCGCATCGTTCTGGCGCAACCACTCGACACGAGCAATCTCCAGTGCGTCGCCAAGTTTCTCAACATTAGGAACGACTCGGTCAAACGGGTCCGTAACCGCGCTAGGTGCGACAAACCTGTTGTCAACCATCCATTGCGCTTCATCGGGCGAAGATTCGACGAAGTCATCCCACAAATTCCACATTGTCTTGCCGCCCGCGGCAACAGATGCACCTGCTCCCAGTAGCATACCGACGTTTTCGAGTCGCAAGAGGGTGGCCAGATGAGCCTGAAGCTCAATCGAGTCCTTCAACGGTGTAGCGCCCCGGATACCTACGAATGCCATTTCTGCCTCCCAATCTTGGACTCGCGAAAACAGGTGTCAGAAAGTCATGGTGTGAATTCTGGCGAACATGTCTTCGAACACGGTTTCATCAGTGGGCCTCGTAATCTCGTACTGCATGTTGTGCATTTTTCACCTTACAAGGCCTACTTCTGGTTCAAAGTTGCGCCTCCGGTCTCGAACGAGCTCTCAATGACTCATAGAGCTGTGCCGGTCCCAACAGGATGTCCTTGAGACCATCTCGTACCCGTTCCGACCCTAGCGCTTGGGTGCTCATCGATTGGTGGGCCTCCAGCGCGTCCATGATAGCGATGAGAATGGCCTGTGAGAGGTCGGGCGAATTGCCGAACTGTTCCTTGGTGTTGTTGGCCGCCTGTTGAATCAGAGTCTCGTTCTCCAGCAACTTCCCCTTGAGCACCCCGTTCACATACACGAGCTGGTCGTCGTCGCTTAGCTCACCCTCGAACAACCCGTTTACCTTCTCTATGATGTCGACGAGGTAGGCCTGTTGCTTCTCCTGTACAGCACCGCTGCCCATAGCATCCATTGGCTGCAGCGAGTAGTTCTCGCGCAGACTCAAATTGAGCGCCTGCTTGCCACGGTTCTTCAGGTTGTGGTGGGTCAGCACCACCTTGCTGAGGTCTACCGTGTCGCGCTCGCGGCCAAACTCCAGCAGTGGGATGAGGCGCTTGTAGAACAGGAAACGCTTCTCGATGTCGGTGTTCCCGTAGTCGAATATCTGACTTAAGAAGGCATACAGGCGCACGTAGGCGCCCATGTCATTCTTGAATAATACGAGCGCTTCCAACGTGTCCTTGGGAATTTTCGCGGCCTTCTCATCGCCATGCTCTTCGGCCGCCGCTTTGTCCTGCTGCGTGGCCTTGTAGCGTTTGAGTAGACGGTCAGCAACCGGCGCAATGGCGGCATCAAGCTGTTTCTGTGTACCGGCCGGGTCGAGGTCGACCTTCGCAACCCGCTCGACTTCAAAATCGTCGTAGTAGCCCGTTGCGTCGAGCTTGGCACGCAGGTCGTACACCGCATGCGGGTCGGTCACGGCCTCCAGCTCAGCGGTCTCGTAATAGGTCTTGAAGGCCTTGAGCACTTCCGCCGGCTCGTTCACAAAATCGAGGATATAGGTCGTATCCTTGCCTGGATGCGCACGATTCAGGCGCGATAGGGTCTGCACCGCCTGGATGCCACCCAGCATCTTGTCGACGTACATGCCGCAAAGTAGCGGTTGGTCGAAACCGGTTTGGAACTTGTTCGC
>RCUK01000904.1_pt1 | contig 21507 bp, 14 predicted proteins | sample 2166381 | NCBI WGS metagenome assembly RCUK01 (sample SAMN09932809, study PRJNA488358) | compost metagenome | isolation source: compost soil in an enriched community | place: Germany: Experimental Botanical Garden | reverse complement strand
GCAGTCCATCGGCGGCGGCGGCGGGGCGTCGCAGGGCGGCCAGGTCGGCCTGGAGTTGAGCGCGTCCGAAGAAGACAGCACCACGGACTTCCGCGGCTCTGTCTCCGTCGGCCGCGGCGGCGGCGGCGGCGGCAACGGCGGCGCGATCAACCTGAACAGCGATGGCAACATCACCACCTATGGCGCCGACGCGGACGGCCTGCTGGCGCAGAGCATCGGCGGCTCCGGCGGCCTGGGCGGCGCCGTTGGCGGCAACAGCGGCAGCACCTCTCCACTTCCCGGGGTGGACGATTCCGGGACCACCTATCAGTTCAACGTGGCCGTTGGCGGGACGGGCGGAGCGGGCGGGAATGGCGGAGCCATTGGTAGCAGCAGCGCGCCCGCCATCCTGGGAGCCTCCACCCAGACCTACGGCGACTATGCGGATGCGGCGGTGGTGCAATCCATCGGCGGCGGCGGCGGCGCGGGCGGGGCGTCCGCCGTGTCCTCCAGCGTCTCCATTTCCAACGTGACCCTGGCGGTCGGGGGCAGCGGCGGCAACGGCGGCTCGGGCGGCGAAATCACGGCGTGGCTGAACGGCGACGGGGTCAACGCCTTCAACACCGAAGGCTATGGCGCAGCGGGCGTCGTGCTGCAGTCCATCGGCGGCGGCGGAGGCATGGCGGGATCGGGTTCGCCGCAGGCGCGCGGCCAGATGCAGCTGGGCGGCATGCAGGGGAACGGCGGCGCCGTCACCATCACCGGCGGCAGCTGGGCCACCATCCAGACCAAGGGCGACAGCGCCTACGGGCTGGTCGCGCAATCCATCGGCGGAGGCGGCGGCATCGCCATGGCGGGCAGCGCCAGTTCGGCGGCCAACCCCGGCAGCCAGCAGTTCAGCATGACCGCGGGCAACGCCAGCGGCGGCGGCTACGGCGGCCCCGTCAATGTTTCCACAGGGCTCGACCTGAACACCTATGGCGCCAGGGCGATGGGCGTCGTCGCGCAGTCCATCGGGGCCGGCGGCGGCATCGCGACCACGGGCACCGCAAGCGGCATGGGCACGATACAGCTGGGCAGCCAGCGGAACAGCTCCTACGGCGCGAACGGCGGCGATGTGAAGCTGGACCTGAGCGGCAGCATTACGACGCGAGGACCCGGCGCGCACGGCGTCGTCGCCCAATCCATCGGCGGGGGCGGGGGCATCTTGGGCGATGTGTCCCAAGCCATTCAGTTCAATCCGCAGGGATTCAACAGGCAGTCGGTGTCCGGCTCGGATGGCGGCGCGGGCGGCACGGTCAGCGTTGCCTTCGATGGCGTTCTGATTACCAGCGGAGCCAATGCGCACGGCATCGTCGCGCAATCTGTCGGCGGCGGCGGCGGGCTTGCCGGCGGCCCGCAGGGCGGATTCGCGGGAGCCACCGGGCAGAACGGCACCGGGAGCCCCGTCGCCGTTCAGCAATCGGGCACTTTGCAGGCCACGGGCGCGGGATCGGCGGGCATCTTCGCGCAAAGCGACGGCGCCGCCTGGGTAGACCCGGTCGGCGTCGTCGTCAACGGAAATGTGCAGGGGGGATCGGGATCCGGCAGTGGCGTTTGGATCGCCGCGGGCAAGGAAAACGAATTGGTCGTGAATGCCGGCGCCTCGCTAGGCGCCATGTCGGACGTGGCCGTGCGCTACGACGGGTACATCGCCTCGCCGAAATCCACGCTGACGATCAACAACCTCGGCACGCTGGCCGGCAGCACGCTGTGCAGCAACCCCTACGGGAACATTGCCTGCTTCCTCAACAATAACGCCGGCGCCGTGGCCACCGACGCCGTTACCTACAATGCCAACGTCCGCAACGACGGGCTGATCGTGATCGGCAAGCCTGGCCAGTTCCAGACCCTGACCGTCAGCGGCGGCCTGACCCAGTCCAATAGCGGCGTGCTGCGGGCCGATGTGGATTTCGACAAGTTGCGGTCCTCGCGCATGGTCATCGAGGGCGATGCCACTCTGGCTGGGGGCATGGATGTTCTGCCGCAAGCGCTGCTGCCGAACCGCGAACTGCCTGTTGTGACGGTGCGGGGGAATTCGCAGGGATCGCTCACGGCAGTGGACAGCCCCGTGTTTGACTACGAAACGCGCCAGATTGGGCCGGAAACCCGCATTCGCGTCGAATCGGCCGATTTCAATGCATCTTCCATGGGCTTGAAGGAGAACCAGAGCCAGGTCGCGAACCACTTGCAGCGCACCTGGGATGCGGGCGGAAATTCCGCGCTGGCGCCGCTATACGCGCAGCTGGACCTGGCCTCGCGCCAGGGGGCCGGCGCCTATCGCGATAGCGTCGCGAATCTGTCGCCGGGCGTGACCCTCGCGCCGGCGGTGCAGTCCGCCGCCAATATGGGGCAGTTCACCAGTTCCATGATGTCGTGCCCCACATTCACTGGCGCGGATGCGATGACCGGCGAACAGAACTGCTTCTGGGGCCAGGTAAGCGGGCGCTCCACCCGGCAGGAGGGCAGCCGCGGCACGTCGGGCTTCGACTACGACACCGTCACGTACCAGTTCGGCGGCCAGCGCGAAGTCAGCCCCGGCTGGTTCCTGGGTGGCTCCATGGCGTACGAAAACAGCCGGGTGCGCGCTGGCGACGGCAGCGTCAGCGGCAATGGCGACAGCGGCTATGCCGGCGTGGTGCTCAAGCGCCAGGAGGGGCAATGGGTGTTTTCCGCGGCCCTGGGTGGCGGCTACGGCGGCTACAGCATGGATCGGAACATCGACATCGCCGGCTATCAGGAAACCGTGTCCAGCCGGCCCGACGTGTATGGCTTCAATGCGCGCCTGCGCGCCGCCCGCACGTTCGCGTACGGCAATATGTACGTGAAGCCCTACATGGATCTGGATGTCAGCTACAGCCGCATGCCGGGATACAAGGAGTCGGGCTCCAACCCGCTGGCGCTGTCGGTCGATGGCAGCGACCAGTTCATCCTGGGGGTATCGCCCATGATCGAATTCGGCGGCCGCGCGGAACTAAAGAACGGAGCGATGCTGCGCCCGTTCCTGTATGCGGGCGCGTCCTTCCTGTCGCAGAACGAGTGGACGTCGAGCGCGCGCCTGCGCGGCGCGCCGGCAGGAACGGGATCATTCGACACGTCGCTGCCCATCGACGACGTCATCGGCAAGGTGGGGGCAGGCCTGGCGGTGATGAAGGCGGGAGGCGTGGATTTCCGCTTGCAGTACGAAGGGCAGTTCTCGCAGCATGTGCGCAGCAACAGCGCATCGCTGAAGGTGATGGTGCCATTCTGAGCGCTGACGAACCGGTCCCGGGCGGCATCCTATGCCAGCGCGCGCCGCAGGCGCAGCGACGCGACACGGCCCAGGACGATGGAATCGACGCCATTGTTGAACTTCACTTCGGTCTGCGCGCCGGGCCGCTGCTCAAGCTGGGAAATATGCTCGAGATTGATGATGACCGATCGGGACAAGGCGCAGAAGGGCGGGAAGGGAAGCTGGGCCGCCAGGCGTTTGAGTGTGATGTGCATCAGCTCATTGCCGCTGGCGGCACTGCACAGGCGCACATAGTCCCCTTGGGCTTGCATGACCGTCAGTTCCTGAACCTTGATCAGTCGCGTGCCGGCCTTGGTTCGCATGGACAGGTGGCCGGTCGTGCGGGGCCGCAGCCGCGCCAACGTCTGGGTGAGCCTGTCCGGGCAGACCGGCTTGAGCAGGTAGTCGACCGCCTCGACGTCGAAGGCGCGGGCGGCATAGTCGGTATGCGCGGTGACGAAGACCACGGAGGCTGCGGATTCCTCGCCGTCCAGGAGATCGAATCCCGTGCCGGCAGCCAGTTCGATGTCCAGGAAAATGGCATCCGGATTGTGGTCCCGGATCAGCCTGCGAGCCTGTTCGACAGTGGCGGCCTCGCCTTCGACCTGGACCGCGGGTGCGGCTTCAAGCAGCCGGCGCAGGTAGCGCCGCGCCGGGGCCTCATCGTCGATGATCAGCACGCGTAGCATGGTTCTCTCTGGCGCCAGGGTGTGGCGAGTATATTCTTTCGGTCCAATCCGCAGGTAAATATAAGGCCATGCGCGGTGTCCGGCTACCCGGCGCTCAGCTTGAATATGGCCCTTTCTGGTGGCGCGTCCATGATATTGACATCGATCGGCCAGGGGCTCAGCCAGGGGGAATCTTCCCCGGGGTTCTGGCGCGCCCAGATAGTGGGTTGGCTATTCCTTGCGGTCATCGGCTACTTCATCCGGCTGGCCGTGTTCGGCAACGCCGTCGCGGCTTTCTGGCTGACGCTGGCGCTGGAGCCGCTGGCGTTCGTCCTGACCAGCGCGGCCGCCGTGCTGCATGGACGCCGGTCGGCCAAGGCCGATGCACCCATTCTGGTGCTTGCCTGCGCGGTGTTGCTGTGCCTGGCGGCCTCGGCGCTGCTGGCCTCGATCGCCTACGCCATCAATCATCTGCTGTTGCCTGACGTGATCGGGGCGATACCGGGAAACCAATACCGGCTGGGCTTCATCTACTACATGGGGATACTCTCCATCTGGACGCTGATCTACTTCGGCGTGTCGGCCGAACTTGCCGCGCGTGCCGACCGCATTTCCAAGATGAAGGCCGAGACCCGCTCCCTGAGGCTGGAGCTGGAACATCTGCAACTGCAGATAGAGCCTCACTTTCTCTTCAATTCGCTCAACACCATCGTGGCCGAGATCGCCGATCGTCCCGCCGTCGCGGAAGAGATGACGCGCCGCCTGGCCGATTATCTGCGCTATTCGCTGGACCGGCGCGGGCGCGGGCTGTGCCGGCTGGAGGAGGACATCGAGGCCGCGCAGGCTTATGTACGCATACAGGCCTTGCGCTTCGAGAGGCAGCTGGAGTGCCAATGCCAGATCGACCCGGCCACGCTGAAAATCAACATACCGCACATGACGCTGCAGGGGCTGACGGAGAATGCCATCAAGCACGGCATGCGTTCCGAACATGACCGGTTCGTGATCCACATCCGCACCCGGCTCCAGGGCGATGTGCTGATCATCGAGGTGGATAACCCCGGCCAGCTGCAAGCGCCATTCGACCTGGTGCAGAGCGGCGGCGGGCTCGGCAATCTGTGCCGCCGCCTGGCATTGCGATACGCCGACCGCTACGAATTTTCGTTGAATCAGCGTAGCGATCTGACGGTGGCCGAGATCAGGCTCAGAGGCGAGCCGGCGCCGCTGTAGCGCTCAACCGTGGGTCAGGCCTACCGTCAGCCCGCCACAGGCGTAGATGACCTGTCCGGTGATGAAGCCCGCCAGGGGATGGGCGAAGAACGCCACCGCGTGGGCAATTTCCTCGGGCCGGCCCAGCCGCCCCACGGGAATGGACTGCATGATCCCGCGCGTCCGCGGACTGTCTTCGGGATTGGCCGCGCGAAACATCTCTGTGGCGACGGGCCCGGGGCCGATGCAGTTGGCTGTCACGCCATGGCGCGCCAGTTCCAGCGCCCAGGTGCGCGTCATGCCGATGAGGGCGGCCTTGGAGGCCGCATAAGCCGAACGCAGCTCCTTGCCCAATGCCGAGCGGCTGCTGATGTTTACGATACGGCCGTAGCCCCGCTGTTTCATCGCGGGCAGCACAGCCTGCGTGCACAGCAGCGCGGTGGCGACGTTGAGGTCGACGCTGATATGCAGGTCGGCCAATGACAGTGTGTCCACTGGCGCAAGCTTGACGACGGCGACGTTGTTCACCAGCACGGCAGGGTCGGGGATCTGGCGCAGGATCTCCAGCGCCCGCTCGCGCGGCCCGGACTCCAGCAGGTCAGCCTGGATGAAGCGCTCCCCGGGAAGCAGGCGCTCGGGCGGGACACGGTCAAGCGTGATGAGCTTCAGGCCGTCGGCGGCCAGGCGCGCGGCCGTGGCGCGCCCGATGCCGTGGCTGGCGCCCGTGATGATCGCCGTGCCCGCCGCCGCCGAAAGCTGGGCGGCGCTCACCGGCTGACTCCCGTTTCGGCGGCGCGCGTTTTCCAGCGCGCGGATTCTGATTTCAGGAAGGCCAGGTACTCGTCCCGGGTGCCGCCGACGGGCTCGGCGCCCAGGTCGCGCATGCGCGTCTGAACGGCAGGCTGCTGCAAGGACTTCTGCATTGCGGAAGCCAGTTTTTCCACGGCGCGCGCAGGCGTGCCGGCAGGCACGAACAAGCCCAGCCAGACCGGAATTTCATAACCGGGAAAGCCGCCCTCGGCCAGCGTGGGAATGTCCGGCATCAGTGTCGAGCGCTGCGCGCTCAGGAGGCTGATCATGCGGACTTTGCCCGCCTGGATCTGTGGCGCCGCCACGGTAAGCGACATGACCGCGACATCCAGCCGGCCCGTCAACAGGTCGCCCATCGCCTGGCTTTCTCCCTGATAGGGAATGTGATTCATGCTCAAGGCTTGCCGCTTGGTGAAGTACTCCATGCTGACATGCAAGGGGCCGCCCACCCCGGTGGTCATGTAGCTCAACTGGCCGGGACGCTGCCTGGCCGCGCTGACCAGGTCGGCTGCCGTCTTGAAGGGACTGCCTGCGCTGACCACCCAGCCGTAGTCGTTGTTCGTGATTTGCCCGATGGCCTCGAAGTCCTTCGATGGCCGGTAGGGCAGGTTGGGGTCCAGTTCCGGCACGACCATGATCGGGCCTACACCGCCAACAAGTACCGTGTAGCCATCGGGTGCGGCCTTGGCGACCTGGGCCGCGCCCAACGTGCCCGCCGCGCCGGGCCGGTTTTCGACGATGATGGCCTGGCCCAGGTGCTTGGCCATGGCTTCCCCGAGCGTGCGAGCCGTCACGTCGGTGGATCCGCCGGCGGAGAAGGGAACGACGAATCTGATCGGCCGGTCCGGATAGTCCTGGGCGGCGGCTGGCAGGGCAAATGCAAGCGCGGCGAGGCCCGCGGCGATCCACGCCTGTCGAGAGGTCACGATACGCAGCGCGCGGGCCGCGCGTGGGAAGTTGATGGCCATGTTGTCTCCTGTTGGAATTTTCCGGGGTGAAAGGCGGGTCCGAAAGGGTCAGCGCCAGATGTCCTGCACGGCCTGCGCTATCGCGCCAGCCTGCCGGAACCCGGCGTCGGCGCAATCCGCGCGCCTGGAGGGATCCAGGACGTTGTCGCCGATGGCCTGCACGCTTGCCGGGTCGGGAAGAACGGCATGCGCCTGGGCGCCGGCTGCGCGCAGCATCTGGAGTTCCTGGCGCAGATGGCCGCTGAGCGGATTGCCGTCGCCGTACCCAAGCGGGGCCAGGACGACGACTGTCCCGAACCCCATCGCCAGGTCGGCGTTGGTCATCGAACGGATGCCGCCGTCCATGTAGATTGCGCGGCCGACCGGCACCGCCGGCCATGATCCCGGCACCGCGCAACTGGCGGCGATGGCATCGACGAAGTCCACCTGGTCTTCGGCGCCGAAACTGCGCCCCTCGCCCGTCGCGGTGTCGACGGCGACGACGCGCAGGGGCCGGGCAGGCCACTCGGCGGCGGCGAGCCTGGCAGCGATGATGTCGCGCCGTTCGGCCAGCGCCGGGGTGTCGCTGCGCAGCGCATACGCGCCGACCCGCTGACGAGCCAGCGCCAGGTCGCCGCCCACCTTGTCATGCAGTTGGCGGTTTTTCTCATCGACCGAGCGTTGCGAGTACGGACGGAATTGCTCCGCGCTCGTGGCGACGTCGTCCAGCTGCCGCGCGAGCAGCCGGGCGACGGGCACGCCCTGGGCCAGGTGGGCGCCCACGACGGCGCCCGCGGAGCAACCGATGAAGAGGTCCGCCGCGGCAAGGTTCACGCCCAGGCGCTCCAGGCCCGCCAGGACGCCGATCTCCCAAGCCAGCCCGGTCACGCCGCCGCATCCCAGCACCAGGCATCGCCCGCCGTTGACGCCTGTCATTCAGGCCACCTCTTGCCGGGCGGGGGCGGCGGCGGTCACCGCCGGCCGGAAGAAGTAGTCGTTCATGTCCGTCTTGCGCAGCATGTGCCAGTAGTCGTCATTGCGGAACGGGGTGGGCGCGACCACCTTGCCATGGGCATTGCGATACCAGTTGCTCATGCCCTTGTGCGTCCAGATCATGCGGTCGTGGGCCGCCTGCACGCGCGCGTTGTAGGCATCGTGCCGGTCTTTGCGGACTTCGATTTCGAAGCGTCCGCCGGCGCGCGCCATGCCTTGCTGCAGCAGCCCCAGGACATAGCGCACCTGGGTTTCCAGCAGGGCGACGACGCTGCCGCCGTGGCCCAGCGCGGTGTTCGGTCCCGCCAGGATGAACAGATTGGGGAAATCCGGCGCGGCGACTCCCATGAAGGCTTCGGCGCCCTGCTTGTCCCAGGCTTCGCGGATGGAACGTCCGCCGCGGCCGTACAGCTTGAATGAGGACAGCAGGTTGATCGCGTCGAATCCGGTCGCGACGACCAGGACATCCAGTTCGTGCGCAGTGCCGTCATCGCTGACGACCGCGCCGGCCGTGACCTTATCGATGCCGCCTGTGACCAGTTTGACGTGATCGCGCGCCATGGTGCGAAACCAGCCGTTGTCCATCAGCATGCGCTTGCCGAAGGGCGGGTAGTCCGGCAGCACATCGGGCAGCAGATCCTGGCGCTCACCCAGCTCTGCCTGTATGTAGCTGGTGAAATGCTCGCGGTGCCGGTCGTTGATCTTGTTGATGGCGCGGTCCGGGTGCGGCCACTGTGGATCGATCTGCAGGGTCGCGTGGACGCGGTCGTTGAAGATCCAGGCCAGGCGCTGGCGATACCATTCCTGGTAGTAGGGCACGTCCCGCAGCAGGAAGCGGACATCCTGCGGCACCGGTTTCTGGAATTTCTCGAAGGGCGCGGCCCACTGCTTGGAACGCTGGAATACGGTCAGCGATTTCACCTGATCGGCGATGGCGGGCACGACCTGCATGGAGCTGGCGCCGTTGCCGATGATGCCGACCTTCTTGCCGCGCAGGTCCAGGTCTTCCGGCCAGTTCGCCGTATGGAAGCAGGGGCCTTCGAAGGTATCCAGGCCCGCTATCGGTGGCAGCTTCGGCACGTTCAGCAGCCCCACCGCGCTGATCACGATATCGGCAACGAAGTCCTGCGCCTGGCCGTCGTTTCCGACGGCGCGCACTTCCCAGCGCGCTCGGGTTTCGTCGTAGCGGGCGGATTCGACGCGGGTGTTGAACAGGATGTTGGGACGAACGCCGTACTGGTCCGCGACGCCTTCGAAATAGCCCTGGATCTCGCCCTGCAGGGCGAAGTAGCGCGACCAGTCGTGCTTGGCGAACGAGTAAGAATAGATGTGGTTGGGCGTATCGACGCCGGCGCCCGGATAGCGGTTTTCGTACCAGGTGCCGCCCACCTCGGCGTTCTTCTCGATCAGAACGTACGGGATGCCTGCGCCCTGCAGGCGTATGGCCGCACACAGGCCGGCCACGCCCGCGCCGATGATCAGTACGCGGTATCCCTGCGGCACGGAGAACGCGTGGCGTTGCTCCAGCGCGAAGTCGGGATCCAGGCCCAGCCAGCTGGCGATCATCGGCCCATAGGAGTCGGGGACATCTTCGCCGATGCTGGTCTGGAGCATGGCGACCAGCTGTTCGTGCGTGGGGGCGGGAAGCGCCGGCGCCTGGCCCTGCCGCGCGCGGATGACGGCGGAGTAGGCCGCCTGGCGGATCTCGTCCTGCACATCTTCCGGCAGACCGCCCGGGTCATTGTCCTCCAGGCCCCGGATGCGCGTGCATTGGTAGCGCTCGGACAGCCAATGCGTGTCGCCGGTCAGGTGGACCAGCACCATGAGCAAGGTGGGGATGTTGGCGCTGCACAGCGCGCGCTTGAGCGTGGCCTCCCATGCGTCGTTGCTGAGCGGGGAATCGGAAGCCTGGGTATCGCGATGCATAGAGGGGTCCTTCTTTGAATGGCGTAGGGATTCAGTCGGCGTGGAGGCAAGTTCGATGCCGCCAGATTTTCATGATTCCATCGTGAATATTCATGATGCAAACAAAAGAATCACCAACGTTTAATATGTGCACAATCACGGCGAAACGATGAAGAAAATGAGTGACGAAAAGAACGTGAAGGGAGCGCAGACGGTGTTTCGCGCGGTAGGCTTGCTCAAGCAGATCGCCGAGCATCACCCCTCGGGAATCCTGCTGAACGCATTGGCTCAGACCGCCGGCCTGGACCGCACCACGGCTTACCGGCTGGCGTGCAGCCTGGTGGAATCCGGGCTGGTGGAGCGCGACGCGAACAAGGTGTACCGCCTGGGGCTGGAAGCGATGCAGCTGGGGCTGGCGGCGATGAAGGGCGCGCCCATCCTGGATCGCTGCCGGCCATTCATGCAGCGCCTGGCGCGCCGCACGGAAGACACGGCGTTCCTGGTGGTGCGCAACGGCGACTATGGACATTGCCTGCTGTCCGAAGAAGGGTCCTTTCCCGTGAAGGCGCTGGTGCTGCAGGTCGGAGGAATGCGGGTGCTGGGAATCGGTTCCGCGGGAATGACGCTGCTGTCTTTGTTCTCGGACGACGAGATCGACAAGCTGTACGAGCGGCACCGGGATGAATTCCGGCCCAAGGGGCCCACTCTGGCGCAGTTGCGGCGCCTGGTGGCGCAGACCAGGAAACTCGGATACGCAAGCACGGATAACCTCGTCACCGAAGGCGTGAGCGGCGTCGGCATGAACTTTCAGATCACGCCGGGCAGCTACGCGGCGGTCAGCGTCGCCGCGATCAACAGCCGCATGCAAGGAGACAGGAAGCTGAGGATCGCCGAGCTGATCGCCGAGGAACTGCGCGCCGAAGGCTTTGAGCCCCGGTTTTCCGGGGAATAGGCCTACTCCGCGGTCGCGCCGGATTTCTGAATCAGCGCCGCCCACTTGGCGCTGTCGCTGACGATGAAGGCGCCGAATTCGTCGGGCTTGCTGAACAACGCATCCAGGCCCATCTTCTTGAATTGCTCCTGGATATCGGGAGACGCCTTCATTTTCTGCAGCGAGGCCTGCAGGCGCTCGATGACGGCGGGCGGCGTGCCGGCCGGCGCCACGATGCCCAGCCAGGGCATGGCGTCATAGCCCGGCAATCCGGACTCCTCTACCGTGGGAAGGTCGGGCAAGACGCTGGATCGCGTCTTGGTGGTCACGGCCAGGGGACGAACCTTGTTCGCGTCGAGGAAGGGCTTGGCGGCCGCGATGTCCACGAACAGGAGATCGACTTCGCCGCCCGCCAGGGACGTCAGCGCGGGGACGCTGCCCTTGTAGGGGATATGCGTCATCTTCAACCCGGTCAGCGCGGCGAAAAGCTCTCCTTCAAGATGATTGGACGTGCCATTGCCGGACGAGGCGAATGTCGCTGGCTTCCCATCCTTCTTGAGGTTTGCGACCAGGTCCTTCACGGTGGCGGCCTTTACCTGGTTGCCGGTCACCAGGATGTGGGGCACGCTGGCGATCAGCGACACGGGCTGGAAGTCCTTGACCGGGTCGTAGTTGGCCGTTTCCTTGTACAGGCTGGGCGCGATCCCCAGCGACGAGGCGGCCATCAGCAGCGTGTAGCCGTCGGCGGGCGCCTTGGCCACGAACGAGGACGCGATCATGGTGCCGGCGCCCGGCTTGTTGACCACCACGACGGGCTGGCCGAGGTCGCCTTGCAGCTTGGCCGCGATCTGGCGGGTCATTACGTCCGTGACGCCGCCGGGCGTGAACGGAACCACGATGTTGATCGGCTTGGCCGGGTAGCCCTGCGCGTGGGCGGCGGTGCCCGCGCAAACCAGGGATGCGGCCAGGAAGTGCGATAGCCATTTCATGTTTGTCTCCAGAGGTTTTATAGGTTTGGTTTTCAAGTTGAACCGACGCTGCGGTTCCGGTGCCGGATAAGCCCCCACACCATGCTGGCGTAAGGCATGTCCAGGTCCAGCTTTTCTGCAATCTCCACCATGGAGCCGATCAGGGCGTCGACCTCCAGCGGCTTTCCCTTCAGCGCGTCCTGCAGCATCGATGTCTTCGCGGCGCCAGCGCTGGCGGCGGCCTTCATCCGTTGTTCGACCGTCACTTGGATTGGCAGCCCCAACGCCGTGCCCAGCTTCAGGTATTCCTGCAGCATCGCGCGGGCCAGCCTGTTCAAGTAGGGGTCTTCAACCAGTTCGTTCATGCCGGCGTTGGCCAGCACGCTCAATGGATTGAACGTGGCATTGCCTGCCGCCTTGATCCAGACTGCTTCGTGGATGCGCGGGCTGATGTCGCATTGCAGGCCGGAGGCCGTCAGCAAGCCGGCCAACCGGGTGGCGCGGGCGGAGATCTCGCCGTTGGGCTCTCCGATGATCAGGTTGTTGCGGGCGTTCTGCACCGTGACGCCGGGCGCCGGCGTGTGCGCCGCGATGTACACCACCGAGCCGAGCACCCGATCCAGCGGCAAGGCACGCCTCAGGATGCCGCGGGCATCGACCAAGCGCAGCGGCGCATCGCCCAGCGGGGAATTCAGCGTAGGCAGATACCACCAGGGGATTCCGTTCATGGCCGGAACGACGGCCCCGTGCGCGGCCAGCATGGGCGTGAGGTGGTCGCCGATTTCGTCCAGGGCCTGCTGCTTGACAGTCAGGAACAGATAGTCGGCCCCGCGCACGTCGGCCGGATCGTCCGTGGCTTGCACGGGATAGCTTTGCGTGACGCCGTCGACCGTCAGGCTCACGCCGTTCTGCCGCAGCGCGGCCAGGGTCTGGCCGCGGGCGATCACGGAGACTTCGCATCCTGCCTTGGCCAGGCGCGCGGCCAGCAGACAGCCGATCGCACCCGCACCATATACCGCGATGCGGCACTGATGAGAATTTTTCATTTTTTCGCTACGAAGATCGGCCGCCGTGGGGCGGCGCTATTGCCGCTAATCCTGGTATTCAGGCCGGATGCGCTGCAGCATCCGGAGGAGGGGTGGCCAGTGTTTGTGGCGCGATGGGCGGTCAAGGCGATCGAACTGACGGCCGACCTTCTCGGCCACGGCCTCCGGCGGAATCACCAAAGGCATGCCTCCGGCCAGCGCGGAGATCTGAGCCTGGCAAGCGCGCTCAAGGTAGAACATGGCATCGAATGCGTCCGGCACGCTCGCGCCACAGACGAGCAGGCCGTGGTTGCGCAGGATCATCGCGCTGTGCGGGCCGAGGTCCGCGACCAGCCGTTGCTGCTCGTCCATATCCAGCGCCACGCCTTCGTAGTCGTGATAGGCAATGCGCTGGTGAAAGCGCATCGCGTGCTGGGAAATCATGAGCAGGCCCGCTTGCTGCGCGGACACGGCAATGCCGGCGGCAGTGTGCGTGTGCATGACGCATGCGGCGTCATGCCGGGCGCGATGGATGGCGCTGTGGATGACGAAGCCGGCGGGGTTGATGCCCAGGCCGGTTTGATCGACCAGGATCTCGCCGTCGATGTTCACCTTGACCAGGTTCGATGCGGTGATCTCGTCGAACGTCAGGCCATAGGCGTTGATCAGGAAATGAGGTTGGTCGCCGGGGACGCGGGCCGAGATATGCGTATAGATGTGGTCGGTCATGCGCATGGCGACCGCCAGGTTGTAGGCGGCGGCCAGGTCAAGCCGCACCGCCCATTCCTCGGCTGAAACCTGCTCCTTTATCGATGCCCCGGTCACGGCGCTTTCTCCTGTCTCTGGTTCTTTTGATTGATGGCGCCGGTCATGTGCCGCGCCTTTCAATCGGAGTATAGGTTTTCCCGCCGCCGGAAACTAAGAAAACGTTTTGATGGAAACGCATAAATTCCGTCGATGCGTCCGCTGCGCGCGAATGCATGAGAAACCTTGATGAATACGCATAAAAACGTTTAGCTGGTGCGGTGAAATTCCGCTTCCTATACTCGTTTTCTTACACAAGAGGCGTGCCCGGTCCCTGCCGGGGCGCCGTTGAAAACGAGAAACACGGGAGGCTGGATGGACGCTGTAGGAAATCGCACGATCAAGGATTTGCTCGATGAGCAGGCGCTGTGCCACGGGCATCGGGTGGCGATTGTGCACGAGTACCAGAATGGCGACATCAGTCAGCTGAGCTTCATTCAATTGCGCGAGAGCGCCTTGAGCTACGCGGCGGGCCTGCAGGCCCAGGGCGTGCAGCCAGGCGACCGCGTCTTCGTATTCATGGGCAATACGGCGGAGTACGTGCCCCTGTGGATGGGCCTGATGCTGGCGGGCGCCGTGATCGTGGCGGGCAACATCTACCTGACCGCGCCGGAAGTGGCCTACCAGCTTGCGCACTGCCAGCCGGTCCTGGCGCTGGTCGAGCCTTCGCACGAGGCGCTGGTACGCGAGGTCTGCGTCGGCATGGAACATGCGCCGGACATCGTGGTCGTGGGGCGCGGGAGCTTGCGGCCGGACGGCCTGCACGACGCGCTGGCGGCGGCGCCCGAGAGCTTTCAGGCGCCTGAGCTGGGCAGTGACGATCTGGCGCAGATCCTGTACACCTCGGGCACATCGGCGCGGCCGAAAGGAGTGATGCTCACGCAGGCCAATCTGCTCTGGTGCGGCCAGGCGGGGGCAGCCAATAGCGGGCTGTCGCGCGCGGACCGGGTCTTCAACAACAAGCCGCTGTTTCACGCGAACTGCCAGGAAACGGTACTGTCCTGCCTGACGGCGGGCGCCACCGCGGTGATCGGCGAACGCTATAGCGCGTCGCGTTACCTGCGTCAGCTGATAGAGCATCGCATCACGGTATGCAGTCTGTCCGGCATGCTGTGCCGCACCTTGCTGAACCAGCCCCCCACGCCATTCGATACGGCGCATCAGGTGCGGTTCGCGGGCTACGCCATCAACATATCGGTTCCCGAGATCGAGGCGTTCATCGAGCGCTTCCGGATTCCGCTGCGCAATGGCTACGGACAGTCCGAATCCATGCTCTACATCACCCTGCAGCCGCACGCGTCGCCTTCCACCTATCCGTCCATCGGACGTCCGACGCCGGACCGCGAAGTGTTCGTGGTGGACGACGACAACCAGCCGGTGGGCGCCGGAGAGGTGGGCGAGATCGTTGTTCGGGGCCAGCCCGGACGGACGCTGACCTTGGGCTACTTCCAGGATCCGGACGCGACGCAGGCCGTGTTCGAAGGCGGCTGGCTGCATACGGGAGATCTCGGCTATCAGGACGCCAAGGGGAACTTCTTTTTCTTCGGCAGGAAGAAGGAAGTGATCAAGCGGGCCGGCGAGAACATCTCCGCGGCGGAGGTGGAAGAGACATTGATGGGCCACCCGGACGTGCGCGACGTGGCCGTGATCGGCATTCCCGACCCGATCCGGGATCAGGCGGTAAAGGCCTTCGTCGTCCTGCACTGCGAACGCGAGGAAGACGCCGCGGCCATCCGGGCATACTGCGCCGAGAGGCTGGCGTACTTCAAGGTGCCGGAGCACGTGGAATTCATCGCGGAACTGCCGCGCAATGCGAGCGGGAAGGTGCTCAAGCGGGCGCTGCTCGATGCCTGATGCGCCCGGCAAGGGCGCACCCGGCTAGGCCTGGCGCGTGGCGGCCTTGCCCAGCCGCGTCAGGGCCTGTACGACCTGCTGGACAACAGCCTGGCCCTGATTGCGGTGGGTGGCGATGGTGAACTCAAGCGTCAGCGGCGCCAGGTCCGGGTTCACCAGGACCAGCGTGCCGGCCTTCACCTGATCGGTCACCATCATCTCGGGCAGCTGGGCAATTCCGCCGCCCGCCTCGACGACGTCGATCAGGCTGTTCAGGCGATTGCAGCTGCAGATATTGTCGAGGTTGGCGCCCATTTCGCGCAGCTCGTCTTGCGCGGGGCCGAAGAACCCGGACGGGCGGGAGACGCACCAGAGGGGCTCGGTCTGCAATAGCGATTGCATCGGGCGCGGCTGGCCGTGGGAGTCGGTCAGCAGCCGCGACGAGATCATCCAGGACATGCGGGTTGTGCCCAGCGAGGTGCAGTTGAACTGGTCGTCGCGCAGATGATTGGCCACGATCGCGATGTCCAGCGCGCCGGACGTCAGGTGCTCCTGCAGCTTGACCGCAAGGTCCAGTTCGATCTCGTAGGAGACGCGCGGCAGGGCGCGGCGCAGCTCGGGAACCACGCGCGAGAACCAGGTCATGGAGATCTCGCCCATGCCGATGCGGACCGTGCCGGCCGCATTGGTGACGGCTTCGGCGTCGGTGAAGGCGTCTTCCACCGCCAGCAGCAAAGGTTCGACGCGTTCGGCGAAGCGGCGCGCGGGCACCGTCAATTCCAGCCGGCGGCCTCGCTTTTCAAAAAGCGGAAATCCCAGCGCCTGCTCCAGTTCCTTCATGCGCGCCGACACGGCCGGCTGCGAAGTGTGCAGCCGTTCGGCCGCGGCGCGGAAGCTGCCCAGCTTTGCGATCAGGCACAGGGTTTCGGCATTAACCAGATTCGGACGGGGCATGGGAAGGAGGGAATGACTGTCGCCGCTATGTTATAGGAAAGGGCTGGGCCGCTGGTCACGCCAGGACTTGCGCCGGCAGATAGAAGCAATAGCCGCTGTTGCGCAGCGTCTTGACCGGCAGGGTCTGGCCGCTGGCGGTTTCGACGCGACGGCGCAGCCGCCGCATTTGCGTATCCAGGCGGCGCTGATCGTATTCCAGATAATCGGCGCCCAGGGCTTCGATGATTTCGCGGCGGCTGATGTTCTCGCCAGGGCGGCTCATCAGGCAGCGCAGCACCATCAGGTCCTGCTGCGACAGCGGCACGGCTTGCGCGTTGGGAATGTGCAGCCGCCGCGGACCTGCTTCCAGGCGCCAGGTGACGGGCGGATCGTCTTGGGGCGGTCGTTTCAGACCCAGGCGCCGCGCCAGGGCCGCCAGCGTGGCGGCCAGCTCGTCCAGGTCGCAGCCCTTGCCCAGATAATGGTCGGCGCCCATTCCCAGGCCCGCGATCTTGTCCGGACCGGTGTGGCGCGCGCTGAACACCACGATGCCGACCTGCTGGCCATCCTGGCGCAGGCGCTGGATCAGGTCCAGGCCGCAGCCGTCGGGCAGGCCGATGTCGATGACGGCAAGGTGATGGCGGCTGGCGTCGAAGTGCTGGTCGAATTCTCCGAGGCTGGATACGCACAGCGTCGCGTAGCCCAGCTCTTCCAGAAACTCGCCAAGTTCCTGGCGCAGGACGGGTTCGTCTTCCAGCAGGATCACCTCAGGCATGCGATGCCTCTGAGGATGCCGCCGGGGGGCTGGTGTAATCTGCCTGGTTGCACTGGAAATGCGACTCGATGAAACGGAAATATTACCCCACGGCGGGTGCGTGGCTGGCGCTGCTGGCCTGCCTGCTTGCAGGCGTGCTGGCGGTCGCGGGGCAGGCGCGTGCCGAACCCCTGCGTCTTGATGGGCAGGATCGCGTGGAGGATGCCGGCGGCCATCTGGAGCGCCTGGATGATCCGGACGGCATGCTCGACGCCGACGGCGCCGCCGCCGCTCGCGGCTGGTCGGCGCTGCCCGGCAATCTGAGCGCCGGCTTCACGCCGGCGACGGTCTGGCTGCGGCTGCCGGTGCGGGTCGGCCAGATTCCGCAGGGCGGCTGGATGCTGCGTCTGAGCAATTCGCTGCTGGACGACGTGCGCGTATACGTCAGCCGCGGCGGCGGCTGGGCGCCGCTGGGGCGCAGCGGCGAGGACCTGGCGCGTCGCGACTGGCCGGTGGACTATCGCAGCCCGGTCATTCCATTCAATCCCTCGCACCCGGGCGACTACGTCATCCTGGTGCGCCTGCAGAGCAAGAATGCGCTGGCGACACGCGTGGAGGTCTGGCAGCGCCTGGCCTTTGACAACCAGTCGCGCCGCGAAGGGCTGCTGTTCGGCTTGTACTTTGGCTTTTATCTGCTGCTGATCTGCGCGCATGCCGCCTTCTGGCTGGTCACGCGCGCGCCGATGAGCGGCCTGTTCCTGGCCTATATCGGCAACTGCGTGTTCAACGAAGTCTTGTCGCTGGGGCTGGTGCAGCAACTCACGGGTCTGCCCGTGGGCTGGAGCGATCGCCTGCTGGGCGTAGGCATCGCCATGAGCCTGCCTATCGCCTTGCGCATCGCGTTCCACCAGCTGAATCTTGTGGCGTTGTACCCACGCGCCGTGCGGTGGCTGGAGGCGCTGTTCTGGGGGATTGCCGTTGCCTGCGCAACGCTGGTCGTGACGGGGCATTACGCCTGGGGCATGCAGCCGATCCAGGCGCTGGCCCTGCTGCTGATCGTCGGCTTTTCCACGCTGGCGGCCTATCTGCTGAAAAGAGGCTGGCGGCCGGCGCGCTTTTTCGCGCTGGCCTTTGGCGTGTTCTATGCGAGCGTGCTGATCGCCTTTCTGCGCAACCTGGGCGTCTTTCCCGTCAACGCGTTCACGGAGTATGTCTCCACATTGGGCACGATGTTGCACATGCTGCTGCTGAGCCTGTTCATCGTGGGGCGCTACGAACGGCAACGCCGCATCCGGGAGCGGCAGCAAGCCAATCTGGCGGCGGACCTGGCGCGGCAGCACAGCCATCGGCTGGAGCGGGAAGTCGCCTTGCGCACGGCCGAAATGCAGAGCGAGATCGAACGCCGGGTGGAACTGGAAGGCGAGCTGCGCACTTCGCTGGACAAGGAGCGGCAGGTGTTCGTGGAGCAGCGCGAGTTCGTGGCCATGGTGTCGCACGAATTCCGCACGCCCTTGGCCATCATCACGACGTCGGCGCAGCAGCTGGGCCGCAATCTTGCCGCGCCGGTCGAGAAAAGCCTGGCGCGCTGCGGCAACATCCGCGACGCCGCGCTGCGCCTGCTGGCCCTGGTCGACGAATACCTGACCGACGACCGCATGCGCGAGCCGCGCGCCGCGCTGCGCATGACCCGATGCGACGTTCCGGCGCTGCTGGAAGACTTGCGCCGGGAGTTCCCGCCCGGACGCATCCAATGCGCCTACGGTCCTGGCGCGCATGTCCTGGCCTGCGACGCCAGCATGCTGCACATCGCATTGCGCAATCTGCTGGCCAACGCGGACCGGCATTGCGCCGAGGGCGGGACGGTGACCGTGGCGGTGGGCCAGGAGGGGGGCGTGCTGCGCATCGCGGTCTCCAACCCGGGCAGCCACATCCCGCCGGCCGAGCAGGAGCGCCTGTTCCAGAAGTACTACCGGGGGCAGAATGCGCTGCGCCATCCGGGCGCCGGCCTGGGTCTGTACCTGGTCAAATCGATCGCCGAGCGTCTGGGCGGGACGGTCATCCTGGAGACCGCGGGCGGGGCGGAGCCCGTGTGCTTCTGCCTGAGCCTGCCGTTGCACCGCGCGGACTGAGCGGACTCAGCGGACTCATTCCCGGGCTGGGGCGAAAGCCGGCCGGCCCGTGGACCGAATCCGATTAGGGTTTCCTGCTGCGCGTCGCCTGTCGACATCTGACAGCTGTTGCTTGAAAGCATCTATTTGTATCGCCACAGATTGACGGGCCGGATTTTATCGTCGCGTAAAATTAGCTATTTAGCGCGTTTTGTGCCGCTAAATTCAGGATATACAGCGCACTTTACAAATTGCTCAGATTTGCTCAGGTATAGCGATGCAATGATCTGTACATTTCCGAAACGAAATTTACATGGTCACTACAAAATGTCTCGCCGCTTTCCGCTTACTCGTCTTGCTGTCCTGCTTAGCCTGAGTTTCTCGCCCTTGGCCGCTCCGTCCGCATTCGCGGTGGGTAGCGACTTCATTCAAGACGGTACTCTGAGCGGAGGCGTACCGGTGGTGGGCGACATCACCAATACCGGCGGCTACACGTCCATCAGCCTCATCAACAATGCTCATCGCACCGGCGACATCATCAACGATGGCATGTTGTGGAATCCGTCCAGCACGGGTTCCGGCATCAAGATAGACAATTCGCATGTGTCCGGCTCGATCAGGAACCTGGTCGGCAGCCAGTTGACCGGAACGTATGCCATCCGCGTTGTGGGCGCCAGCGTTGTGCTCGGCGACATTTTGAACGATGCCCGTATCTCGGGAAGCTACGGCACTGGCGTGGGCCTGGAAGTCTCCGGTGGCAGCTTTGTCGGCGGACGCATCGTCAATACAGGTGTGCTCCAGGCCGGCCTCGTGGTGAACGACGCCATCGTGATTGGGGGCATCCTGAACACCGGCACCATCGAGCGAAAAATCGACGATGTGGCGCTGGACGTCGGGGCGGCAGTGGGCACGGTCAACATCACCAACACCGGCACGATCGCCGGCGACGTGAAGCTCGGCGGGTCCACCCTGAACTTCGATGGCGGCGACATCACGGGCGCCATCACGGGCAGCGGCGGCACGCTGAACGTCAACGCCGACTTCGCCCCGTCTGCGAAGATCACCGTCCAGCAAGTGAATGTCGCCGCTGGCAAGACGCTGACCCTCTCCAAGAAGGAAGTGAAGGGCCTGATGTCGATCGGCGGCACGCTGGCCGGTTCGGGCGACGTGGGTCCGACCACGCTGCTGGCGGGCTCGACCTTGTCGCCCGGCACCGCCAAGGCGCCGGTTGGCGCCCTGACGGTGAACGGCGACCTGACTTTCAATGCGGACTCGACCTACCGCGTCGACGCCACGCACGACGGCAAGAGCGACAGCGTGCACGCCATGGGCGTGGCCAATCTCGCGGGCTCGGTGCTCCACGTCGGTTCGGGCGGATCCTATGCCGCGGCGACCAGCTACACCATCGTGACCGCGGACGGCGGCCTGAACGGCAAGTTCGACAACCTGTCCAGCAACCTGGCCTATCTGGATCCCAAGCTGGCCTACCAGGGAAATGACGTGGTGCTGACCGTCAACCTGAAGTCGGTTCCGGTCGACCCCGTTATCCCGCCCGTGGACAGCGGCGGCACCGGCAGCACGGGCGGCTCCGGCTCCGGCTCCGGCGGCGGAACCCGTCCGATCGAGTTCTCGGACCTGGCCGTGACCGGCAACCAGCGTTCGGCCGCGAAGGCGGTGCAAAGCCTGCCCACCTCCAGCTCGCTGTACTCGCGTGTGCTCAACCTGCCTGAAGGCGCCCCGGCCGGTGTGTTCGCCGACCTGGCGGGCGAATCGTTCGGCAGCAGCGTGACGGCGATGCAGAACGTGAGCAACAACGTGGCCAGCCTGCCGACGGCGCAACTGCGCGCCAACATGAGCGCCGGCTGGCTGCCTGGTCCGGCCACGGCCCAAGTGGGCCGCGGCGATGCCTCCACGCTGCCGCGTTCCGCGGCGCAGCCGATGTGGGCGCAGGTCTTCGGCAACTGGCGCACCATGGACGGCAACGACAACGTGGCCAGGACCAAGGAAACCGACGCGGGCGTGTTCCTGGGCGGCGACCATGGCATTGGCAATGGCTGGCGACTGGGCGGCGCATTCGGCTACACCGACAGCCGCATCACCGTCGACGACCGTTCCGCGAAGTCCGACGTGAACAGCTATAGCGCGATCATCTATGGCGGCAAGGCCTTCGAGGCCGGCCAGGGCAAGATCAATGTGACCGCCGGCCTGGCCTACACGTGGCACGACATCAGCAGCAAGCGCAATATCAACGCCGCTGGCGAGCGCCAGGAGCTCAAGGCCGACTACAGCGCAAGCACCGGCCAGATCTTTACCGATGTGGGCTATGCGAT
>RCUK01000895.1_pt1 | contig 21644 bp, 14 predicted proteins | sample 2166381 | NCBI WGS metagenome assembly RCUK01 (sample SAMN09932809, study PRJNA488358) | compost metagenome | isolation source: compost soil in an enriched community | place: Germany: Experimental Botanical Garden | reverse complement strand
GCGACAGCCACACCGCCACCCACGGCGCCTTCGGGGCCCTGGCCTTCGGCATCGGTACCTCCGAGGTCGAGCATGTGCTGGCGACCCAGACCCTGGTGCAGAAGCGCGCCAAATCCATGCTGATCGAGGTCGAGGGGGCGCTGGGCCGCGGCATGACGGCCAAGGATCTGATCCTGGCCGTCATCGGCCAGATCGGGGCCAATGGCGCCACCGGCTACATCATCGAATACGCCGGTCAGGCGATCCGCGATCTCGACATGGCCGGGCGGATGACCGTCTGCAACATGTCGATCGAGGCGGGCGCGCGCGCCGGTCTGATCGCGCCGGACGAGACCACCTTCGCCTATCTGAAGGGGCGCCGGCACGCGCCGCAGGGCGCCGCTTTCGACGCGGCCGTCGCCGACTGGCGCACCCTGGCCAGCGATCCCGGCGCGATCTATGACAAGGTGGTGCGCATCGACGCCGCCGCCATCGAACCCATGGTGACCTGGGGCTCCAGCCCTGAGGCGGTGACCACCATCGGCGGCCGCACGCCGGACCTGAACGCCGTCGCCGACGCCGGCCAGCGCGCCCAGATTGAACAGATGCTGGCCTATATGGGGCTGGCGCCGGATCAGCCGCTGGAGGGCCGGCCCATTGACACCGTCTTCATCGGCAGCTGCACCAATGGCCGTCTGGAAGACCTGCGCGCCGCCGCCGATATCGCGCGCGGGCGGCATGTGGCCGAGGGCGTGCGCGCCTTGGTCGTGCCGGGCTCGGGCCACGTCAAGGCGGCGGCCGAGGCCGAGGGGCTGGACCGCGTCTTCATCGACGCCGGGTTCGAATGGCGCGACGCGGGCTGCTCCATGTGCCTGGGCATGAACCCCGACAAGCTGGCGCCGGGCGAGCGTTGCGCCTCGACCTCCAACCGCAATTTCGAGGGCCGTCAGGGTCCGGGCGGCCGCACCCATCTGGTGTCGCCGTCGATGGCCGCCGCCGCCGCCGTGGCGGGACGGCTGGTCGATGTCAGGAGCTTCGGCTGATGCAGGCCTTCGTCACTCTGGACGCTGTCGCGGCGGCCCTGCCCATCGCCAATATCGACACCGACAAGCTGGTGCCGGGCCGCTTCCTGAAGGGCGTCACCCGCGCCGGTCTGGGGCGTATCCTGCTGCACCCGCTACGCTTTGACGCTGATGATCAGCCACGCGCCGACTTCGTGCTGAACCAGTCGCCGTGGGACCGGGCTGGCGTCCTGATCGCACTGGACAATTTCGGCTGCGGCTCCAGCCGCGAGCACGCGCCCTGGGCCTTGCTGGATTTCGGCATCCGCTGCGTCATTGCCCCCAGCTTCGCCGACATCTTCCGCAACAACTGCCTGAAGAACGGCATCCTGCCGCTGGTCCTGCCCGAGGCGGACTGTTGTGCGCTGATGGACATCGCGCGCGATCCGTCGACGGCGCGGTTTCAGGTCTCACTGCCGGATCAGACGGTGACGGCGGGAGGGCGCGTCTGGTCTTTCGACATCGCGGCGGCGGACAAGACCAAGCTGCTGGAAGGCAAGGACGAGATCGACGTCGCTCTGGCGCGTCTGCCCGAGATCGAGCGGTTCGAGGCGCGCATCGGTTACGCCGCGCCGCATCTGGGCGCGGTCTAGAAGGACCGGCTACCTCGCCGGACCGACGATGCGTCAGGTCTGGCGAGGTCTCGGGGAGAGCTTGTTAAACGCCGAGCCAGCGTTGCAGGACGTCCGCCGTGTCCTGACCGACTTCCAGCGGGGCGGGACGGCGCACTGAGCCGGGGGTGGCCGACAGCCTGGGGAAGACCCCCTGCATCGGCACCTTGCCCAGCACCGGGTCCTCGACCTTGATGATGGCGTCGCGCGCCGCGAAGTGCGGGTCGGCCATCATGTCCTCGGCGTCAAAGACCCGGCCCGCCGGCACGGCGTGTTCGATCATCAGGTCTTCCAGTGCCTGAACCGTCAGGGTCGCGGTCCATTGGCCGACCAGAACGTCCAGTTCCGCCTGATGCTCGCCGCGCGCCAGGTGGGTGGCGTAGCGCGCATCGGTCGCCAGTTCGGGTCGACCCATGGCGGTGCACAGGCGGGCGAAGACGGCGTCCTGATTGGCCCCGATCAGGTATTCGCCGTCCGAGCAGGGATAGACGTTCGACGGCGCGATCTTGGGCAGGACCGATCCGGTGCGCGAGCGCTTGTGGCCGTTCACCGCGTATTCCGGGATCATGCTCTCCATGACCTGCAGCACGCTTTCGTACAGGGAGCTGTCGACCACCTGGCCCTGACCGGTGCGCTCGCGGTGCTGCAACGCCGCCAGCGCCCCCATGCAGCCATAGGTCGCCGCCAGGGTGTCGCCGATGGACACCCCCATGCGCGACGGGGCGCGGTCCGGCTCGCCGACGATGCCGCGCCAGCCGCCCATGGCCTCGCCGATGCCGCCGAAGCCGGCGCGCGACGAATAGGGGCCGGTCTGGCCATAGCCGGACACTCGCACCACGATCAGGCGCGGGTTGGTCTGCATCAGGTCGGCGGGGGCCAGGCCCCACTTTTCCAGCGTGCCGGGACGGAAGTTCTCGATCAGGATGTCGGCCTGGGCGATCAGGTCACGCGCCGTCTGCTGGCCCTCGGCCGAGCGCAGATCGACGGCGACGGAATACTTGTTGCGGGCGATCACCCGCCACCAGGTCGGGGTCTCGCCCTGGCCCCAGTGGCGCATTGGATCGCCGACGCCGGGCGATTCCAGCTTGATCACCTCGGCGCCCATGTCGCCCAGCAACTGACCGCAGAAGGGACCGGCGATCAGCTGGCCCATCTCGACGACCTTCAGCCCGTGCAGGGGGCCGTTCAGCGGTTGGCTGGTCACGGGCGTATTCTCCAAAACGTCAATTAATCTTACAATCACTGGCCGGGCGTCGTGGGAAAGTCAACGCCGGGAAGAGGGGTTGTGATTGCCAAATAAATTGACAAAACTCTCGGTCGACTTGTGAGAGATCGGCGTCAGCCGACGGATCGGGAAACGTCATGCTGCTTCATATCGTGGCCAGCCCCAAGGGGGAAAGGTCGGCGTCGCGCTCGCTGGCGGATCGCTTCATCGCGACCTGGCGGGAACAGAACCCGGATGAGGAAATCGACACCCTGGCCCTGTTCGAGGAAGACCTGCCGCGCTTCGAGGCCGAGCACGCCTTCCGCAAGTTCGCGCCCATCTTCGGTGAAGAGGTCTCGCCTCAGGCGGACGACGCCTGGCGCATCGTCACCGACGCCGTGGCCCGTCTGGACCGCGCCGACCGCATCCTGCTGTCCTGCCCGATGTGGAACTACAGCATCCCCTGGGCCCTGAAGCTCTACCTCGACATCATCGTCCAGCCGCGCGTGACCTTCGGCTACAAGGCCGACGAGATGCGCCACGTTGGCCTGCTGCGGAACCGGCCAATGCAGATGATCCTGACGCGGTCGTCGACGATGGCGGGCGACTACGTCGACTTCCAGCTGCCCTATCTGAAGCACATCTTCGAGACCATCGGCATCCGTGACATCCGCGCCCTGGTCGTCCCGGCCACGACCAAGCCCGGCGCCGAAGCCCGTGAAGCCTATGTCCGCAGCTTCGACGATCAGGCCGACGCCGCGGCTAGAGCCTTCTGACCTTTACCATCGAACAGCCCTGGGGAGGGAGCGCGATGACCAAGACCGAGCAGGCGGCGCCGCACTTCCATACGCTGGATGAGATGCTGGCCCATCATGTCGGCGCGCGGCCGGATCATGTGGCCTTGTCGTTCGAGGGACGGGATCAGACCTTCGCCGAACTGGAGCGGAACGTCGGCCACGTCGCCGCCGCCCTGTTCGAGTTGGGCCTGAAGCCAGGCGACCGGGTCGCCTGGCTGGGCAAGAACAGCGACCGTTTCTACGAGCTCCTGCTGGGCGCGGCGCGACTGGGCGTGGTGGTGGTCCCGATCGGCTGGCGGCTGGCGGCGGACGAGGTCGCCTATATCCTCGACCACGCCGGTGCGCGGGTGGTCTTCGTCGGAGGCGAGCAGGCCGACTTGATGCGGTCGGTCCTGCTGGGCGGCGCGGATGTGCGTCAGGTCGTGGCGGTCGAGGCGGGGGCGGTCGAGTGGCCCCTGTTCGAGCGCTGGCGCGACGCGGCGGGCGACCTGCTGCCCACGGCGCCGGTTCGCGAGGATGCGACGGTGCTTCAGGTCTATACCTCGGGCACGACCGGGCGGCCGAAGGGCGTGCTGGTCAACCATGCCAACATCCTGGCCCAGCGCCGGATCAATGTGGCGGCGGGGGCGGCCTGGGACGTCTTCACGCCCGAGGACGTCAATCTGGCGGCCATGCCGGTGGGCCATGTTGGCGGGGCGGTCGGGCCGCTGAACGCCATGGTCTGGGGGGCGCGCAACGCCATCCTGCGAGAGTTCGATCCCGCCGCCCTGCTGCGCGACATCGAACAGCAGCAGGCGACCATCCTGTTCGTGGTGCCGGCTGCGCTGCAGATCCTGCTCAATGATCCGCGCGTCCATGAAGTCGATTTCTCGCGGGTGCGCCAGATCATCTATGGCGCCTCGCCCATTCCCGGACCCCTGCTGCGCGAGGCCATCCGCGTCATCGGCTGCGACTTCATGCAGGTCTATGGCCTGACCGAAACGACCGGGGCGGTGGTCGGCCTGACGCCCGCAGACCACGCCGACCACGACCATCCGCGACTGGCCTCGACCGGGCGGGCCTTTCCCGGCGTCGAGCTGGCCGTCCTGTCGCCCGAGGGCGAGCGTCTGGCGGCGGGAGAAACGGGCGAGATCGCCATCCGCGCGGCGGGCAACACGCCGGGCTACTGGCGGGCCGAGGAGGCGACGCGCGCCGCCTTCGACGCCGACGGCTGGTTCCGCACCGGCGACGCAGGGTGTCTGGACGCCGAAGGCTATCTCTACATCCGCGACCGCATCAAGGACATGATCGTGACCGGCGGCGAGAACGTCTACGCCGCCGAGGTCGAGCGCGCCCTGCTGGAACATCCCGCCGTGGCCGAGGCCGCCGTGATCGGCGTGCCGGACGACCGTTGGGGCGAGGCGGTCAAGGCCCTGGTGGTGCTGCGGTCCGGCCAGACGGCGAGCGAGGACACGCTGCGCGACGCCTGCCGCCAGAGCTTGGCCGGCTTCAAGGTTCCCCGCTCGGTCGAGTTCGCCGCCGCCCTGCCGCGCAACGCCACGGGCAAGGTCCTGAAACATCGTCTGCGCGAACCCTACTGGGTCGGGCGCACGCGCAACGTCAACTGAGTATCCCATGCATCCCAGTCATTTCGCCGCCGTCACGCCCGACAAGCCCGCCGTCATCATGGCGCGAACGGGGGCGGTGACGACCTTCCGTCAGATGGACGAGGCCTCGAACCGGGCGGCCCATCTGCTGCGGTCGCTGGGCCTGAAGCCCGGCGACGCGGTGGCGGTCTGTCTGAGCAATACGCCCGACTACTTCGCACTGGCCTGGGCGGCGCAGCGGTCGGGGCTGTACTTTGTCGCCCTGTCGTCGCGGCTGACCCTGGCCGAGGTCGACTACATCGCCCGCGATTGCGGGGCCAAGGTGCTGATCGCGGGGGCGGACCTGCCCCATACGGCGGCTCTGCCAGAGGGCCTGTCGGATCTAATGCTGTTCTCGCTGGGCGGGATCGTGCCTGGCTATCGCATCTGGGAAGACGAGGTGGCGGGCCAGCCCTCGACCCGCATCGGCGACGAGGTGGCGGGCGGCGAGATGCTCTATTCCTCGGGCACCACGGGGCGGCCCAAGGGCATCCGGCCGGAACTGCCCGCAGACGGCGACATCACCGCCATGCCCATGACCACCCTGGTGGCCAAGAGCCGCTTCGGGGTCGACGAGGCCAGCGTCTACCTGTGCCCGGCGCCGCTGTATCACGCCGCGCCGCTGCGCTGGTCGATGGGGGTGCAGCATCTGGGCGGCACGGTGGTGCTGATGGACAAGTTCGACCCTGAGCTGGCCCTGGCCGCCATCGACGCGCACGGCGTGACCCACAGCCAGTGGGTGCCGACCCACTTCATCCGCATGTTGAAGCTGCCGGAGGATGTGCGCGCCCGATACGACGTCTCGACCCTGAAACTGGCCATCCACGCCTCGGCGCCGTGCCCGGTGCCGGTCAAGCAGGCCATGATCGACTGGTTCGGTCCGATCCTGATCGAGTACTACGCCGGGACCGAGGGCAACGGCATGACCATCATCAACTCCGAGGAGTGGCTGAGGAAGCCGGGTTCGGTGGGCAAGGCCAACTTCTGCGTCGTCCATATCTGCGACGATGAGGGAAACGAGCTGCCGCCGGGCGAGGTCGGCAACATCTATTTCCAGGGCGACCACCCGTTCGAATATCACAACGACCCGGAGAAGACGGCGACCGCCTATGACGCGCGCGGCTGGACGACCCTGGGCGACGTCGGGCGGCTGGACGAGGACGGCTATCTGTTCCTGACCGACCGCAAGAGCTTCATGATCATCTCGGGCGGGGTGAATATCTATCCGCAAGAGATTGAAAACCTGCTGATCCAGCATCCGAAGGTGGCCGACGCCGCCGTGATCGGCGCGCCCTGCGCGGAGATGGGCGAGCGCGTCGTGGCGGTGATCCAGCCCGCCGACTGGGCCGACGCCACGCCGGAGTTCGCGGCCGAGCTTTCGGCCTGGGCGCGACAGTCGCTGTCGGGGATCAAGGCCCCGCGCCAGTTCGACTTCATGCAGGAACTGCCGCGCCACGACACGGGCAAGCTCTACAAGCGGCTGATCCGCGACGCGTACTGGAAGGACGCGAAGACGGCCTGACGGTCGTCCGGCTTCCGGGCCAAAAGAAACCCCCGCCGGCTTCGACCGGCGGGGGTTTTTGCTGTTCGCGCCAGAGCCGGATCAGGCGGCGTCGGCGGCCGCGATGGCCTCGTTGCGGTCGTTGTCCTGCACGGCGGCGATGATGGCCTTGCGGGTGATCAGGAGCAGGGCGACGCCGATGCTGAGCGACACGGCCGTCACCAGGGCCAGCGCCTTGCCCAGGCTGGTCGGGCCGTCGAACAGGTGCTCGCTGACGAAGCCGATGATCAGCGGGCCCAGACCCATGCCGGCCATGTTGGCGACCAGCAGATAGATGGCGGTCATCCGGCCGCGCATCGAGGCGGGGGTCAGGATCTGCAGCGTGCCGGCCTGCAGGCCGCCGATGGTCGAGACCGTGGCCATGCCCGCCGCCGCCAGGATCAGGGCGTTGGTCGTATCGCTGACCAGATAGGCGCCCATCATCAGCGGGAACTGCAGGATGGCCGAGGCCAGGACGATCCGCACCGGGGCGTCGGGGTGGCCGCGCTTGGCCGAGCGGTCGGACAGCAGGCCGCCAATGGCCAGGCCCACGGTGCCGAACAGGCCGATGATCACGCCGAAGGCCAGACCCAGATGGGCCGGGCTCATGCCGTGGGCGCGGGCGAAGTGGACGGGGGCCCACAGCATGGCGCCATAGGCCGCGATGACGATGATCGAATAGCCGATGACCACGCCGCCGAAGGCCGCCTTGTGGCGCATGGCCAGGGCCCACAGGGCGCTGAGCGGCGGGGCCTTGGCGGCGCCGCGGCGACGGGCTGCCTCGCGCACCGTCAGCAGCATCAGGGCGGCCAGCGGCACGCCCAGCAGGCCCACGGCCACGAAGGCCAGGCGCCAGCCCGTCAGGTCGCCCCAGGGCAGGGCGACATTGGTCTTCATCGCCCAGGCGACCAGCACCCCGCCGAACAGCATGGCCACGCCGCCGCCCAGCGACACGCCCATGTTGTAGAGGCTGACCGCAAAGCCGAGGCGCTTCTTCTCGAAGCGGTCGGCGATGGTGGAATAGGCGGCGGGCGACAGGGTCGCCTCACCGATGCCGACCATGGCGCGGGCCGCCAGCAGGGAGGCGAAGCCGCCCGCGAAACCGCTGGCCGCCGTGGCCGCGCTCCAGCCCAGCACGCCGAAGACCATCAGGTTGCGGCGATTGCTGCTGTCGGCCAGCGAGCCGAACGGAATGCCCATGATGGAGTAGAGCAGGACGAAGCCGAAGCCGACCAGCAGGCCGACCTGGGTGTCGCCCAGACCCAGCTCCGTACGGATCGGTTCGATCATCAGGCTGATCAGCACGCGGTCCATGAAGGACAGCATGTAGGCGACCATCAGGACCAGAACGACGTAGATGGCGTAGGCCGGGCGGGGCCGTGCGGCGGTGGTGGCTGCGGCGGAAGTCATCCGCGGTCTCCTGTACTGAACTGAAGCGAGAGGGCGGAGGCGCGCATCAGGCGGACGCCGATATCTGTGCGTACCAGGCGGTGAGTGGTGCGGAGTCGAAGTACTCGTCAAGCCGGATGATCACGCCGTCCTGCACCTGACAGATCAGAGTAGCCGCCAGTTCGAGAACCGGTCCCTTGACGTGGATCGCCTTCAGCAGGTGTTGCTGGACGTAGCCGCCGGGGAAGGTCTGGACCCGGCGGTTCTGGTACTGCCGTTCCGAGGTCTTGCAGATGAAGCCGGCCAGGACCTCGAGGTTGGCCTGACGATCGACGCCGACCCCGGCGGTGTTGAGCCAGACCACGACGGTGGGGTCGTAACAGGCCTTCACCGTCTCGATGTCGCCGGCCTGGATGGCCTCGATGAAGCGGTCGGCGAGGGCGCGAAGGGCCATGTCGGTGGAGGAGGTCATGCGTTGAAGGCCAGCTTCAGGCCGGGCTCGGCCCAGCGCGTCTTGAACAGGGTTCCGGTCGAGGAGCCGGTGATCCAGGCGTCCTTCATGTCGGCCCCGCCAAAGCAGATGTTGGTGGTGACGAAGTCGGGGACCGAGACGTGGTTCGCCTCGCCGGTCGGCGAAACCACGGTGACGCCGCCGTTGATGCCGGTGGCGACGCAGACGTCTCCGTTCGCCTGAACAGCCAGGCTGTCGAAGGGCAGGTAGTCGGGCAGGGTGAGGACGTGGCGGCCCGGCAGATAGGCGGCCGCGGCGGGCGTCAGAACGCCCGGCTCGCTCAGGTCATAGGCCCAAAGGCGGCAGGTCCAGGTTTCGGCGACGTAGAGGGTCTTGCCATCCGGCGACAGGCCGCAGCCGTTGGGCCACGAAATCCGGTCGCGCTGACGCGAGATGAGGCTGCCGTCGGTCTTGGCGTAATAGAGGGCGCCATAGTCGCGGGTGGTCTCGTTCTCCTTGCCAAGGTCGGTGAACCAGAAGCCGCCGTGGCTGTCGAAGACGATGTCGTTCGGCGCGCTCAGCGGGCGACCGTCACACTCGACATAGAGGGTCTCGACCGCGCCGGTGGTCAGGTCGACCGCCTGGATCGATCCGCCGGCATAGTCGCTGGCCGCGCCGTGCGGGACCATCAGCCCGCCGTCCAGATCGATCCAGCCGAGGCCGCCGTTGTTGCAGACATAGACCCGTCCGTCCGGGCCGATCGCGGCGCCGTTTGGACCGCCGCCGAGGTGGGCGACGACGGTGATCTGGCCGTCCGGCGAGACCCGGCTCAGGGTCTGGCGACGGATCTCGACGACCAGCACCGACCCGTCGGCCATGGCGATGGGGCCTTCGGGGAATTGCAGACCTGTGGCGACGACTTCGAGCGACATGAAAGACGTTCCGTTCAGACGATGGGGTGATTGATCGGCAGGCCGAAGTGGCGGCGGCCGACCTGTTCGCGGGCGATGTCCCAATCCCAGAAGGCGTGGGAGGTGACGGTCGCCAGGTCGCGCCAGAAGCGCTGCATCGGCTGGTCGTGGTGGTAGTTGGACGAACCGGCGTTCGCCATCATGTTCTGCGACACCTCGCGGCCGGTGCGGGCCAGATAGCCGGCCGAGCCCTTCAGGCTGATGCGGTCGTCGGTGGTGAAGCCGGTCTGGACCAGGGCCTCGGTGCGGGCCACATGGGCGCGTCCCAGGATGTCGACCGCCTGGGTTCCGACCTGCATCTCGCCCAGGGTGATGTGGGTGTGCTGCTGGTCCTTGACCACGGCCCCCGAGAAGTTGCGCACGCGGCGACCCACGATGTCCTCGAACGCCGACAGGGCGCCCTTCAGACCGCCAGTCAGCACCGGAACGATGGTGGCGTAGGCCATGGGGACCAGGGGGATGGCGTAGAGCGGGTTGTCGTACAGTGCCGTGCCGTTGGTCGGTCCCTTGCGCAGATCCACGCCGTCGATGGAGCGGTAATCGGGGACGAAGACGTCGTTCACGACGATGTCGTTGGAGCCCGTGCCGGCCATGCCGCTGAAGCGCCAGGTGTCTTTCACGGTGACGTCGGAGACCGGCATGATGAAGCTGCGCGGCGTCTTTTCGGGCGTCATGCCCGAAACCATGACCCAGTCGGCGTGCATGACGCCCGAACCCCAGGGGGCGCTGCCGGTGATGCGCCAGCCGCCATCGACCGGTTCGGCCTTCATCGTCGGCGCGGTGGCCGCCGGCAGCAGGACGAAGCCGCGGGCGCCGAACAGCTCATCCTGGGCCTGCGGGGTCAGCTTGGCGGCGTACAGGTTGTGACCGATGTAGAAGGCCGCGATCCAGGCCGAGGAGATGCAGCCCTGGGCCAGGGTGTCGACGACCTCGAACATGGTCTTCAGGTCGGACTCGGCGCCGCCCCAGCGCTTGGGGACCAGCATCTGGATGATGCCTGCGTCGATCAGGTCGTTGATGGTGTCATCATGCGGACGGCGCAGGGCTTCGGTCTCGGCGGCGCGGGCCTTGAGGACGGGCAGCAGCTCTTGCGCCCGACCGATCAGTTCGGCGGAGGTCGTCATGGGTAAGCTCGGAATTGGAACGTCGGGGACAAAGAAGAGGCCGGCCCCTCGCGGCGCCGGCCTCTGGATCGTCAGAAGGTGAAGCTGAGGTCGACGCCCACTTCACGCGGCGCCTGATAGACCCGTGCGGCGAGCAGGGGGCCGACGCCGAAGGTGTTGTTGATCACCACCTCGTCCGTCAGGTTCTTGCCCCACAGGCTCACGCGCCAGCGGCCGTCCGGCAGTTCCAGCGACACGCTGCCGTCGACGATGGTGTTGGCCTTGCGCACGGCGAAGTCCGACGTGGCGTTGAGGGCGTTGAAGCTGGTGTACATGTCGCTCATGTGGCGCACGCTGGCCTGAGCCGTCACCAGGCCGAAGTCATAGGACTCCTTGTAGTTGAAGGTGACGCTGTTGCTCCACTCGGGCGCATAGGTCATCGGCAGGTTGGTGCGGTCGATGACGCCCTTGCCGTCGCCCAGATCGGCCATGAATTCGTCGAAGCCCGCATCCAGGTAGCCGACCGAAGCCGTGACGGTGAAGGCGTTGGTGATGACTGCCGTGGCCTCGGCCTCGAAGCCCGAGATCTTGGAGCTGCCGACGTTGGCGACCAGGGTCTGGTTGACGTTGGTGCCCGGGATGACCTGCTGAACGCTCTGCTGCATGTCCTTGTAGTTGCTGGTGAAGACAGCAGCGTTCAGGCGCAGGCGGCGATCGAACAGATCGCTCTTGACGCCGGCTTCGTAGGAGTCGACCGTTTCGGAGTCGTAGGGACCGACTGCGTCGAAGGTCCCGGCGCGGCCGTTGAACCCGCCCGCACGGAAGCCGCGCGAGTACTGGGCGTAGGTCATCAGATTATCCGACCACTTGTAGCTGACCGCCACCTTGGGCGAGAAGTCGTCGAAGCTGGCGTCGAACGTCTTCGAGATCGCCGAGAAGAGCGGCTGGGTGGTGAAGGTCTTCTCTTCCTTGCTGTAGCGGCCGCCGGCCGTCAGCGTCAGGCCCGGCAGGACCTCGTAATCCGCCTGACCGAACAGGGCCCAGGAGTCGGCCTTCTGGCGGGTGTAGATGGTCGAGCCCGCCGTCGCGCCGCCGAACACCAGGCCGAACTGACCCGTGGCGATGTCGTATTCCTGGGTCATGTAGTAGGCGCCGACGACATAGGTCAGCGGGCCGTCGCTGTTCGAGGCCAGGCGGAACTCCTGGCTGAACTGGTCGTGGGTTTCGTCACGATGGACGGTCATGAACGGGATCGGCGTGGCGTCGAAGTCGCTCTGCACGTCCGTCTGGGTGTTGCGATAGCCGGTGATGGAGGTCAGCGTGACCGGACCCAGGTCCCAGTTGGCGTTCAGCGCCAGGCCATAGGCTTCCAGGTTCGAGAAGACGTCGTCGCCGATGTGGGTCAGGAAGGGATCGCCGTCCGCGTCGGCGGGCTGGCCGAAGCCGGGCAGGACCATGCCGGGCAGGCTGGCGTTCTCCACGCCGGGGCCGGTGCCCTTGTCCTTGGTATAGTCGACGATCAGGGTGGCGTCGAAGGTCGCCGTCGGCGTCCACAGCAGGGCGCCGCGCATCGACGTCACGTCCTGGGCGCCCATCTTGCGACCGTCGAAATTCTTGGTGTAGCCGTCGTAGGTCTTGGTCAGGAACGAAAACTTGCCGGCCAGCTGGTCCTCGATCAGGGCGCCTTCGACGCCGGCGCGCAGTTCCTGACGACCGTTCGAGCCGAAGGTGGCCTGGGCGCGAGCGCCGAAGTCGAACGAGGGACGACGCGACTGGACGCTGACCACGCCGCCGATGGTGTTGCGGCCGTACAGGGTGCCTTGCGGACCGCGCAGGATGGTCACGCCGCCGATATCGAAGAAGTCCTGCACCGCGCCGACGTTGCGCGACAGATAGACGCCGTCCAGCTCGACGCCGACCGAGGGCTCAAAGCTGGATTCGACGTCGGCGAAGCCGAGGCCGCGAATGAAGAAGGCGCTGGCGAAGGGATAGGCGCCGACCGGGGCCAGGACCACGTTCGGAATCTTGCCGTCCAGGCTGGTCAGGCTCTCGATCTTGCCGTCGGCCAGGGCTTCGGCGCCGAAGGCGCTGACGGCCAGCGGCACGTCCTGAAGCTTCTGTTCACGGCGCTGGGCGGTGACGACGACGTCGCCGATGGTGGCGGTTTCGACCTGGGCTGCAGCGGCATCCGTTGCTGCGTCCTGAGCGATCGCGGGGGTGGCGCAGGCGGCGGCCAGGGCCACGCCGCATTTCAGCCAGTATGACAGTTTCATCCTATCCCTCTCCTCTGACTCTCGTTCTGAATGCGAGATGAGGAGATTGGCGCAGCAGTTTTCAATCTTGTCAAACAAACTGACGAAAAAGGTAATTAATTTGACCAAATTCGATGACGGCTTCGCGATCGGAACGGGTTAGGGGCGACTGACCGGCGATGCCTTCGAAGCGCAGCCGAGCGCGACGGTGCGTCAGTTCAGCGGTCGAACTGATTCTGTCGTCTTCACTAGCCGCAACCACGCACCGACGCCCAGCAAGATTGCGAGGGCGGTCAGGGTCAGGAGTTCCGGGGCCACCTCCGCCACGGTCGCGCCGGCGGCGTTCAGCTTGACGAAGGCCTGGATGGCCGAGGTCGAGGGCGACAGGCGGGCCAGCCAGGCCAGGGGGGCGGGCATCAGGAACAGGGGCCAGGCGGCGCCGCCCAAAAAGAAGAGCGGCACCGAGGTTCCGACTAAAATCTGCATGGCGCGCTCATGCCGGTCGAACAGGCTGCCGATGGCCAGGCCCAGGGCCGAGACGCTGGCGGCGAAGACGGGCACGGCCAGGATGACGCCGAACAGGTCGCCCATGCGCGGATAGTCCTGAAACCAGAAGACGAAGCCGAAATAGAAGAGGCTGGCGACGCTGCCGATCAGGGTCAGGGCGGCCCACAGGCCGAGGAAACTGCGGGTCGACAGGGCCGCGGCGCCCGTCTCTCGACGCAGGCCGGCGAACAGGGCCGCGCCCAGCAGCAGGGTCTGTTGCAGGATGATGGCGCTGACCGCCGGGACGGCATAGCTGCCGTAGCCGTCGGTGGTGTTGTAGAGCGGGCGTTGCACCACGGTCGGGGCGCGGTCCAGCAGGCGCGTCGCCTCGATCACCGGGATCAGGACCTGTTCGACGGCGGCTGCGGCCGCCCCGCCCAGCGCCTTGCCCATGGCCGTGGCGCGAACCAGATAGGCCCCGTTCAGATAGAGGCCGATCCCCTTTGCGTCGCCGTGGATCAGGGACGACTCGAACCGTTCGGGGATGTGCATGACGGCGTCGACCTCGCCGTTGCGCAGCATGCGCTCGGCGTCGGCGGGCGAGGCGGTGACGACCGCGGCGTCCAGCGCGCGCGTGGCGTTCATTTCCTGCACCAGTCGCCGGCTGAGCGCCGAATGGTCCTGATCGACGACCGCGACCGGCAGCTTGACCGGCGTCTGACCGACATAGGCCATCGGGTAGTAGAAGGCGTAGGCGACCACAGCCAGGAGGATGGTGCTGGACAGGGGCCGGTGTTTGAAGATGCCCGTGAAGGTCCCGACAAAGGCGCCGCCGAAGCTGCGGGCGGGCAGGTGCAGGCTGAGATCTTCGGGCTTGGGCGTGCGTCGGGCGCGGCGATGGGCCAGCGGGATTGAAAGGGCGAAGGTCCCGGCGGCGACGGCCAGCAGGATCAGCAGCGGCCCCAGCGAGGCGGAGACGTTGGAGCCTAGCACCATCTGCTCGTTTTGCAGCCGCAGATAGTGGGTGAAGGGCAGGATGGCGCTCCAGAACTGGGCGAAGGCCGGGCCGTGCAATAGGGGCAGGGTGCCGTTGGAAAAGGCGATGGCCGACCCGGCATAGACCGCCGTGGCCGAGAAGCTGGTGTCCATGTCGCCGGTCAGGGTGATCAGCAGGGCCGATATCCCGGCAGTGGCCGCCATCAGGGCGAACAGGCCGCCCAGCAGCATCAACAAGCTGCCCTCGACGCCCCAGCCGCGCCAACCGCACAGCCAGGCGATCCAGACCGCGCCCCAGAAGGTGAAGGTGATGACGTAGGGCGTCAGCTTGCCCGCCAGCGCCGCCGCAAGCCGCCCGTCCATCCGCGCCGACCAATCCTTCAGCGAGCCGCCACGCAGTTCTCGCCCCACCCCCATGACGGCGGCGCAGGCCATCAGCAAATGCAGCACGCCGGGCATGATCAGGCCGCCGAGGAAGAGCTCGAAGCTGAGCTGCGGGTTGCCCAGAATCGTGACCTGAACGGCGGGCGTTTTCAGCCGCGCGGCGGGGACGCCCAGAGCTCGGGCGCGCTCCAAAATCAGGGGGGCTGCGGCCTTGGTCAGGGCCGTGGTCTGGGCCGAGGCGGCCAGCGAACCGACGGTCTGGAAGGCCCCATTGTAATAGACGATCACCGCGTCGGGCTGACGAAAGGCGTTCTTCTCCGCGCCCCGGGGGATGTAGGCGAGACTGTAGATCTTGCCCGACCGCATCAGGGGCCAGGCGGCCTCCAGATCGGTCGGCTGAGCCACCACCCGCACGCCGGGGCTGGCCTCCATGTTACGGATGGCGGCGCGGCTGAAGGCGGAGTGGTCCTGATCGACCACCGCGACCGGCACGTCGCGCACCACGCCCTGAAACAGCATGGCCCCGACCACGGCCATCAGCACGACCGGCATGACGATCAGCAGGATCAGGTCCCAGCGGCTGCGGGCCAGGTGCGCGACCTCGGCGCGCAGGGCGCGGCTGAAGACGCCGCTAGTCGTCACCGGGCGGGCCAGTCGAACAGGACGCTCATGCCGGGACGCAGGCCCTCCACCGGGGCGATCGGCTTGGCGTGGATCTCGAAACTGCGCACGTCATAGCCGCGGGATTGGCGCGTGGCGCGCCAGGTGGCGAAGTCGCCCTGGGGGCTGATGAAGCTGATGCGGAAGGCCACGGCCTTGCGGTTCAGGGCGGGGATGTCGCCGCGCACCGTGTGGCCGATCTTCAGGCCGTTGAACTGGTCCTCGCGCAGGTTGAAGGCGACCCAGGCGTGGTCCAGATCGACCACGGTGAAGACCGGCACGCCGATCAGCACCAGTTCGCCGGGATTGGAGAAGCGTTCGGCGATCTCGCCCGCCGCTGGCGCAATCAGACGGGTTTCGGCCTGCAACGCGGTCATCTGGCCGACGCCGGCGCGGGCGGCCGCGACCTGGGCGTCGGCGATGGTCTTCTCTTCGCTGCGGGTTCCGGCGACGGCTTTCAGATACTGCTGGCGAGCGGCCTCGGACTGAGCCGCGGTGGCGGCGCGGGCGGCGACGGCCTCGTCGCGGCGCTGGGCCGAGATGACGCCCTCGGCGAACAGGTTCTCGGCCCGCCGCGCGGTCTGGGCCGCCAGTTGAGCGGCGGCCTGGGCGCTGCGCCAGATGGATTCCAGCGAGCGGATGTCCTCGGGCCGGGCGCCGACGCGGCTGAGTTCCTGAACCGCCTGGGCGCCTTGCAGGGCGGCGGCGGCCTGCTGGTCCCCGGCGGTGATCTCGGGGCTGGAGAGGATGGCCAGGGCCTGGCCCTGAATGACGCGGTCGCCTTCCGCCGCCAGCATCTTCTCGACGCGGGCCGGGGCCTTGGTGGCGACGGTGAAGGTCTCGGCCTCGACCATGCCTTGCACCTGCGGCGGAGCCGGACGGGCGGCGAGGAATAGACCGACGATGACGAAGATCAGCACTGCCAACGCCGCCAGGGCGATGAGCAGCGTCCTGATCGGTGGGCCGTTGCGCCGACGCGGCGAGGGCGGAACCGGATCAGTGGCGGGGGCGGTCTCGGTCATGGGGCGATCACCCGGTCGGCGCGTTGCAGATAGCTGATGAACTCGTCGCTGCGGTCGCTGGCGGCCAGCAGGGCGGCCAGAGCCAGTTCATACTCATAGGCCGCCGCCGCGCGTTGCAAGCGGGCCGTGCCCAGCAGGTTGCGCGCGTCGATGACGGCGGTGGCCGGGGCTTCGCCCTCGCGGAAGGACAGGTCCTGAACCCGCAGGTTCTCGGTCGCGGCCTCCAGGCTGGAATCCAGCGACAGGAACTGGCGGCGTGACAGTTCGACCAGGTTGTAGGTGCGGATGACCAGGATGCGGACCTCGTCGCGGGCCTGACGCTGAAGTTGCTCGGCAGCCTGCGACCGGGCGCGCGCCGCGCTGACCATGCGACCGCGATCCAGCGACGACATCAGGGTGTAGCGCGCGCCAATTCCAACGGCCCAGTCCGGTTCGATCGGCAGGGCGTCCTCGCGATTCAGGTTGTAGGCGCCGAAGGCATAGACCGACGGGCGCAGCCGCGACCGGGCCAGGTCCACGCCCGCCTCGGCCAGATCGCGGCCCGCGCCGGCCAGAGCGATGCGGGGATTGTCGGAGGTCCCGGCTTCGATGAAGTCGCTGACAGGGGCAGGCGGGGTTGAGTTGACGAACAGGGGGCTGGTCGGGGTCACCGTCGTGGACATGTCCAGCAGACGGGCCAGGCTTTGCACCGCCGTGTCGTGTTCCAGTTCTGCGCGGTCGACCTGACGCTGAGCGGCGTCGCGCGCCACCTGGACCTGCAAGCGCTGACCCGCGCTGAGGAAGCCCTCGCGCTCCATGGCCTGGGCGTTGCGCAGGTGCAGGTCGAAGCCGTCGCGCGTGTCGCGGGCGATGGTCAGGGCCTCGTGCGTCAGGGTCTGACCGAAATAGACCCGCACCAGATTGACGCTTTCCAGGTTACCCGCCTCGGCCTGGCGGGCGCGAGCCATGTCGACATTGGCGCCCGCCGCGTCGCGCAGGGCCGGGACGGCCCCGCCGGTGTAGATGGGCATGACAGCGGTGGCGACGGGACGGAAGCTGGTGTCGGCGGTCTTCAGCCGCACGCTGCCGGGCAGGCTGGCGAAGAACTCGGGCAGGGCGGTCTGCAGCCGGTCGTTGATGGTCTGAAGAATGTCGCCCGGAACCCCGGGCAGGTCGCCGATGATGCCGGGCAGCAGCTGGTTGGCGACGGACTCGGCCTGACCCAGGGCGTCGGACAGGGAGATGTCGAAGGTCTTCTGATAGCGCAGCACCTGGGCGTCGACGGCCACGGTCGGTCGGTTCAGCGTGGCGACCGCCCCCGCCTGTTCCTCGGCCGCCGTCACGTCGGCGCTGGAGGCGCGTCGGATGCTGGAGGTCGCGTCCAGCCGGGCCGTCGCCGCCTCGAACGAGAAGGGCGCGGCGTCCTGCGCCTGAGCCGCTGAGGTCAGCAGGATGGACGCGGCGGCGGTTAGAGCCAGGCGGTTCATGCCGCGCCGCCTGTACGATCCTCGTGTCGCTCCCGCCATGCCGTCGTCCCCGCGAATCCATCCGCAATCAGCGCCAAGCTGCTCGCGAGCTTGACCTTAAAGCGAACTCGACGGCGGACGGTTGCAATCCCGCGAAAGGTCGCCCTTCGCAGGGGGACGGCACGGGCAGGGGAGGTCAGTGGAAGTCCCGCGAACCGGGCAGGATGCGGACATCGCGGGGATGACGATGGGGCGGCTGGCGCGGTGGTTGCGGATGGGCGACGACGTCGGCGCGGGCCAATTGGATGTCGGTTTCATGGTCTTCTGACAGACGGGCCAGTTCGGCGCTGCGGTCGACGACGCGGCGGGCGACGACGTGGACGACGCCTTCGGGGCTTTTCTCGACCACGCCTTCGACCTGCATCAGGCGCGCGCTCATGATCTCGCGGCGGAACTGGTCCAGCATCCGCGCCCACAGGACCACGTTGGTGATGCCGGTCTCGTCCTCCAGAGTAACGAAGACAGCGTTGCCCTTGCCGGGTCGCTGACGCACCAGGACGACGCCCGCGACCCGCACCAGGGAGCCGCCGCGCCGGGCCTCGGTCTCGGCGCAGGTCAGCACCCGGTCGGCGGCGAAGACGGGGCGCAGAATGCCCATCGGGTGGGCCTTCAGCGACAGGCGCACGGTCTGGTAGTCGGCGGCGACGTGCTCGCCCAGAGGCATCAGCGGCAGTTGCGCATCGGGTTCGGCGCCCAGTTCGCGGGCCCCGCGCTCGCGCGCCTCGGCGGCGGCGAACAGGGGCAGGGGATCGTCGTCGGGCAGACGCCGCACCACCCACAGGGCCTCGCGCCGGTCCTGTCCCAGAGAGCGGAAGGCGTCGGCGTCGGCCAGCTTGCGCATGGCGGCGGCGGGCAGTTCAGCGCGCCGGGCCAGGGTCTCGATGTCGGCGAAGGACGCCTCAGCTCGCGCCGCCGACAGGCTGTTCGCCCAGTCTTCCCTGAACCCGTCGATCTGGCGCAGGCCCAGCCGCAGGATGGGGGCGTCTGCAGGGCCCTCCAGGCTGTTGTCCCAATCGCTGTGCGAGACATCGATCGGGCGCACCTCGACCCCGCCGACCTCCTGCGCCTCGCGCACGATCTGGGCAGGAGCATAGAAGCCCATGGGCTGGCTGTTCAGCAGGGCGCAGGCGAAGGCCGCCGGGTGGTGGTGCTTGATCCACGAGGAGACATAGACCAGTTGCGCGAAACTAGCCGCGTGGCTTTCTGGGAAGCCATAGGAACCGAAGCCTTTGATCTGTTCGAAACAGCGCCGGGCGAAGTCGGGTGGATAGCCGCGCGCGATCATCCGCCCGACGAATCGGTCTTCATAGGTGTGCAGCGTCCCGTCGCCCCGGAAAGTGCCCATGGCCTTGCGCAGGTCGTTGGCCTCCTTGTCGGAGAACTCGGCGGCGACCATGGCGACCTTCATGGCCTGTTCCTGGAACAGGGGGACCCCGAGGGTCTTCTTGAGGACATCCCTCAGTTCGTCCTTTTTGTCGGGGTCGGCAGGCGAGGCGTAGACGGGCTCCTCCACTCCATTCCTGCGACGCAGATAGGGGTGGACCATGTCGCCCTGGATCGGACCGGGCCGCACGATGGCGACCTGGATGACGAGGTCGTAGATCTCCCTCGGTTTCAGCCGGGGCAGCATGTTGATCTGGGCCCGGCTTTCTACCTGGAAGACGCCGATGGAATGGCCCCGGCACAGCATGTCGTAGACGGCCGGATCGGTCGGCTTGAGATCATGCATTTCCACCTCGAGCCCGGCATGTTGCCTCAGCAGGTCGAAGGCCTTGCGGATGCAGGTCAGCATGCCGAGCGCCAGCACATCGACCTTCATCAGCCTCAGGGCGTCGATGTCGTCCTTGTCCCATTCGATGAAGGTGCGGTCGGGCATGGCCGCATTGCCGATGGGGACCAGTTCGTCCAGTCGGTCCTGGGTCAGGATGAAGCCGCCGACGTGCTGGGACAGGTGACGCGGCGTGTCGAGCAGGCGTGTCGCCATCTTGACCGCCCGGGCGATCATCGGATTGGCCGGGTCCAGGCCGGCCTGACGGATGTGGCCGTCGCCGATCTCCGTCCCCCAGCTTCCCCACTGGCTGGAGGCCAGGCGGGCGGTGACGTCCTCGGTTAGGCCCAGCGCCTTGCCGACCTCGCGGATGGCGCTGCGCGGCCGATAGTGGATGACCGTGGCGGCGATGCCGGCGCGCTCTCGACCATAGCGCTTATAGAGGTGCTGGATGATCTCCTCGCGTCGTTCGTGCTCGAAATCGACGTCGATGTCGGGTGGTTCGTCGCGGTCGTCGGATAGGAAGCGCTCGAACAGAACGTCGCTGGTCGCGGGATCGACAGCGGTGATCCCCAACACATAGCAGACGGCGGAGTTGGCGGCCGAGCCTCGCCCCTGACACAGAATCCGCATGTCGCGCGCCACGCGAACGATGTCGTAGATGGTCAGGAAATAATGGGCGAATTTCTTGTCTGAAATGAACGCCAGTTCCTTTACCAGCAACTCTCGAACCTTGGCCGGCACACCGTCGGGGTAGCGTTGATCCGCATGGACCCGGACCCGGTCTTCCAGCCAGGCTTGGGCCTGCCAGCCAGGCGGGACCGGCTCTTCCGGATACTGGTATTTCAGGGCCTTCAGGTCGAAGGCGATGCGGCCGAGGAAGGCCGTAGTCTCGGCGATGGCCTCAGGCGCATGGCGGAACAGGCGAGCCATCTCCTCGGGCGGCTTCAGCCAGCGTTCGGCGTTGACCATGAGGCGGCGTCCGGCGGCCTCGATCGTGACGCCTTCGCGGATACAGGTCATGACATCCTGCAGGTCGCGCTCTTCGGTCGAATGATAGAGGACGTCATTGGTCGCGATCAGCGGCGCCCCGGTCGTGGCCGCCAGAGCCTTCAACCGGGCCAGTCGGCGACGGTCGTCGCCACGTCTGTGCATCGCCGCCGCCAGCCAGACCGCGCCGGGCGCCGTCTCTACAATGCGCGCCAACACCGGGGCGAACCCCGACAGTTGCTCCGGCGGCATGACGATGAGCAGCAGGCCTTCGGGATCAGCCAGCAGGTCGGACAGGCCGATTTCGCACTGTCCCTTGATCGCTCGGCGATTGCCGAGGGTAAGCAGGCGGGTCAGCCGAGCCCAACCCGCGCGGGTCTCTGGATAGGCGAGGATGTCGGGCGTGCCGTCATTGAAAATCAGCCGCGCGCCGAGGATCAGGCGAAACGCCTTCGCCCTCGCCTTGATCGTCTCGATTAGGGCGGGATCATTCATGGCCGCCTCGATGAAGGCGAACTCGCTGGGGCTTCCCCCCATCCGCACGCGTCGTCCCGGCAGCATGCCGTGTTCGCGAATTTCATTCAGAGCGGTCCACGCCCGCACCACGCCCGCTACCGTGTTGCGGTCCGCCAACCCCAACCCGGCCTGACCGCGTAGAATGGCGGCCAGGACCATATCGCCGGGGTGCGAGGCTCCTCTCAGGAAGGAAAAATGGCTCGCGGCCGCCAGTTCAGCGTAGCCGCCGCAGGGGTCGAGCGCGCTCATGCGAACAGGCCGTGGATGAACCAGCGCGGCTCGGGCGTCTCGCCATAGAGGCCCTGGCGGAACAGCCAGAAGCGGCGGCCGTCCT
>RCUK01000894.1_pt1 | contig 21658 bp, 21 predicted proteins | sample 2166381 | NCBI WGS metagenome assembly RCUK01 (sample SAMN09932809, study PRJNA488358) | compost metagenome | isolation source: compost soil in an enriched community | place: Germany: Experimental Botanical Garden | reverse complement strand
TCCTCCATGGCCACGAGGGCGCCGGAGGAGGCGAAGGCGAGGATGCCGATGATGTTGAGCCAGTCCCATTCCATAGGTGATTCGCCGGGTTTCTAGAAGACGGCTTCGACTCCCAGCACGCCGGGAACCCGCTGCTTGAGCTGGGCTTCGATGCCCATGCGCAGCGTGACGGTGGAGCTGGGGCAGGTCCCGCAGGCGCCTTGCAGGCGAACCTTGACGATGCCGGCCTCGATCCCGGCCAGTTCGACGTCGCCGCCGTCGGCCTGCATGAAGGGGCGCAGCATGTCGAGCACGCCCATGACCGCGTCGCGGTCCACAGAGGCGTTCGCGATCTCCCCGGTGGCCTCGTCGATGCTCTCGCGCCGGCGCACGTCGGCCATGCGGGCCTCGGCGAGCCGGGCGGTGGCGAACGGGGACTCGACGGGGCCCTGGGCGATCGCCCGGGCTTCCTCGAGGCGGGCTTGCAGCTGCTTGTTCTCGGCGAGCGCGCCCAGGGCCGCGACGACCTCCTGGACGTGCACGCGCGGATCGACGTGCTCCCAGACCTTCCGGACGATCCCGTCCTCGTCGATCAGGAAGGTCGTGCGCGAGACGCTTTGGAAGGTCTTGCCCGCCCAGAGCTGCTGGGTCGCGGTTCCGAAGGCCTGGGCGATCGCCCCGTCGGCGTCCGAAAGGAGGGGGAAGTCCAGCGCGTACTTCTGGGCGAAGGCCGCCTGGGCTTCGGGAGCGTCCGGGCTCACGCCGATGACCTCGGCCCCGTGCTCACGCAGGAGGGCGAGGTTATCCCGGAAGGAGCAGGCCTCCATGGTGCAGGCGGGAGTGCCGGCCTTCGGGAAGAAATAGAGCACGTGGTGTTTGCCGGCCGCGAGCGAAACGGCGGCGTCGGGGGCGGCAAGCGGGGGGATGGGGGAGCCGGGTTGCAGCATGGAAGTCCTCCTCGCCCCATTCTAGCAGGATCCGAGCCGGTTTTCGCCCATGCCAAAGCGCGAGCGCGGCCGAGTGTCGGCCGCGCTCGCGGGTGACGCCGCTTAGCGGCGGTCGAAGGTGGCCCTGATCGGAGCCCCTGCCTTCCTCGCGAAAGGGGCGTTCGCTTGAAATCCCCTTGAAACGATGGGACCCTAGACTTCATCATGGCCCGACCCGTGACGTCTGAAGGAGGACCTGTGAACCCGGCGGAACTCATCATGGCCCTGGGCATGGCGGGAGGAGACTGGGTGCTCTACCTGCTCCTGATCCTGTCCATGCTCTCGGTGACCCTCATCCTGGAGCGCGCCCTCTACTTCGTCTTCAACCGCGAGCCCTTCGGAGCCCTCTTGAGTGACGGGATCCAGGCGATCGCCCGCCAGGACCTCGCAGGCGCCTCCGCCCAGACCAAGGGCCCCGTCGGACGCCTCTTCAAGGTGGCCGCCGAGAACTGGAGCGACGGCCTGCCCCGCTTGCGAGCGGCCCTCATGGCCCATCGCCTCCGGGAGCGTGCCGCCGCCGAACGCGGCCTCGTCTTCCTCGGCACCCTCGGCAACAACGCCCCCTTCGTCGGCCTCTTCGGCACGGTCTTGGGTATCATCAAGGCCTTCCGCGACCTGGGAGCGGCCGATGCGGTCGGGCCGTCGGTCGTCATGACCGGCATCTCCGAGGCCCTGGTCGCCACGGCGGTCGGCATTTTGGTCGCCATTCCCGCGGTCGTGGCCTACAACCTTTGCCAGCGCAGCATCCGGGTCATGGATTACCGCCTGGACGAGGCCTCCGAGGCCATTTTGGCCATCGCTACCGAGACGCCGGGTCTCGCCGAAGCCCGAGGGAGCGTCCATGGCCGGGTCTAGCTACCGCGACGACGATCCCATCATCGAGATCAACGTCACGCCGCTGGTCGACGTCGTCCTGGTGCTGCTCATCGTCTTCCTGGCCACCAGCTACCTGATTGCCCAGCAGAGCTTCAAGGTAGAATTGCCGAAGGCCTCTCAGACCGTCGCCACCGAAGCCCGAACGGTCGCCATCGTGGTCCAGGAGGACGGCGCGATCCTACTCGACGGCCAGCCCATCAGCCCGGAGTCCCTGGAAGCCGATCTGGCCGCCCGGGTCAAGGCCAACCCCCGCCTTCAGGTCGTGGTGGGAGCCGATGAACAGGTGGCCCATGGCCGTGTCGTCACGGTGATGGACGTCGCGCGGCGGGCCGGGGTAGAGAAGCTGGCCTTCGCGGTCGATCGTCCCTAGGGCCGCCATGCGCAACCGCTTACCCCTGGTCATCTCCCTTTCGGTCGGCCTTCACTTCCTCTTGGCGATCGCCCTCATGCAGATTCCGCAGTCCCGGGAGATCATCCGCAAGATCGTGCCGGTGACCCTCGTCGAACGCGAGAAGCCCAAGCCCCCTGCGCCTCCCAAGCCCAAGCCGAAACCGATGCCTCCCAAACCCCAGGCCGCCCAGCCGAAGCCGCAGACGCAGGCCAAGCCCCAGACGCCTCCGAGGCCCCAGCCGAACCCTCCGTCGCAGCCGGTCAACGACGCGGCCCGCAGCTTCGGCGTGGCCGCCGGGATCGGCGGGACCATGGAGGTTCCCCTGGGCGAGACCCTCGCAGCCGAGTCCACGGCTTCGGCCCCGCTGCGTCTCCGCTTCGAGGACGACGTCTCCGAGGCCCTGGACCGCGAGCCGGAGCCCATCGGTCGCCTGCGGGTGACCTACCCCGAGCTGGCGCGGCTCGCCGGAGCCACCGGCTCGGCCCGGGTCGAGGCATGGGTGGAGGCTGACGGCCGGGTCTCGCGGGTGGAAATTCTGAACCATCAAGGGGGAGCGGCCTTCGCGCAGGCGGCCCGGGACGCCGTGAGGCTGACGCGCTTCCGGCCGGGCCACCGCGGGGGAGTCCCCGTGGCCTGCAGCATCGTCGTGCCCGTGACCTTCACCCTGAACGAGGAAAACGCCCATGCCCCGGACTAGCTTCGCTCGCAATGCAACCCTGGCGATGACGCTGGCGGCGACGTTCACGGTGATCGCGCCGGCGCAGGCCGCCGTGCTCATGGGCCAGGTCCAGGACCGGGAGTCCAAGAAGGCGATCGCCGGAGCGACCGTCTCGGTCGTCGGCCTTTCCCGCCAGGCCAAGACCGACCGCGAGGGCCGCTTCATGCTGGAGGGCGTGCCGGAAGGCAAGGCCCGCGTCAAGGTCGAGGCCCCCGGCTACCTCCCCTACCTGACCCCAGCCGTTCCTTTCGCGGACGCGCGTCCGACCGATCTCACCCTCGCCCTGCGCCCCGGCCGGGTAGAGGTGAAATCCCAGGTGGTTTCGGGCTCGCGCCCGTCTCGCTTGGCGCAGGCCGAGACGAGCAAACGCTCGTTCACCGCCGAGGAGGTCAAGAAGACCGCCGGAGCCCGTAACGACCCCATCCTGGCCGTCACCAACACCGCCGGGGTGGCGACGGGAGGCTTCTCGGGAGCGCCCGTCGTGCGGGGAGGCGGCCCCAACGACAACCTCTACTACCTGGATAACGTCCAGATCGGCAACCCGTTCCACTTTGGCGGCCTGGTCAGCGTCTTCAACGCCAACACCATCTCGCGGGTGGACCTCTACACCGGGGCCCTGCCCGCGCGCTACGGCAACGTCATGTCGGCGGTCATCGACGTCGAGACCCGGCCCCCCAAGTCCGACGCCCTTCACGGCGTCTTCGACGCCAATTTGCTGTACTCCGAGGGCCTGCTCGAAGGCCCCTTGACCCCGTTCGCCGCCCTCTCCCTCGCCGGCCGGCGCAGCTACATCGACCTGATCGCGGGCCGCGTCTTCCCCGCCTTCACGGTTTTTCCCCGCTTCTCCGACTACCAGGGGAAGCTCACCTCCACCCTGCCCGGCGGAGGACGGCTCGACCTCTCCGCGATCGGCTCCCAGGACGCCCTGGGCATGACCCTCGAGGACGGAACGACCGGCCGCGGCTTCGGCTCCATCTCGATGGACTCCGGCTACCGCAGCTCGGGGGCCGTCTGGAGCCAGCCCCTGGGGGACGCGCTCTCGCAGCGCCTCACCCTCAACTACCAGGAACCTTACACCGATCTCGCCATCGGACGCTTCCTGACCATCCGGGACTTCCGCTACCAGTGGACCCTCGCCGACGACCTCGCCTGGCAGGTCCATGACCGTCATCAATTGCGGATGGGCCTGCGCTACGACACGATCAACTTCGTCTCCCGCCGGATCCAGCCGGATACCTCGTCCCTGCGCGATCGCCCCCGAACGACCCCTCCGACCCCCGAGGAGATCGAGGCCCTTCCCAAGCTCTCTTCTGACACCTCCGGCAACGAGAAGATCCTGGGAGTCTACCTGGAAGACGCATGGAAGCTCACCGACAGCCTCACGGCCTCGCTGGGGGCCCGCTACGACCGCCTTCAGAGTACGGCCGAGGACCATCTCGCCCCCCGTCTCGGCCTGTCATGGCGCATGGATTCCGATACCACCTGGCGATTGGGTTATGGACAGCAAGTTCAGTTCCCGGATCCCTCGCGAATGCTGCCGGGCATCGGTAACCCCGGCCTGAGAGCCGCTTATTCGCTGGATGCGGTGGCTGGGGTCGACCGGCAGATCACGGAGCGCCTGCTCGGCAAGTTCGAGATCTACCACCGGGATCTCGTGGGCCTCTCGGTTGCGGACCCTGACCAGCGCTACGCGAATCTCGGCTCGGGACGGGCCTTCGGAGCCGAGGCGACCCTGGAGCTGGCCCGCTGGAACGGTTGGACCGGCTCCCTGGCCCTGACCGCCGCCCGGGCCTTCCGGACGACTCCCAAGGACGGAGAGATTCGCTACGATTACGATCAGCCGTTCATCGGGAACCTCTCTTTGGTCGGTCCCACCTGGGTCGACTGGAGCCCGTCGTTGCGGTTGAGGGTTTCGAGCGGACGGCCCTACACTCCGGTGGTCGATCGCCGGCAGCTCCCGGACGGGACCTTCGAGCCGGTCAACGGCCCCACGAACTCGGCCCGCTACCCCAACGGGCTGACCTGGTCCGCCCGGGCGGAGCGCCCCGCGGGCATCCTGGGGGCGACGGGAAGCTTCTACGTCGAGGTCACGCAGCAGCGCGAGGTCTTTGGAGTGGATTACGGGGAGAATTACGAGCGGATCTCCGATCCGATCTACAACTACGGCTTGCCGATCATTCCCTACCTGGGGTATCAGCTAAGCTTCTAGTGCTTGGTCACCGGGGTCCAGGTGAGCCCTGGATTCCGGGTCAAGCCCGGAATGACGGCGAGGGCCTAGTTCGCGCCGAAGAACTGCGCGACCTTCTCCCCGAAGCTGCGCTTGGGCTGGGGGGCAGGCTCCGCGGGGAGGTTCTCGCCGAAAGCCGCCTTGAAGAGGTTGATCTCGCCGTGGCCGTACCCGATGTCTTTGCCCGCCTTGCCGCGGTCGTCGACGGCCCGCTTCAGATGCTCCATCACCTGCTCGGCGCTCCAGTCCGGGTGCTGGGCGATCACCAGCGCCGCGGCGCCGGCCACGTAAGGGGACGCCATGCTGGTGCCCTGAAGCTTCTTGTAGGTGGCGCCCTCTCCCGGGTAGGCCGAGAGGATGTCGACGCCGGGCGCCGTCACTTCGAGCTCGTTGCCGCCATTCGAGAAGGACGCGCGCTTATGCGCGGAGTTCACGGCTCCGACGGTGAGCACGTCCGGGAGGCTCGCGGGGTAGTAGCTGGAGATGTCGTCCTTGCTGTCATTGCCCGAGGCGGCAACCACCAAGACGCCCTTGGATTGGGCGTAGGCGATCGCCTCCTTCATCTCGGGCATCTGCTCCCAGAGGCCGAGCTTTTTGAGAGCGGCCTCGTCGCCGCCCAGGCTCATGTTGATGACCTTGGCGCCGTTGTCCACGGCGTAGCGAATGCCCTTGGCGACGTGCGCGGGCTCGGCTTTGCCATTCTTGCCGAAGACCTTGATGGGCATGATCTGGGCGTCACGCGCCACGCCGCCCGCTCCGTCCTTGATGCCCCACGCTCCGGCGACGATGCCGGCGACATGGGTGCCGTGCCCCTGCTTATCGGTGACGTCCGTGCCGCCGGTGGTCGCGTCGTAAGGTTTCACGATCCGCCCCTCGAAGGCGGGGTGATCCATGTCGATGCCGGTGTCCACCACCGCCACCACGACCTTGGAGGCATCAATTTCGGCGAAGCCGTCGTCGGTTGAAAGGATCTTGCCCTCGACGCCGTCCACGCTGGCCGTGCGGCCGGCCTTGAGCAACGGGCCGTCGGGCTTGGCAATCTTGGATTCCGTCGCGAGGTATGCGCTCGAAAGCAGGACCACGTCCTTGCCGAGGTCCACGATCGCGGACGGCTTCTTGTCCTTCTTTGCCTCGGCAGCCAGCTTCTCGCGGTTGGCGGGAGTGTCCTCGAGGCGCCGCACGAAGACGTCTTGGGCGCGGCCCGACTGGCCCCAGGTCACGGTGGAACGGTTTGCGGCGACTCCTGCCATGACGGCCCTCCTGACAGCGTGTTAACGATCCTGCTGAGGGGGGTTATCGGAGGCCAAGGACAAGGACTGACCCAAATTCGGGTTAAGCTTCAGGAAAGCAATGTTTCAGGAAAGCAAGGGGAATGGACGCGCGTTCCGAATAGGGCTAAGGCTGCGTCCGGAGGCGGGTCGCGATCGTGCGGGCGGCCAGGAAGAGCCAGGTTGTGACGATGAACGGAGCGGTCAAGGCGGGCATGCCGGTCGGCGTGAGGCTCGCCATGAGGATCCCCGTCATGGCGAACGTCGCCCCCATGCCGAGAAGCGCCGTCACGGTCGCGTGTCGCGCGGTGAAGACGGCCCCCAACGCAATTCCCGTCAGGACCGGGTTGAAGCCGTGAAGCCCCGCTTGGAGGGAGGCGCTGTCGGCTCCCCCCATGACTCCGAGCAGCAGGCCCAAGAAGGAGCCCAAGAGGCCGAAGGCGAAGGATCGGCGGGAATTCACGAGGAGGCCGATCAGCATCAGGAGTCCAGCAAGCCAGTGTCCCTGGAGCATGACCTGCCCCACTCCGGTGAATAGGCCTTCTCCAGCTCCAAGGAGAGTCAACGGGGCGGAAAGGGGGAGTGCGGGGGACGCTCCCGGCATGAAGCCGCTCGGCTGCAGGCCACCGATCTGCGGGACGGTGGCCAGGGCGAGCCATGTGGTCAGCACGAAGGGGGCGGTGAGGGCGGGAAGCTGCCAGCGCCTGAGGAGGCGCGAGCAGAGCTCCGTGACCACGGTCGAGAGGGCGGTGGCGACGGCGATCAGCAGGATCAGTCCGGCTTCCGCTTGGAAGAAGAAGGGAATGGCGATTCCGACCAGCGTGCCGTTGTAGCCGTAGAGACCTTCCTGGATGGCTTGGCGATCGAGGCGCAGGAGCATGGCCGTGCTCGTGCTGATGACGGTCCCCAGGACCGCGCCGAAAAAGAGCCAGAAGGCGCTCACGCCCTGGCTGGCCAGGGCGTCGCCGGAGAGCAGGCTGTTGGCCAGGATGGCGAGCAGGAAGAAGGCTCCGGTGAGCGGGTGGTTCTGCAGGAAGACCTGCCCCACTCCCCGGAGCGTGACGTCGATGAAGGTTCGAAGTGGCCGGGTTCCGGCCTGGAGAACGAGACTCATGCCGCGCCATCATAACATGCCGCGGCATGAGCCAAGGATCAGGAGCGGGCCACTTCCGTCTTGGCGGGCTCCGCGCTCACGGGGCCGCAGACCCCGGTCTCCATGTCGCAGGCCATGCCTCCGTCTTCCCAGGAGACCAGATCGGTCAGGAGGGATTTGCCGAGGGTCGGCACATCCGCTTGGCCGAGCTCCCAGAACTCACCCGTGCGGACGGGAACCTTCCGGATGCCGTCCTGGCCTTCCAGTTCGGCGAGCAGCTCCGAGATCGGCTTGTCGAGCAACTCCGAGAGTTCGCGGGTGGTCAGGGCTCCGTATTCCGCAAGCAGCTCGGTGAGGGGGCGAGGGGCATGGGGCTTGAGATCCGGGGCGACCTGGGACAGGACGTCCTGCAAGGTCTTGAAGTCGCGGGCTCCTCCCATGAGGATGGGGCGGATCTGTAGGTCGGCATTCGTGTTCATGACCAAGAAGGTCGGGAAAGAGCGCACGCGCACTTGGGCGCCCAGCTGGCGATCCTCCTGGAAGGCGCGCTCGGCGGTGCCGTCAGCGATCGCCGCCTTGAAGCGATCGAGGTCCAGTCCCGGGGTGGCCTCGGCGATCGCCAGGTAAACCTCGGGATTCGAGGCATTGCGGCCTTCCGCCTGAGCGGCTCTCCGCAAGCGGCGAAGGAAGGCCTCACCGAGGTCGTCTCCTTGCAGGGCGGCGGCGGAGGCGGCGATGCAGGCCGGCCAGGTTCCCCAGTGGGGATCTTGGTTCTCGCGCATGAACGTTCCGTCGATGGGTTGTCCCGTGCGCAGGCCGACTTCTTCCCAGTGCGGAGCGACGTCCGCCGTCGAGGAGATGCCGTTAAGCGGGTCCGTGAAGTGGGCCATGTCCGGGACGAGCCCGCCCATGACGGGCCGGATGCGGAGCTGGTCGCGGTAGGTTTCCTTGGCCCGGTAAATGACCGGCTCCATGGCCCAGCACCAGGAGCAGAAGGGGTCGGTGAAGGTGAGGATCTCGACCTTGGGTTTGGCCGTCATGCGGGGCCTTCCTTTCTTTCGGGGTAATCTCTCGAACTAGAGAGAGTTAGGGAAAAAAACTAGCGTTCTTGCAGGCCGAGTTTCCGGCAGAGGCGTCGGAGCTCGTCTTGCTCGGTGGGGGTGAGGACGGAGAGATCGGTTTGGATGGCGTCGACCTGGCGGGGGAAGACCTCGGAGATGAGGGCATGGCCGGCGTCGGTCAGGTGGATGGTGACCATGCGGCGATCGCCCTGGTCGCGCTCCCGGCGGATCAGGCCGCGCTTCTCAAGATTATCCAGGATCAGCGTGACGTTGCCCGAGCTGCGCAGCAGCTTGGCGCAGAGGTCCCGCGGGCTCAGCGGCCCGAGGTGCAGGAGGATCTCCAGCACGCCGAACTGGCTGATGCTGAGGCCGGTCGTCGCGAGGTGGCGGTGGACCCGCTGGGAGACCGAGTCGCTGGCGCGCATCAGGGCGATGTAGGCGTTGAGCGCGCGCTGCGCGTCGGCGGAGCCGGAGTACTGGGTGGGCATAATTTCCTCTAGTTGAAGTATCTCTAGTTAAAGATATCTCCAATTCGGAGGGTTGTCCAGTCCCTCGGGGGGCAAAACCGGTCGCGATCGCTGCGGATCGTGGTAGCATACGGCCTAGCGTCTGGTCGCAGACCCAAGCGGGGACTGCGGCCCAGGGGTACCTCGCGAGGGAGGACAGCGCGTGCTCGGCATCGGCATCACCACCCATCACCGGAAAGCGGTCCTCCAGGAGACCTTGGAGGCGATCGCCCGCCATTCCACCCTTCCCTACCGCCTCGCGGTGGTGAGCGACGGCTCCACCGATGGTACCGACGACTTCCTGAGGGAGTTCCATCCCGGGGGAGCTTGCGGGGCCTACCACCCCCTCTTTCCCGAGTCCCGCCTGGGGCCCGCGCGGGCCAAGAACGCCTGCCTCCAGGAGCTTCGGGACTGCCGCTTCATCCTCTTGCTGGACGACGACTGCCGGCCGCGCCACGACGACTGGCTGGAGTTCTTCTGGGAGGCGCATCAGGCGACGGGCATCCACCATTTCTCCTACCTGACGGAGGCTCACGGGTCGCCCGCCGTGCATGAGCGGGAAGGACGTAAGGTGAGGGCGTATCCGCAGAGCGGCGGGGTCCTGATGACCGTGAGCCCTCGGATGCTCGAGCTCATCGGGGGGTTCAGCGCCCGCTACCGGGGTTACGGCCATTACTTCCACGCGTCCTACTCGATCCGCGCCCATCGCGCGGGCTTGCAGGCGGGACTGGGCCCCTTCCTCTCGCTCGAAGGCACCGAGCGCATGCTGCATGCCCTGGACTACGACGTGATCGGCGACAGCCTCCAGGCCTCCCGCCTGAGCAGCCTCAGCGCGAAGGACCGGCAGAAGCACCACTTCCACAATACGCAGACCTTCCGCCGGGACTCCAAGGGAGCACTCTTCCAGCCGATCGCCACCACCGAGCCCCCCAGCTTCTGGGCGCGGGTGTTCAAGGGGCGTTGAACATGCAAGGGCCTGCACCGGATCCGATCATGGTACGCATCAGCGGCGGCATCGCCCGCTACCATCAGGGTGAGCGCCAGGAGGCCCGCCGGCTTTTCGCACAGATCTGGGACGAGATCGCTCCGAACGGCGACCCCTTTCATCGCTGCACGCTCGCGCATTTCATGGCCGACCTTCAGGAAGATCCCCATGACGAGCTCGCTTGGGACCTACGGGCCCTCGAAGCTGCCGACTCCCTGACCGATGATCGGGTCAAGGAGCACCATGCGGCCATGGAGTTGCGGAGCTTCTACCCGTCCCTGCACCTGAACCTGGCGGAGGATTACCGGAAGCTCGGAGACCGCGAACGGGCCTCCGAGCACCTAAGCCGTGCCCAGGAGAGCGTCGAGCCGTTGCCCGACGAGGGCTTCGCCAACTTTATCCGCATGGGCATCGCGCGCCTGCGCGAGCGACTGGCGGAGGAAAGAGACGCTTAGGGCTGGGCTGGTTCGAGTGGTTCTTCCACGGCCAAGATCGAGAGTACGTAGATGGGCTCCGTGCGCGAGAGCGAGATCCGGAGCCAGGTCGCTTTCATCACGGCATCGCCTGCCAGCAAGTTGAACTCGGACGGGACCGCGTATCGCGGGTACTCGCCCATGGCGACGAACTCCCAGGCTTCGAGATCGTCGCGCTCACTGAGCGAGAAGGCCGCTTCCTCCTGACTGAGTTGGCGGCGCGTCATCGTCACTCCTTGGCCTTTCCAATCGCGCGTGGCAATCTCCATGGCGAGGGCTTCAAGGGCTTCGACCGTTCCAGCGGCTTTCGCATAGGTCGGAACCCTCGCATTCGAGTTGTCCCTTCGCGGGGGGATCGCCTGGATGCTGCGGTCGCTCACCACGAAGAACTCCCGACTATTCATCACGGGGGGCTCGGCCTCAGGTTCCATCAAGATCGTGAGCCGGTAGCGGTTGAGTGCATCCTCCTGGTAGCCGGGAAGCTTATCCTCCTTCAACGCCATGGTGAACGTCTCCAGGTCCGAGAAGGGGAGCTGGAACGATCGACTCGCCTCGGAGCCCAGGTGGAGCAGCTCGATCTGCGTCGTCGTGGGCATGGTCGGCTTCTGGTCGATGGTGAAACCGACGGTGTCGCCCAGGTACATGACAGACTGGGTCTGCGGGGTCGCGCCGGGAAGGAGCCGTCGTGTATCTTGCTCCGTTCCGGAAATAGTGCCATTCAGCAACTGACAGCCGCCCAAGGCGAGGCTGAACAAGAGGCATGCGGCGGCAAGGAAAGGTCGGTTCATCATGGGCTCCTTTGGGCAACAAAGGGGAGTGTGACATGATACCGTTTTGAGTCTAGGTGAATCTTGGGTTGATGTGTCATAGGCGGCTTTGCCGTCGAAGGAAAGTCCGAAGGGCATGGGCTACCCCGGAGCGCCATGGCAAGAGCCCCGGATCGTCACGATCCGGGGCTCTCGCCATGCGGGGGGCTTGTCGCCCGGTTAGCTTTCCCGTTTGGGGGTGGGAATCGCCGCGGACTCCGGCAGGTCTTGGCCGGCGTGCTCGGGCTGGCCGGTCGCGGCATGGCAGCCGCCGCTGATCCAGGAGTAGTCCTTCTCGATGTCCCAGAGCTCGCGCTTGCCGTCGAGGCCGTCCAGGAGGAAATGGCTCTTGATCAGGCCCGCCACGGGCGAGTAGGTATGGGTGGCCTGGCCCTTCTCCGAGCTGGAGCTGAGGCGGATGCAGTTCTCGAAGACGCCCGCTTCCACCTCGACGGGGTGGGCGACCTTGCTGAGCTGGTAGGTGACCGTGCCGGCCTCGGGATCGCTCTCGGTCCAGGTCTTCTCTTCGATCGGGAACTGCCAGATCCAGTCCTGGTGGCGCCCTCCCTCGGTGGTGGGCAGGTTCACGAAGACTCCGCGCGGATCGGCGACCACCTCGTAGCGGTGGGTCTGGCCCGCCAGGTCGACCTGCATGATCCGGGCCCGGATCTGGGAGTCGGCCTGCTGGACGTGGGTGGTGACGTAGGCGGTGAAGCCGCGGTCCTCGCCTCCGACGACCTCGCGGAAGGTCGCGACCATGGCGAGCTCCATCAGGTAGTAGGTGGGCATGGGGGCGGCCTCGGGCTTGGATTTGCCGTAAGGGCCGTTGTAGCCCTGGCCCAGGTGGCCCAGGGTCGTGAGGATGGCGGGGAGATCCGCGGGATCGGCGAGCGAGGTCGCGACCTGGACGTGCTGGTAGACGCCCGCGGGATCCCCGGAGGGTTTCACCGAGATCCGGTAGAGACCGGGATCCGGGGCTTGATCGCGGGTGACGAGGGGGACCTGGCGCAGGACCTTTTCGGGCCGGGCGGTCGGGATGCTGTCATAGGGGATGGCGGCCTGCCAGAGGTAGTCGTAAAGCAGGGCGCCGTCCGGGGCGAGCGAAACGGAGGCGAAGAGATGGTCTCCGGCGACCTCCACGCAGCGCAGGGTAGGCGTGCGCGCTTCGAGGCCCGCGGGACCCCAGGGGGTCAGATCAGTGAAGCCGGCTTGCTTGAAGGCGGCTTGGAGCTGGGGAAGGTGTTCTGGCGTCATCATAAGGCCATGATGCGGCCTGAAGCCGCCCGTGTCCAGGGGCCCCGGGGGTGGAAGGCTCCGTAGTTCTCCGGTATTTTACGCGGCCTTGCGCGCGGGCTTGCCGGTGAGGTCCACGAGGTAGACGTGGCCGTCGGTCTCGAAGTTGCGCCGCTTCATGGCCTCTTCCTCGACGGAGGTGCGCTTGCCGGGAACCATTTCCCAGTTCCGGACGCGACCGCTCGAGAGCAGGTCGGTGAGCACCAGGTCGCGCTCTCCGTCGAGCTGGGGGTCGATCAGGTGGCTCGAGCGGAAGCTGGGATCGATGTCGAGATCGGGCTTCCAGCCGTTGCGCTTCAGCGAGATCTCCACGTCGATCCAGGCGATCGCCGCCGTGTCCCGGGTGGCCGCGATTGCCCATTCGTTCTTGCCAACGGGCCAGATGCGCAGGTGGTCGCGGGTGTTGTTGGAGTCGACGTTCTTGTTGAAGGCCACCATGTGGCGCTCGCCGTTAAGGTACATGTCGCTCACCGGGCCTGCCGGGTAATCCATCAGGCCGGTTCCCGACGAGATGCCCACCTTCAGGTTGTTCCAGAAGCTCTGCTCGTCGGCCTTCACCCAGCCGGCTTCCGTGAGGGCGTTCATGAGCTGCGCTTTGGTGCCCTTCACCATCAGGTTGATCGGCTCGTTGTAGTTGGGGCGGAGGGGATCGGAGGAGCTGGAGATGAGCGGCTGGCGGATGGCCGAAACGGTAGCGCGCGAGCGGGCCGCAGCCTTGTCGGCTTCCGGGATGACCGGGTAGGGCACCATGTCCCCCGACTTGATGAAGGGGTTGTCGTTGAGTATCGAGTCCCAGACCTGCCGGATCGAGTCCTTGGTTTCCTTGATCACTGCCGGGAGGTCCGAAAGGCGGATATCCTTGAGGCTCTTGACCGACTTCTCGGCGTCGGGGTGCATGGGCACCGGCACATGGAAGTCGAGGGAGAGTTGGTCCGGGAACATCCCCGACAGACCGCCAGGAGCGTCCTCGGTCTGAGTGGCCTTTTGCGTGAGACGCGGCAAGGGCGTCGCCTCGAGGCTCGCTTTGCGGCTCTCCGAGGGCGCGGTGTGGAAGTGGTTAAGCATGCGCGGCTGCTGCTGGATGGCCATGGATTTCCCCTCCCATAACACTTGCTTAACAGGCTATCGGGAGGAATTGTCCAAAACTTGCCCTACATTTTTAAAGGGACTTGCCGAAGGTATAATGGAAACCTAAAGGAGGCGGGCAAGAGATGTTGCGATCGGAGTACCGGAAGGTTCTGGCTTGGGGGGCCGTCACAGGGCTTGCCTTGCCCCTGTTCGCGTCGCCGGCGGCCGCGACTCCGCCCAAGGACTGGCCGGCCCTTCCGCCGAGCGCCCCGGCCGCCGAAGCTCCCCTCGCACCGCTTACTCCGGTCACTTCGGAGGCTCCCGCCCGCACGGTCGTTCGGGAATCGCGCGCCCTGTCGGGTCGGATCTACGAGGTGCGCCCCGGAGACACGCTCTGGGCGATCGCCGAGCGCCAGTTCGGGGATGCCACCCGCTGGCCCGAGCTCTTCGAGGCCAACCGCTCGCGCCTCGCCAACCCGCACCAGATCCGCCCCAACCAGAAGCTCCAGCTGGGCAGCGTCCAGCAGGCCTCCCGCTCCGGCGCCTCTCGGGCCCGCGGCGACGGCTCCTACACCGTCCGGAGCGGCGATACCCTGGGCAAGATCGCCCAACGGCAGCTCGGGAAGGCCTCGGATTGGCCGGTACTCTACGCGCTGAACCGCGAGACGCTCGCGAACCCCCATCAGATCTACCCGGGGCAGGTCCTGCGCATGTCCGGCTCCCGCCGCGACACCGTGGTCGTGGCGCCCCGCGCCACGGTCAAGCGCGTCAGCCCGAACCTCTCGCGCAAGTCCGACGACGGCCGCCTCCTCAAGGGGCACCGCCGGGTGAACGGCTCCTACTACGCCAAGGGTAACGAAGGCAAGCTGATCTGGGCGGATACCCAGGAGCAGGTCCATCCCACCGACTCCACCCTGAAGACCCAGCTCGCTCCCAAGATCCGCGAGGCCTTCAAGGTTCCTGAGCCAACGCCGGTGGTTCCGGTGGCTTCGGTCACGCCCGCTCTGGCCCCCAAGCCTGTGGCGTCCGCTCCCGTGGCTTCCAAGCCTGAACGCCGGTGGTTCCGGTGGCTTCGGTCACGCCTGCTCTGGCCCCCAAGCCTTTGGCGTCCGCTCCCATGGCTTCCAAGCCTGCAGCTCCTGCCACTCCGAAGCCCGCGCCCTCTCAGGCCGTGGCCTCCAAGCCCGCCAAGGTCTTGATCGAGCTTCCCCCCGGCGCGAAGCCGACCTTCCTTACCACCACGACCCCGCCCGCCACGACGCAGGACCGCATGTCGGCCGGAGCGCTCTCCCTGGTCGTCCCGGGAGCGGGCCAGCTCTACAACGGGGATCCGCTGCGCGCCGGCCTCTTCATGGGCGCCGGGGCCGCAGGCTTGGGAGCCGCCGTCTACGGGATCGCCAACGACCGCCAGGACCTCGGAGTGGCGGCTTCGGCGGGCCTGATCGCCCTTAGCCTCTGGAGCGCCACGGACGCCTACCTCAACGCGCCGGCCCGTCCCGCGCGCCGCTAGCCCTCTCTAACGCGACTCCCCCGACCGCTTCCGGTCGGGGGGGGGTTTCGTGAAGCGATCGTGATTTTGTCGTCAAGCCTCCAAGTGATCGCTGTTGCGGCCTGATCAAGGGCGCCGATTGCGCACTGTTGCCAAATAATAAGCGCAACATCTTGTAGGATCGATCCAGGCAGGCTATACTGGGAACGCTTGGTCGGTCGAATGTTAGATTGCCAGCGCTTTTGATACCCTCTCACCCCTCCTGGAGGCCTCTGGTGTTGGAAGACCTCAAGTTCGATGGCGGAGTGGCCCCGGCTGTCTCCCAGCGGATCACCCCGAACGACGATCGCTACGGTGAGCTCGTCCAGGCGCTTTTCCTCAAGAACGAAGAACTCGTCCACTCCAATCGTCAGCTCGAGGAAGAGGACGACCACAAGTCCACCCTCCTGACCAACGTCGGCTACGAGCTCCAGAGCCCGCTCTCCAGCGTCTTGGGCCTCGCCCACCTGCTCGCCGAAGAGGACCTGGGCCCGCTCAACGTTCAGCAGCGCGACGCCGTCATGCGCATCCGCCACGCCTCCGAGGCCATGATGCGGGTGATCACCGATGTCCTGGTCTGGACCCGCCTGAATGGAGAGGGCTTCACCCTCCTGCGCGAGAACGTCGCGGTCGGCGATCTGCTTCAGGATACCCTGGAGGCCTTGCAGCCCCTCTTCGATCAAAAGGAGCAGCAGGTCGAGATCGCGCTCGACTTCCCGATGCCTCCGCTCAAGGCCGATCGCGCCTGCATGCGCCAAGTCTTGGCCAACCTCCTCGACAACGCCTCCAAGTTCACGCCCCAGGGCGGGCGAATCGGCCTCTTCGCGCGGCGCCAGCCCGACGGCATCACCTTCGAGATCGCCGACGAGGGGGTGGGCATCGCCGAGGACGAGCTGACGCACCTCTTCGATCGCGTGACCCAGGCCCGCGATCAACTGCTCACCCGCTCGGGGGGCGCCGGCCTCGGCCTCGCCATCGTGAAGCGCCTGGTCGAACTTCACGACGGCCGCATCGCGATCGATTCGCGTCTCGGCTACGGCACCACCGTCCAGCTGACCTTCCCGCTCTAATCCGACTCGCAACGCGTTTCCTGCGAACGGCCCACCGCTTAGCGGTGGGCCGTTCGCTAGAGCGAACGTCGTTGTTGCAGGACAGCGAGCTGATCCTATCCCCGTCCAAATCGCGCATGTGACGGCTAACGCTCGCTTTACGAACCTTTTGCCGCAGGCGCTTCACAACAGCCGCGGGCGCTAGGCGGGGCGGAACATGCGGAAAGATCGCGCGTCGCTCCGCCGCACGCTCCGGGGAGCATGAAGACGATGGACGATTTTTCTCTCCAACCCTCGCCTGTCTGCCTTCGCTTGGATTGGCTAAGGTAGATCCGTCGACACATTATCGCCCGGGCTCCTTTATCGCTCGCTTCGCGACGCCGTCGTGACGCTACCAGGAGGAATTCCCGTGAAACGTAGTCCACTCGTATTCGCGCTTGTTGCCGGAACCCTCGCCCTCACGGCGTGCGTTCCCACCCACCAGAGCGCGCTCGGTCCTGACGTGGTCTCAAGCCAGTTCTCGGGCACGAACACCTTCGACCTGAAGTCCCCCGACAAAGGCGTGATCGCCATGGGTCTGGCCTCCTCCAGGTCCGGCCAGGGTACCCAGGCCATGCGCTACGTGCAGTTCGTCGGCGAGGTCCGGTCTTACCTCGTGAAGCTCGTCTGCAACGGTCAGACCGTCGGACCGGCCAACGGCTTCAGCGTCGAGGTCAATCCCGACGGCACCGGCAAGGGCAAGGCGACCTTCTTCAACCTGCCCAAGGGCAGCTATGACATCTACGTGACGGCCATCGATCAGTACGGCGTGATCCTCAACAAGAGCGGCGGACCCGACCAGAGAGCGAGCGGCCTCGCGGTGGGCTCCCATGCGATGGCCGAGCAGCCCGCGTCCCTCGAGTGCGCCATCCAGCTGCGAGATGACCACGTCAACCTTCCCAGCTCCCTGATCGAGAAGACCTTCAGCGCCGTCGCCACTCTCATCCCGCACCTCGGCGCGCCGATGCAGACCCCGCTCACTCCCAAGCGGAGCCCGGAGCTGATCCCGGTGGTGACCACCGGTCCCAACCCCTCGCTCGTGAAGGATACCACTCCGTCGTTCGACGACGAGACCTCCTTCTCGCTGAGCGATGCCGACATCGAGGCCTTGAGCTTGCCCTCCATTCCTCCGTACATGGCGTTCATCACGGACGAGAACGGAGCCAATGGCCAGTTCCTCGGCACGGACCTCGGGTTCTTCACCACCCGCAACGTCAGCCACGTTGCCAATAACAGCGATCCCAACGCCCCGAGCCGCCTGATGCGGATCGACATTCCGGGCGTGGGCACGCGCAACATGTACTTCACCGACTCGCCCAACAACGTGCTGAAGGCGGCCTCGGGCTTCTACAACAACGTCGGCTTCACCAACGTTCCGCCCAGTTACATGCGGCTCGACCCTGAGCTGGTCAGCACGACGGAGCTCTTCTTCAGCGCCCGGTATCCGACCGGCATCGTGGCCAAGCGCTACATCATCGTGGACGTCGACAGCAAGAACTGGAATATCTGGACCCTGAATGAAGGGGGAATCACCATGGTCATCGGCATGGCCATGCCCTACGTGCAGGGCGGCGTGACCAAGATCCTCCACCTCCAGCTCCTCCCGAGCACCCCGTTGGCTCCCTAGCGCTTGCGGCATGAGGTTAGTAAAGCGAAGCTGACCTGTCGCAACGAGAGGCTAGGAAACACGGCAGGTGGGCCTCCGCATGTCGCGGAGGCCCACCTCTTTCCGCTACTCGCAGCTCAAGAGCCAGGCATCCAGCTCTTGCCGGGTCGGCAGCGCCGTCATGGCCCCCAGCTTGGTGGCGACCAGCGCGCCGACGCCGTTGGCCCGACGCAACAAGGGCTCCATCGTCTCCTGAGGCAGCCAGCGCACGGTCGCGGGATCCGCGCCCTCTTCGAGGAGGCCGGCCAAAAGGCCGGCGACGAAGCCGTCTCCGGCTCCGGTGGGATCCAGCGTGGGGACGGCGATCGCCTGCACATGCCCCTCGCTCGCGGAGTTCTTCCAGAACGAGCCCATCGGTCCGTCCGTCACCACCAGGAGCGCCGGGTCGAAGCGTTCCCAGATCTGGCGCATGCCGTCCCGCAGGTCGCGCGTGCCGCTCAGGAAGGCCAGTTCTTCGGTGCCCAGCTTGATCAGATCCGCTTGCCGACAGGCTTCCTCCAGGGCTTCGGCCGCACGGGCCTCGCTCCCTCGGGGTTTGGCCTCTTGGGACTCGGTCCTTCGGGCTTCGGCGCCGGGAGGATCGGTCCAGAGCACCGACCGGTAGTTGGGATCGTAGACGAGGAGCGCTCCCGCTTCCTTGGCGCGGGCGACCATGCGCCGGAAGGCCTCCTGCGACGGGCGTTGCGCCTGCATCATCGAGCTCATGTAGAGGATTTTCACCCCTTCGAGGGGGAAGCCGTCCACTTCGGAGGCCGTCAGGCGCTGGTCGGCGGCCTGCTTCGAGAAGGCCGCCAGGTGCCGCTCTCCGGCCTCGTCCAGGAGCACGTACGCCATGCGGGTATCGGCCTCGTCGTCCCGGATGACGCCGCGGGTATCGATTCCTTCGGCCCGGAGCAAGCCCAAGAGCCGCTCTCCCCAAGCATCCCGGCTGAGCTTGCCGGCGAAGCCCGCTTTCACCCCCAGCCGGGAGAGCCCGACCGCCACGTTGGCGGGGGCTCCTCCGGGGGCGGGATGGAAGGTCTCGGCCGAGTTCAGCGTCGCTCCCCGCTCGGGGGAGACCCAGTCGATGAGGACTTCGCCGACGCTCAGCACCTCCATTAGAGGATCCTCGCCGTGAACTCGACCTCCACCGCCGCGCCCAGGGGCAGCTCGGCGACGCCGACGGCGGCACGGGCATGACGGCCGCGATCGCCCAGGACGTCGACCAGGAGGTCGGAGGCGCCGTTGATCACCTTGGGCTGGCCCGTGAAGCCGGGAGCCGAGGCGACGAAGCCGCCCACCCGGAGGATCCGGACGCGATCGAGGCTGCCGGCGGCTTGCTTGATCAAGGCGAGCCCGTTGATGGCGCAGAGCCGCGCCGCCTGGTAGGCGTCCTCCACGGAGACGTCCTGGCCGACGTAGCCGGTGTAGGCGAGCTGGCCGTCACGCATCGGAAGCTGGCCCGAGACGGTGATCAGCCCGGCGTCCTCGACGACGGGAAGGTAGTTCGCCACGGCGGTGCTGGGTTCGGGAAGGGTGATGCCGAGTTCCTTGAGGCGGGTTTCGATGGTCATGGGCGTCTCCTTGTGCGTGCTAACCCTCGAGGGCATGGTTTGTGGTATATCATGGGGATGATTTGAGGAGGGAATGCGCATGGGCACTCGGTTCTCCCGGAAACTTCTCGCAGCGGCCGCTGCGTCGCTGACGACCGCCGTCCTGGCCCTGCCGGCCGTGGCGCAGGGCTTGGCTTCCCCGAGCGCAACTCCTGCCGTTTCGGCCACGGGCTCGGCGCAGCCGGCAGCTTCTGCGTCGGCTCAGGCCGACGCGGCCAAGCCCGAAGGGGCCTTGATCGAGCTTGGCGAGGGCCTGCGGATCGACTGGACCCGCGGCGTGCTGACCCTGACCGGCCTCGGCTTCTCGCCGGATCGCGGCACCCTCACGCAGCGCCGGGCTCAGGCCCATCAGACGGCGCTCGCGGATGGGGCGCGGCGGCTTCAAGAGGCTGTCAACGGGCTGCGGGTGAACGGGAACGCCTTCGTGCGCGATCTGACCGCCGTCGACGAGAGCCTGCGCCAATCCCTGACCTCCCTGCTCGCCGCAACCCCCGCCAAGACCGTCAAGCCCTGGCCGGACGGGTCGGTCGAGGTCTCGCTCGAGCTTCCGCTCTGGGGCGAGAAGAGCCTCGCGGAGCTGATGGCGCGCGCCGTCGAGCTTCCGGCTCCGTCCGCCGTGACGCCGGGGACGGGAGAGCCCTCCGCGCTGGTGGTGGACGGCCGTGGGACGGGATCGCAGCCGGCCCTGGCGATCGCCCTCAAGGATGAAACCGGCAAGCTGGTCTACCAGGGGCCCGTCACCTACTTCCATGGTCCCGACGCCCTCACCGAGGTCGCCGGCCAGAAGCCGCTTCAGCTCAAGGCGCGCCGCGCCGTGGGCGCCACCCGGGCGGATCTCACGCTCACCGCCGAGGAGGCCAAGCGCTTCCGGGCGGCCCGCGAGAAACAGCCCCAGCTTCCGGTCGTCATCCTGCTCTAGCAAGCGATCGTTCTCATCCTACCAGAACCCCTCGCATGCTGCCCGCTCACGCCGCTTCGCCCTCGGGCGGGGCGGCCTCGCTTTGCTGGGCCGGCTCGAAGGGCAGGGTGAACCAGAACGTGCTGCCGCGGTTCGGCTCGCTCGTCACCCCGATCGTCCCCCCGTGCGCCTCGACCAGGGCCTTGCTGATGCTCAGCCCCAGGCCCGCCCCCTTGCCTTGCCGCACGCCGCTCTCGAGCTGGCTGAAGCGCTGGAAGAGCTTGGGAAGGTCCTCAGGCGCGATGCCGATCCCCGTGTCCGTGACCTCGCAGCGGACGACGCCGTCCTCGCGGTGGGCGCTCACGGTGATCGTGCCGCCGGGAGGCGTGAACTTCAAGGCGTTGCCGATCAAATTGATCAGCACCTGCCCGACCCGCTGGGAGTCCATGCGAAACACCAGGGGCGCGTTCGGAAGCGCGACGTGAAGCTGGATGCCTGCTTCCTCGGCCTGGGGCCTCAGGCTCTCGACGATCTCGCGCATCTTGAGGCCCAGGTCGTCACTGGCGAGGCGCAGGCGGAAGGTCCCGGCCTCGATCCGGGCGAAGTCCAGGAGATCGTTGAGGAGGAATTCGAGCCGGCGGCTGCCGCGCTGGATCTGGCGCACGAACTCGAGCTGGGACTCGGCCAGCTTCCCGCCAATCTCATCCTCGAGGAACTCGGCGTACCCCATGATCGACGTCAGGGGCGTGCGCAGCTCGTGGGTCACCGCGTTGACGAAGTTGCTCTTGAGCCGGTCGAGCTCCTTGAGGCGCTCGTACTGGTTGCGCAGCTGTGCTTCGAGGTGGATTCGCTCGGTGATATCCACGGCCACGCCGATCACCCGGTTCACGGCACCGCTTCCGTCGAGGACCGGGTTGAACCATTCCTCGACCACCACGCCCTCCGTTTGCCGGACGACGTGGACGTGTTCCCCGGCGAGCGCCTGCCGGACATCGTCACGGGCCTGGGGATAGACGTCGGTGAGCGTCCGTCCCACCAGCTCTCCCGGCTTCAGTCCCAGGACCTCGAGTCCGCGTCCTTCCGAGAGGAGTACCTTTCCATGCTTGTCGAAGGCGAAGAGGATGATCGGGGCGTTGGTCACGACCATGCGCAGCAG
>RCUK01000885.1_pt1 | contig 21799 bp, 14 predicted proteins | sample 2166381 | NCBI WGS metagenome assembly RCUK01 (sample SAMN09932809, study PRJNA488358) | compost metagenome | isolation source: compost soil in an enriched community | place: Germany: Experimental Botanical Garden | reverse complement strand
CCAAATTCCATTGCGATCTGCTGCCCCAACTTGAAATCGAAGTGTAATTATCTGCATAAGTTGGTCCCGGAAAAGCTGGCGTCACCACTGGTGGATCAACTACTACTGGTGGATCCGGAGTACCGGGTGTCGCAGGGTCATCTTTGGAACAGCTGACAACTGCAAGAACAATTGACAACAGTCCGATGTATGCGATTTTTATAATGGAATTTGATTTTTTCATTTTTCTATATTTTATTTTCCTTCTAAAACAACAACTGAGAAAGGAGGAATGGTAATTTCAAGTTTTCCTTTTTTGTTTTCGAAACCTTTAAAAACCGTTGGTACAATTTTATTTGGTGTATCGAATGAATTGTGATCTTGTAATTTTGCTGCTGTTAGAACGGTTCCTGTAAAGTTTTTAACGCCAAGATCTTTCACATCAATTTCTATTTTGTTTTTATTTTTTGCATCCACATTTACGATTGAAATATGAACCGCTCCGTTTTTATCTTTTGAAGCTGAAGTTGATACTGCAGGAAGCGTTTCTCCATTAAAAGTATAATTTGGAGAAGTAAAACTTATCGGTAATAATTTTGCATCCTGATGAACGCTGTACATTTTCATAACATGATACGTTGGCGTGGTAATCATTTTGGCTTTGTCCGTTAAGATCACCGCTTGTAAAACGTTAACACATTGTGCTAAGTTTGCCATTTTTACTCTGTCTGCGTGATTGTTGAAGATATTCAAAGTTGCTCCGGCCAAAACCGCATCTCTCATGGTATTTTGTTGGTATAAAAATCCCGGATTTGTTCCTTTTTCAACTTCATACCAGCCTCCCCATTCGTCCACCATCATAGCCACTTTTTTCTCCGGATCGTATTTGTCCATGATCGCGCTGTGTTTAGTAACCAGCTCTTCCATTTTTAAAGCCGATTTCATAGTTTTGAAATAGCCTTCTTCGGTAAAATTAACCGCATCACCTTTTTTACCCCAATCAATTACGGCATAATGATGTACTCCAACTCCGCCTAACATATTTAGCGGAATGTTTTTCATTAAAACTTCTGTCCAATTATAATCTGCACTGTTTGATCCTGAAGCGATACGGGTAATTCCGCCCGTGTTTTCCCAATCTGACATGAAAGTGGCAAATTTTCTATATTCTCCAGCGTAATATTCTGCTGTCATATTTCCACCGCATCCCCAGGCTTCATTTCCAATTCCCCAGAATTTAACTTTCCACGGTTCTGTTCTTCCGTTCTTTTTACGCAAATCGCTCATCGGACTTTTACCACTGAAATTGGTATATTGAACCCAGTCCGATAATTCCTGAACGGTTCCGCTTCCAACGTTTCCAGATAGATATGGCTCAGCTCCAAGAAGCTCACACATATTTAAGAAATCGTGCGTTCCGAAGCTATTATCTTCCGTAACTCCGCCCCACCATTTGTTTACAATAGTTGGTCGTTGTTCTTGTGGGCCAATTCCGTCTTTCCAGTGATATGTATCTGCAAAACAACCGCCGGGCCATCTTAAATTTGGAATTTTCAAATCTTTTAAAGCAGCGATAATGTCATTTCTCACTCCTTTTGTATTTGGTATTTTTGAAGTATCTCCCACAAAAAATCCTCCGTAAATACAGCGCCCTAAATGTTCAGCAAAATGCCCGTAAATGTTTTTGTTGATTGTTGGTGCATCTGCAGTATTTTTTATGGTTACTACTGTCGTTTCATTTTGAGCGAAACTAACCTGATTACAAAGTGTAATAAGAAATGTGATTAAAAGTGCTTTTTTCATACGTGGATAATATTTGTTTTTTATTGGAATATGGTATCGCCATTCTTTTATTATTTTTCATTTTGAATCATGGCGATTTCATAATGTATTTTTAAAGATTATAAAGAGGAAGGCTTTGTGAAACCTTCCTCCAAATAGTAAAGTTAATAAGAAAGTGCAGGCCATCCTGATGACCATGTAAAATATACAATTTCTAGTTTTGGGTTTCCATTGTCAGCTTTGTTATAATAATGAACAGCTCCTTTTTGGGTTCCTGTAATTCTGGATAAATGACCAGGCCCGATATAATCTCCCTGAGAAGCAAGAACCGTAGTTCCACCGCCATTTTTTAAATTGACTCCATTTTTATCTGTAAAAGGTCCGAACGGACTTGTAGAACGACCCACTACAATATAATAAGTACTGTTTACACCATTGCAGCAAGAACCTCTGTTTACGAACATATAATAATAGCTTCCTTCTTTAATTAAACAAGGAGCTTCCCATGAAGCGCTATTTCCTCCGGCCACGATAGTTCTTGTACCTGTTGGTTTACCTGTTGAAACATTAATCTGAACAACACCAATACCCGCATGCCAGGAACCATAAGCCATATAAACGTTACTTCCGTCTACCAAAATTGAAGGATCAATTGCGTTTACATCTGAGGCAGATGAAGAAGCCACAACCAGACCTCTGTCTGTCCAGTTTGTTCCGGCACTTTGTGAAATCGAAGGCGCTGTTACCAATCCGATTGCAGAAGTCGCAGATCCAAAAGTTGAGCAAGAATAATACATGTTCCATCGATTATTAAACCATGCTAAGTCTGGTGCCCAGAAATTTTTTGTAAAACCCGGAACATATCCGGATATCCAGCCCGGAGTTGAAGTGAACACTGATGTTCCCCAAGTCCAGCTTGTTAAATTTGTTGAATATGTCATTGGTATATTATCACCTGTTGTAAAAACATAGTAATTAACACCGCTTTTTATAATTGTGCTGGGATCGTGTGACGGAACGTTTCCGCTGACCGTTTTAGCTGTTACATTTTTTACCTGAGAATTTTGAGTTGTCTCAACTGAAACAGCCTCATCATTCGAAGGGATTATAGTATCTTCATTCTGGCAACCTACTAATAATACTGCTAATAAAACCAAACTTGTAATTGTTTTCATTTGTTATAATTTTAGTTACTATTCTGATATTTAATCTCTCTATAATCTCACTCTTTTTTTAAGATAATATCACATGACAGATTTTCCGTCTGCCATATGATATTAACTAAACTAACTAATTCAAATATTAGTCTCAGTTTTCAGTTTTCAATCAAAGTGTGAACTGAGACCGAAAACTGAGACTGAAAACTATTTTTTAATAACTGTCATTTTGAACAGTTCCCGGATTGTTATCCATTTCTAATTGCGGAATTGGGAAGTATTCCCTTCCTGCTGTATAGGAGTTAAATTCAGCATCTCTTGATTTTAACCATGCCAGTTTTGTAGCATCTTGTAACCATCCCCAACGACGAATATCATCAAAACGGTGACCTTCAAGAGGGAATTCCAAAAATCTTTCATGTCCAATTTGCTCTCTCATTTGTGCTTGCGACATTCCAGGTTTTGTAGTTGCTAAATCTGGCAAATTAACTCTGTTTCTCACCATTTGAATATAGGTGTAAGCCCCTGGAGTATCGCCTGTTTCATTTAGAGATTCTGCATACATCAATAAAATATCAGCATATCTTAACAAACGCTCGTTGATTCCGGAACGCCAATCGTATTCGTCTGCAAATTCTCCATCTGAATTTTGGTATTTTCTACAGAATAAATCATTTAAATCTGCCGGACTTGCAGCATAAAATGTCGCAAAATCTTTACCGTATAATTTCATTCCCGGTTTATTGTAAAAGATAGTCGCATCTAAACGGGGATCAAGATCTCCTGTCTTAGTTTTCTCGTCGTGGTATTCATTAAACAATACCCATGTTGGCTGCACATCTGTCCATCCAAAGGCTCTTGGCGCATACGTAATAGCACGTGCCGAAGTTTTTCCCCATCCTGAAGCCGGAGCACCGCCCCAACCTAAATCAACCCCACCTGCATCTCTGCTAAATTGTACTTCAAAAAGAGATTCTGAATTGTTTTCATTAACAGTAGTAAAGTTGTCGCGATAGTTGGATACTAAAGAGTAAACCCCTAAATCTATTACTTGTTTAAAGGTTGTTCTTGCATTGGCAAAATCTTTAGTAAACAAATACGCTTTTCCTAAATATCCTAAAGCAGCTCCTTTTGTAGCACGCCCTTTTTGACCGGCATCCAAACCTGAAACTCCGGTATAAGAAGTTGGTAGTAATTCAGCAGCAGCTTTAAAATCGGCAATAACCTGAGCCCAGCCTTCTGCTTGTGTTTTTTGAGGATAGTACACTGCCAATTCAGTTGGCAACGGAACATTTTTGAACATATTTACAGCGTGAAAAAGATACAATCCTCTTAAGAAATACGCCTGCCCTAAAATCCTGTTTTTTAATGCTGCATCTGCAAAAGCAATATTTGGCAAATTTGTCAAAACCTGATTAGCACGGTAAACTCCCTGATAATACGTTTCATAAGCCCATCCATAAATCGCGGCATCTGCTACATTTGAATTAAAGTGACCTACGTTGTACATTGATGGCCATGGACTATTGGTACGGGAATCGTCTGCTTTTGCATCTAATAAAAGCGGTGTACTACGCATATAGGTTCCATCAGTTAATAAACTTCCGTAAGCTGCATTTACACCTTCAAGTGCGTCCTGATCTGTTTTCCAGAATGAATCAACTGCATCGTTATTAGGATCAAGCTGAGTCAAATCTTCATTTTCAACACAGCTAGTTGTTAGCATAGCAAGCGAAAAGAAAACAGCTATATAGTTATATATTTTATATTTCATTTTAATACGTTTTTAATTGGTTAAATCAGTTTAGAAACTTACTTCTACTCCTAAAGAAATTGTTCTTGGATTTGGAAAAGATCCTGCATCATATCCTCTTGAAAGTAATCCTTCACTATTAAAATCAGGATCATAACCCTCATATTTAGTAATGGTCAATAAATTTTGTCCATTGATATAAACTTTGGCTTTTTGAATAAATTTATCATTCAGCGGAATGTTATACCCTATTTCCATTGTTTGTAACCTTACATAATCACCGCTTTCTATAAATCTGTTTGACTCTCTTGCATTTCCGTTAGGATCACCAATCACAGGTGCCGGAACATTTGTATTAGTGTTTGTAGGTGTCCAATAGTTTAGTTCGTCTACATGATGATTTGTGTATTGCCCTATCATTAAATTACGATACATAGCATTGAACACTTTATTTCCACCACTTCCCTGCCAGAACATTGAGAAGTCAAAGTTTGCATAAGAAGCATTAAAATTCATACCGAAACCATATTTAGGAATTGATACTCCCTGAAAAGTTCTGTCAGCATCGGTAATAGCACCATCACCGTTTACATCTCTAAATTTGATATCACCAGGTGCTGCACCTGTTTGAGTTGGAGAAGAAGAAACTTCTGCTGCATTTTGGAAAATACCTACTGCTTCCCAGGCAAAAAGTTCACCAACAGATCTTCCTACTTGTGTTTTTGAAAATGTTCCATAAAGAGGATTTCCGTTAACTCCAATTTTAGTAACTTCATTTTTCAGCGTACCAAAATTGGCAGAAATATCATATTTGAATTTATGATGGTGATTACTGTATGATGCTGTAAACTCCAAACCATGATTTTTCATGTCTCCTGCATTAGTAAAAATATCTGCCGGAAAAGCTCCTGTAGAAAAAGGTAAAGGCACCCTAACTAATATATCAGTAACTTTTTTAGAAAAATATTCTGCTGTAAATTGTAAATCATTATTTAGGAAACCCAGTTCTAATGCAATATTTGAACTGCTTGTTTTTTCCCATTTTACATTCGGATCAAGAGCAGCTACAACGGTTGTTCCCGGAGCAAGCTCATTATTAAAATCATAGCTGGCGAAACCATTAACTGTTGAAGCAAAAAAGTACTGCGGAATTGTATTGTTACCCAATGTACCATAACCTCCTCTAAGTTTGATATTGCTTACCCATTCCGGTAATTTTAAAAACTTTTCATTACTAATTTTCCATCCTCCGGAGAAAGAATAAAAATTTGCCGAATTATTTTGCTCACTAAAAAGAGATGTTCTGTCCTGTCTAAAATTAGCCTGCAACAAATACCTGTCATCATAATTATAATTTAATCTGCTGATATAGGATATTCCTGTAATTGTAAATTTATATTCACTTGCATTTCTGGCATCAGCATATTGAAGCATCGGAATTTCTCCCGGCGTATAACCTACTCCTCTCATATTATATCTGTGATAGTCTCTCCTTTCCTGGATCCAGCCTGCAAGAGCATCAATTTTATGTTTTCCAAGTGTAACTTCATAAGTCAATAAATTATTCATGAAAGTTCTCAACTCATTTCCGGTTTCTACATCTAAAGAAGCTTCGTCATTTGTTGTAATATAGTACCAGCCTAAATCACTTGGCGGAATAAATTTTCTATTTTCCCAGTCTGTTCTGTCGTAACTGATATCCAATTTATATTTAAGTCCTTTTACAATCTCTATTTCACCCCAGATATCACCTATAAAACGATTTCTTTTCCCGTTATTATCGATCAGATTATTATATCCGATTGGGTTCATTGAGATCGCTCTTTGTGTTAAATTATCAGTACCGCCATAACCTCCAAGTCTGTTAGGATCATAAACAGGCATTGTTGGAACAGCGCCTAATAAATCACTAATTGGTGTCTGACCTAAATTATATTCATTAAAAATTTCTTTGTCAGATTGTGTATAGGCAATTTTTGCCCCGTATTTAAATTTTCCTTTTTTACCGTTTAAATTCAAATTGGTTGACAATCTTTCATAATCCTGTGGTGTTTTTAAATAACTTGTATTTTTAAAATAGTCAACATTAAAACTATAATTAATACTTTCTGCACCTCCGGTAAATGTAAGGGCCTGATTTTGTACAACACCAGTCTGTAATCCTTCTTTTTGCCAGTCTGTATCAACGTTTGAAATATAAGACGGACTTGCAGGATTATTTCCAGGAGCAATACTTACCGGAACTCCGGCTCTGATATCTCTGTTTCTCTCTGCTTCGCTTGTAATTTTTTGATATCCTACACGATCAGTTACATCCCATCTTTTTGCTACATCCTGAAGCCCGACAATCGATTTAAATTTGATATCCATTCTGCCGGCTTTTCCTTTTTTAGTTGTAATAATAACAACTCCATTTGCTCCACGAACACCATAAATTGCTGCAGAAGAAGCATCTTTTAAAACCTGCATGGATTCAATTTCTCCCGGCGCAAAATCGTAAGGAGCATCAACCATAATTCCGTCAATAACAAAAAGAGGATTGTTATTGGTGAATGAAGTTATCCCCCTAATTTTAACATTTACAAAACCTCCCGGCTCTCCTGAAGATTGCACGGTTACTCCCGGAACCTGTCCCTGCAGCATTTTTGCAGCATCGTATGTTACGGTCTTTTTAGCTGATTCTAAATTTACGACACTTACAGAACCTGTTAAATCAGATTTCTTTTGAGTACCGTAACCTATTACAACTACTTCATTTAATTTATTAGTGTCCTCACTTAATACGGCATTTATTTTAGCTAGATTTCCTACTGTTATTTCCTGATTTTGAAATCCTAGAAATGAAAAAACTAAAACATCATTTGGGGATGCTTTAATATTATACTCTCCATCAAATCCAGTAACTGCTACTGTTTTGGTTCCTTTTATCATAATGTTCACGCCCGGCAAGGGTAATTTGTCTTGTGCCGAAGTAACAACTCCGCTAATCTCTTTGTCCTGGGCCGACATTTGATTAACAGAAAATAATAGCATCATTACTGCTAAAAGCCATTCTTTTTTTGGCAATAAAAAATTGCAATAAAAAAATAATCGTTGGTTTGTTATCATACTGGTTTTTTTAAGGTTGGTTAGTTGTAAATTATAAGTGTTAATTCTACATTTGTAAATTTAAATAAAAAAAAAGCTTAAAAACAAATTAATATCATAAAAAAAGTGAAGAAAAAAAATGCATATCGCAAATTAAGTGTTAAACAAACATTTAAAACCTGTTGTTTTTTTCAAAAAAAGTGTCTTTTTTGAAAGTTATTTGTGTAAAATTTACACTTTTCATCAAAAAGCAACTTTTTAAGCAAAAATGCTTTTTTCAAAAACTATTTAATTTTGAGTAATTTAAAACGCTTAAATTGTTATTTTTGTAAAAAAAATCTTGTTTTATTTGTCAGATTTTTCACTTTTAGATAACACTATTTTTAAAAACTATCCTGTAACTATCCTGTTTTCATCTTAAAAAAGTCTTAAATCGGATAGCAGACTGTTATTTTTTTCTAAAAAGTTGTTTTTTTAACGCTATTTTTGAGTAGTTATTTGTGTAAGTGTAAAATCTACATTAATAAATTATGAAACGTATTAAGAAGTTTATATATTTACCAATAAAATATTTAATATGCTAAACAGTTATAGCTCTGCCGATAAAGTCTTATTAGCAGTAGATTGTATCATTTTTGGGTTTGACCATGAGGGGTTGAAAATTCTTTTAATTAAAAGGGATTTTGAACCTGAAAGAGGAAAATGGTCTTTAATTGGAGGATTTTTAAAGCGCGATGAGGTACTTGACAACGCTGCTATTAGAATATTACATACCTATACCGGGTTACACGACATTTATATGGAGCAATTATATGCTTATAGCGAAATTGATCGTGACCCTGTCGAAAGAACCATTTCAGTATCGTACTACGCCTTAATTAATATTGAAAATCACAATACGGAACTTATTAAAAATTATCACGCGCAATGGTTTAGTATAACCGATGCTCCAAACTTAATTTTTGACCACAACGAAATGGTAGATTACGCCATTAAAAGGTTACGTTACAGAACTTCAATAAAACCAATTGGGTTTGAATTATTGCCTGAAAAATTCACGATGCGTCAGTTATTGGAATTATACGAAGCAATTTTGAGTAAGGAACTGGACAAGCGAAACTTTATCAGTAAAATTAATTCATTAGAAATTCTGAATAAATTAGATGAAAAAGACATGCAGTCATCCCGAAAAGGTTCTTATTTGTATACTTTCAACAAAGAAAAGTATGAAGAGAAATTACTAAATGATTTTGTGCTGAACTTATAATTAAAAATTTTAGCCACAGATTACAGGATTAACGCAGATTTTTAAATCATTTTAATCCTGTAATCTGTGGCTACTTTTTAACAACAAAAAACCCTGAAACCTACAAACTTTCAGGGTTTTTACTTCAATAAAACTACTATTAAAAAACTAAACAAATTTTCTTTTTAAGATTAGCCACAGATTTCACAAATTAAATGGATTTAAAAAAATTAAAAGATTAATCATTTTAATCTGTGAAATCTGTGGCAAAAAATTAATTATTAGCTATTTCCTTTTTGATAATCTGCTAAAAAGGTTGCTAATCCAATATCTGTCAAAGGATGCTTCAACAAACCTTCAATTGCGCTTAACGGCCCGGTAATAACATCTGCTCCGGTTTTGGCACAATTAATAATATGCATTACGTGTCGAACTGACGCCGCCAGTATTTGCGTTTCAAAACCATAATTGTCATAAATCAATCTTATTTCTTCAATCAAATTCATTCCATCTGTCGAAATATCATCCAGACGACCAATAAAAGGAGATACGTAAGTTGCTCCTGCTTTTGCAGCCAGTAAAGCCTGACCTGAAGAAAACACCAATGTACAATTGGTTTTAATTCCTTTATTTGCAAAATATCTGATTGCTTTTACACCATCTTTTATCATCGGAATTTTTACCACAATCTGCGGATGCAATGCAGCCAGTTTTTCTCCTTCGGCAATCATTCCTTCAAAATCTGTCGAAATTACCTCAGCACTTACATCGCCATCAACTAATTCGCAAATTTTTATGTAATGATCCAGAATATTCTGAGCTCCCGTAATTCCTTCTTTTGCCATTAATGACGGATTTGTAGTTACACCATCTAAAACCCCTAAATCATTGGCTTCCTTAATATCTTTTAAATTCGCTGTATCTATAAAAAATTTCATCTTCTGTTTATTTTATGTTATAATTATTCTGCTCCAAATATTTGATAATTTCTTCGCAGGCATTTTTACTGGTAAATCCAAATTTCTGATCCAGAACCGAAGCTGGAGCTGAATATCCAAAATGATCCAATCCAAAAACTTTTCCTTTGCTTCCCACTAAATTTTCCAGGTTAACCGGAAGTCCTGCTGTAAGTCCGAAAACCAATTGATTCTGCGGAATAACACTTTCTTGATATTCTTTTGATTGAGACCTGAAAAGTCCTTCAGAAATTATTGAAGCAACATTTATTTTTATTTTGATGTTATGTTCCAACTCTTCTGCAGCTTCAATAAGTGTCGCCACTTCAGATCCGTTGGCAACTAAAGTGATGGCAGGAGCATCAGTTGATTTGACTAAATAACCTCCTTTTTTTGCCTTTAAAGCGTCTTCAAATCTTGAATTTCCAGTTGCCGGAATATCCGCAATTTCTTGTCTTGAGAGAATTAAACCTGTTGGTGTTTTCTTGTTTTCCAACGCCATTTGCCAGGCAACAGACGTTTCAATAGCATCAGCCGGACGAAGTGCCAACAAACTTTGATCACCCGAATGGTTTTTAATTTTTTCCAGTAATCGAATTTGTGCTTCCTGCTCGATTGGCTGGTGCGTAGGCCCGTCTTCGCCAACGCGGAAAGAATCGTGTGTCCAGACATATTTTACCGGTAATTCCTGAATTGCCGCTAAACGAATCGCGGGTTTCATATAATCAGAAAAAACGAAAAATGTTGCCACTACGGGAATAACACCGCCGTGAAGCGCGATTCCGTTAGCAATTGCTGCCATGGTTAATTCGGCAACACCAGCTTGCAAAAATGCTCCGCTGAAATCATTTTTCTTTAAGATCGATGATTTTTTCAAAAAGCCATCTGTTTTATCACTGTTGGATAAATCTGCAGAAGAAACAATCATGTTTTCTACATTTTCAGCGAGATATCCTAAAACTGCGGCTGAAGCATCTCTTGTTGCTGCATTGGCTTTTTGAGCGATTGCACTGAAATCTAAAGCTGGTAAATCTCCATTAAAAAACTGTTTTATCTTTTGGGCAGCTTCAGGATTCTGACCTTCCCAAGCCAAAATTTTTGCTTTTCTCTCAACCGATTCTGCCGTTTTCTGATTTAAAATAGTTGCATAATGTGCTGCAACTTCTTCATAAATAGCAAATGAATCTTCAACGTTAGCCCCTAAGTTCAATAATGTTTTTTCAAAATTGGCTTTGGTTGCTCCAATTGGTTTTCCGTGAAGTTCACATTGCCCTTCGTACATAGATCCGTCAGCAGTTACGCAACCTTTCCCCATAATGGTTCGGCCAATAATCAAGGTTGGTTTTTCCGTTTCGTTATGTGCTTCAGTCAAAGCTTTACGGATCTGATCATGATCATGTCCATCAATTGTAATGACTTTCCAACCCCATGATTCATATTTCATAGCGGTATTTTCTGTCGTTACCTCATCTGTCATAGACGAAAGCTGTACATCATTTGAATCATAAAACATAATAAAATTGTTCAGTCCCAAATGTCCGGCAATACGTCCTGCGCCTTGCGAAATTTCTTCCTGAACACCTCCATCTGTAATGTAAGCGTATATTTTATGATCGAATAAATTTTCAAATCTTGCCGAGAGGAATTTAGCTGCAATCGCCGCTCCAACTCCCATTGCGTGTCCCTGACCCAAAGGCCCAGAGGTATTTTCGATTCCTCTTTTTACATCAACTTCAGGATGTCCCGGTGTTACAGAACCCCATTGTCTGAAATTTTGAAGATCTGCCTTTTCGAAATTCCCCAACAAATAATATTGGGCATACATTAATGCTGAAAGGTGACCGGCATCCATAAAAAAACGATCCCTGAAAATCCAGTGCATATTGCTCGGATCGTATTTTAAATATTCAGTATATAAAATATGCATGAAATCAGCACCTCCCATGGCGCCCCCAGGATGGCCTGAATTCGCTTTTTCGACCATCGAAATGGCTAAAGCGCGAATATTATTTGCGGCTAATTGGTCAATTTTGTTGTTCATTTTTAAGTAATCTAAGTGGTTTGTGGTTAATAGCGGTTTTAAAATTTGTGTTGCAGAATTCTGAAAAGAGAAAAAATCTTTTCAATTAAAACAAAAACAAATAATAAGTGTAGAATTTACATTTGCAAATGTATGTAAAAAAATTTCACGAAAACAAAAAATTGCATCCTTATTTTTTTTACCAATAATTTATAGATTTAATAAACAAAAATAAATATAATTGTGATATAAATAACCATATGGATAAATGACATAAAAATCATTACAAGGAATTTCGCATAATAAGAGATGACTTATTTTCGATTTGTACGTTATTTCCCTTAATAACCATCTCGGCCAAAATTTTTCCCATCATTTCAAAATGGGTCGAAATTGTACTAATACCATTGGCTACCACTTTTTTCAAAGGTGTTTCATTATAGGATATAATTCCAAAATCAGAACCTAATTTCAAATTCTGATTTCTGGCATTTTCAATTACAGCAACTAAATCACGATCATTCGGAATAATATAAAGATCTCCTAAAGTAATTTCACAATCGGTAAATTCGGTTATAATTTCAGAGTCAAAATGGTACTCCGCGCAAAAAGCTTCAAAGCCTAATTTCATTCCGAGTGGCTCCCTGAATCCAGGGAAAATCAAAATTAATTTTTTGTATTTGCCTAATCTCGATTTTGCTTTTAGTAATCCTTCAAAAATGTCTTTTTCATGATTTTGATAAATGGCCGGATACAATCTTAAATCGGGATTGGTCTGATCTAAAATAATTACATCATTTACTGGTAGGGTTTTTATCAAATTGACGATATCGGTCAAATTGGTTGGCATGATAATATATTTCGTGTAATTCCCATTACTGTCATTTATTAATTTTTGAAACACCTGAGAATTGAAATGATGAAAGAAAATATCGACCTGAACATTTTTTCCAATGTTTTTTAAGAACGAATTATAGATATCTTCCTTGAAAATATTTAGTTCATCAAAAAGCAAAAATATTTTCTGTTTTATAGCAATTTCAACGCTTTTCACGTAATATCCCTTACCGGGAATAGCGTAAATTATCCCTCTTTTTTTCAATTCATCATAGCCCAACAAAACGGTATCCCGTGATAGGGAAAAAGCTAAACAGACTTTATTGACAGATGGGAGCCGGTCACCTTTTACCAATTTGCCTTCTTCAATCGCTTTTTCAATTGAAAGAATAATCTGTTTATATTTTGGTAAACCGAGATTGCTTTGGATAGAAATTATGTTCATGAAAAATAGAATTTTTACGCAATATACAAAAAACTGGTAGGTACTGGTATGTAAAAGTCGGGAATGTTTCTATTTTTGAATTTCACATTTGGTAAAATTAAGATGAAAATAAAACAAATATCGCATTTTCAAGATCAGTCTGACTGTAAATTGTTTGGTTTAATGTCTGATAACGAAGAAATTCATTCTTTCGAATTGACTAATAAAAACGGAATGAAAGTTCAGCTTATTAATTATGGAGCAACAGTTACTTCTTTAAAAGTTCCTGCTTCAAACGGAAAACTGGTCGATGTTGTTTTAGGTTTTGATACTTTAGAATCTTATTTATCTTCTTATAATTTACCAAGTGCTCCTTATTTCGGAACCACAGTGGGCCGCTACGCAGGAAGAATCAGTAAAGGGCGTTTTACCTTAAACAATGAAACATTTCAACTTGCTGGCAATAATAATGGTAATACCTTACACGGAGGAAATATAGGTTTTGGAAAAAGAGTTTGGAATGTAACCGACTTAACTGGTGGTGAAAATCCATCGATAACTTTTGGCCTTTTAAGTGAAGATTTCGATGAAAATTTCCCCGGAGAATTACATGTTTATCTAACTTATACTTTAACCGGGGAAAACGAATTAAAATTAGAATACAAGGCAACAACTACAAAAGATACGGTTATAAACTTAACCCATCATAGTTATTTTAATTTGGATGGTCATGACACTTCGGTATTAGATCAGCAAATGTATATTGATGCTTCTAAAATGTTAGAAACGAATGCTGAAGGTATTCCAACAGGAAAATTTACAGATCTTTCTAATCATGCTTTCGATTTCAGAACACCTAAAAACTGTCCTTCTTCTATTGATAATTCTTTTGTAACTGAATCTAATGATAAAGTTGCTGCTCAATTATTCAGTGAGAAAAACAATTTGCAAATGAGTGTTTACACAGATCAGCCAAGTGTCCATATATATGTAGGCGGAAATTGTTTCGACATCCTTGAAGGAAAAGAAAACACAAAATATCATGCAACAAGCGGAATTTGTTTTGAAACCCAGAATTTTCCGGATGCGCCAAATCAGCCTCATTTCCCGAATTCTGTTTTGAAAAAAGACGATGAATACCGTCAGACAACAGTTTATAAATTTGATCGTATTAATTAATTATCCTAAAAAACATATTTTTTATCTGATTCTAATGATTTTTCATTTGAATTTCAAGACAACACTATTACAATTACAAAATAATGAATGACATTTTAATACAAAACACAACAGCATTTTTTGAGAAATCGTTTGGATCTGTTCCTCAAAAAATTGTACTTTCTCCTGGGAGAATAAATATTATTGGAGAACACATTGATTACAACGACGGTTACGTTTTACCAGCTGCAATTGACAAAGTAATTTGCTTTGCTTTTGAAAAAAACAACACTCAAAAATCTAAAATAATCGCTATCGATTTAAATGAAGAATTTGAACTTGATTTAAATGAGCCAATTCAATTAAGCGATGTTGTTTGGACCAATTATATTCGTGGTGTTGTTAAACAACTTCAGGACAACGGATTTTCATTCGAAGGTTTCAACTGTGTTTTCAGCAGTAATATTCCGGTTGGTTCCGGTTTATCTTCTTCGGCAGCTTTAGAGTGCGGAACGCTTTTCGGAATCAAGGAACTTTTCGGTTTAAAAATTGAAAAAGTTGATATCGCTTTAATGGGGCAAAAAGCCGAACATTGGGTAGGAATCAACTGTGGAATTATGGATCAGTTTTCGAGCGTTCACGGACTTGAAAACAAAGTAATCAAATTAGATTGCAATACATTGGAGTTTGAATATCACGATGCTGATTTCAAAGATTATTCAGTCATTTTATTTGACAGTAATGTAAAACATTCGCTTTTTACTTCTGAATATAATACGAGAAGATTAGAATGTGAAGAAGGATTATCAATCATTAAAAAACATTTTCCCGAAGTAAAAAGTTTCAGGGATTGTTCTGAAGAGCAACTTTTGAGTATTCAGGATCAATTTACTCCGGTTGTTTTTAAGAGAGTTCATTTTGTTGTAAAAGAAATTAACCGGGTTATCAAAGCATGTGAGGCGCTGGATAAAGGAAATATAAAACTTTTAGGACAATTGCTTTTTGAAACGCATTATGGTTTATCACAGGAATATGAAGTAAGTTGTGAAGAGTTAGATATGCTTGTAGATACCGCAAAATCTGACGATGCGATCATTGGAGCACGTGTAATGGGTGGCGGATTTGGTGGTTGTACCATAAATTTAGTTAAAAAAGGAAATGAAAATGAGGTAAAACGTAAATTTTCAAAACTTTATTTAGATACATTTGGAATTGAATTAAAATTCTATGATGTAAAAATCTCAAACGGAACAACATTACTTTAATACCTCAACCAGAATACAATGAAAAATTTTGACATTAACGAAGACCCTCACAGACGCTTCAATCCTTTACTTAACGAATGGGTGTTAGTATCACCTCATCGTGCAAAACGCCCTTGGCAGGGACAAAATGAAACTATTGCCACAGAGGCTTTACCAAAATATGATTCAACCTGTTATTTATGTCCCGGGAATGTTCGGGCCAATGGCGTAAATAATCCGAAATACGACAGTAGTTTCGTTTTCGAAAATGATTTTGCTGCCATGAAACAGGAAGAAATTATTTTTGAAGAAGACATTAAACACACTTTTTTTAAGGCAAAACCAGAACAGGGAATTTCCAGAGTGGTTTGTTTTTCGCCAAGACACGATCTTACGTTACCGGAAATGGATCTTGACGGAATTGAAAATATCATTAAAACCTGGCAAAAAGAATATACCGATTTAGGGAATATAAAATACATCAATCACGTTCAGATTTTTGAAAATAAAGGAAGTGTTATGGGGTGCAGTAACCCGCATCCGCATGGCCAAATCTGGGCACAATCATCATTGCCTACTCAGGTTGAAAAAACGCATCATAGCCTAAAAGCCTATTACGATAAAAACAAAAGAACACTTCTTGAAGATTATCTTCAGGCCGAATTAAGATCTGGAAGTCGTATCGTTATCGAAAACGATTATTTTGTGGCTTTGGTTCCTTTCTGGGCGATCTGGCCTTACGAAACTATGATTTTAAGCAAAAGAGCCATCTCAAAAATTACTGATTTTACAGAAGATGAAGTACGTTCTTATGCTAAAATTTTAAAGCAGCTAACAATTAAGTACGATAATTTATTCAGTACTTCTTTCCCTTATTCATCAGGAATTCATCAGGCCCCTACAGATGGTTTAGAACATCCTGAATGGCATTTCCATATGCACTTTTATCCGCCTTTGCTTCGATCTGCAACGGTTAAAAAATTCATGGTGGGTTACGAAATGTTAGGCGAGTCGCAACGTGATATTACACCTGAAAAAAGCGCCGAGATTTTAAGGCAGCAATCAGATGTGCATTACAAAAGTAAAGTAGCAGTTCGCGAAAAAGTCGAATCAAAATAAGAGCCAATCTAAAATTTAACATAATAATCCACTTATAAATGTAAAAAACACATTTGTAAGTGGTGTAAATATAGATTTTTATTATACTTTTGGCTTTCGTTCTTATTTTGACAAAAAAATAACATAAATAAAACACATATCTTATTTTTAGTCAGAGAAAACCACAAAAAAGCTGATTTTTTAATTTATTAAACAAACAATCACCTAAAAACTAATTTTTAAAATACTACTAACAATGAACCAGAACCTTGCTTTCGCAGATTATGCGGTTTTTATTATTTATTTCATCGTAGTTTCGGTCTACGGTTATACAGTTTACAGTAAGCGTAAAAAAGACGAACATGATGCTAAGGCTTACTTTTTAGCAGAAGGAAATTTAACGTGGTGGGCTATTGGAGCTTCGTTAATTGCCTCAAACATTTCAGCAGAACAATTTATCGGAATGAGCGGTGAAGGTTTCTTTTTAGGAATTGCCGTTGCAGCTTACGAATGGCTTGCTGCTGTTGCTTTGATTATTGTAGCAGTTTGGTTTATTCCTGTATATCTTAAAAATAAGATTTACACCATGCCTCAATTCTTAAAAACACGTTACAACGAATCTACTGCTTTAATTATGGCAGTTTTCTGGTTGTTTTTATATGTATTTGTAAACTTAACTTCTATTCTATATTTAGGAGCGGTTGCTATTAATGGTTTAGCCGGAGGAGAATATCTTCACGTAATCATGATCGGATTGGCTGTTTTTGCTTTAATCATCTCTTTAGGAGGTATGAAGGTTGTGGCTTATACTGACGTTATTCAGGTTGCGGTTTTAATTATCGGAGGTTTAGTAACATCATACATTGCTTTAACAACTGTTGGACAGTATTTTGGAGTTGGAGAAAATGCAATTGCAGGATTTAAAGTTTTAATGAGAGAAGCTCCAGAGCATTTCAAAATGATTATTCCAAAACCTACTGCGACTTCATCTCAGCTTGATATCGACAAATACTTAACTTTTCCAGGTTTAATGTCTTATGTTGCAGGTATCTGGATTATCAACTTAAACTATTGGGGATGTAACCAATATATCACACAAAGAGCATTAGGTGCCGACTTGCAAACTGCTCGTACAGGTATTTTATTTGCTGGTATGCTAAAATTATTAATGCCATTAATCGTAATGTTACCTGGAATCGCTGCTTACGTTTTATACCAAAATGGGCATTTACCACAATTAGTTGGAGGTAAAGATGGTGCTTATTCAGCTGTACTAACATTCTTGCCAACTGGTTTAAAAGGACTTTCTGTAGCGGCTTTGACTGCTGCAATTGTAGCTTCATTAGCTGGAAAAGTAAACAGTATCTCAACTATTTATACTTTAGATATTCATAAAAAATACATCCAAAAAGAAGCGGGTGAAAAACAACAGGTAAACATTGGTAGAATTGCCGTTTTTGCTGCAATGCTTTTAGCCGTAATATTTACATGGAATGATATTTTAGGAATTGGTGGTGTTGGTGGATTCACTTACATTCAAAAATATACAGGTTTTATTAGCCCCGGTGTATTTGCTATGTTCTTCCTTGGTATGTTCTGGAAAAGAACTACAGGAACTGCTGCAATTGTGGGTGTAATTTTAGGATTTGTATTGTCAGTATTATTCAATGAATATGCTCCAATGTTATTCGGAAATGAAACTTTATTATACACAGCTTATCCTAACGGAAAAGGAGCTTTCGAAATTCCTTTCCATATTTGTATGGGATTATCATTCTTCTTTACAATGTTAGCGATGATTGGAATCAGTTTCGCTGGTCCAAAAGTGAACCCTAAAGCGTTTGAAATAGACTCTGAAATGTTTAAAGTAAAACCACAAACTACAGTTTTAATCGTAATTACGTTATTGATTATTGTGGCTTTGTATGTTAAATTCTGGTAGTATAATTTTTTACTATATTATTTTTTGAAGACAAAAAGAGGATGCCAAATGGTATCCTCTTTTTATTTATAAAAAAGACTTAACACTTAATAATAAACCTTCATTTATTTTATTTTGTGTAATCAAAATTTAAATTACTTTTAGGCCAAAAAAAATAAAACTAACAAACCATTAAAAAAATGAAAAAACTATTACTTGCTTTCTTCCTGATTTCCGGAGCAGCATTCTGTCAGGACATGACTATTATAAATGGAAATTTTGATTTCTTAAAAGATCAGACTGAAATAAATACTGAATTTGATTATAGTAATTTCACTATGATGAAAGAGAGAAAATCGGAATCTCAGTATGTCGACGAACACAAAGCCGATTTGGATCAGAAAGCAAAAGGAAACGGAAATCTTTGGCAAAAAAAATGGATTGCTGCAAAAGAGCAAATCTGGACACCAAAATTTCTGGAAATCGGAAATATTGTATTAACCAAAGCAGGTAAAAACCTGAATTTTCAGGAAGGATTAAACACTCCCTATACTTTAATTGTACAAACTCTTTGGATTTATCCGGGTTGGGATGCAGGAATTATGAAACAACCTGCAAAAGTTACTACTCATTTAAAATTTGTAGAAACAGCAAATAAGTCAAATGTGCTGTTAGAAATTTCAAGTGAGGAAGCGCCTGGAGATCAGTGGGGAAATAATTACAGTAACGAATCAAGAATTGGAGAAGGATATGCTAAAACAGCCAAGTCATTATCGAAAATGATACTGAAAAAAGCATCTAAATAAGAAGTACTATATCAAAACAAAGCCCTGAAATTATTCAGGGCTTTGTTCTTTTTGCATATTCAGTAAATAGGCCATATTCCTGATCACATGATCGTGTTTTTTTACAAAAGGATTTTCTTCATTCCAGACATATCCGGCTAATACTGAACAAATTTTTTCTTTCACATCCGGGTTTTCCGGTTGATGAAAAAACAAGGTCTGAAGGTTTCCGGTGTACCATTCTTTCACATAAGTAGTAAAAACGGCTATTCCTCTTTTCATGTATTCAGTAAATTCAACTTCCCAGTCTACTTCAATTCCTTGTGACTCTTTAATATATAGTTTCGCTGCCAACATTCCTGACTCAGTCGCAAAAGCAACTCCTGACGAAAAAACCGGATCTAAAAATTCAGAACTGTTTCCGGTTAACGCAAAACCGTCGCCGTACATTCTTTTTACTGCTCTTGAATAATTTTCCAATTTTACCGGTTCAAATAAAAACTCCGTTCCTTTAAATCTTTGGATATAATAATCCGACATCTGAATAGCATTTCGCAAAGCTTCGGCATTATCTTTATTTTCTGAAAGAGAATTGATAAAATCCGTCGGACCAACAACGCCTAAACTTGTATTTCCATTCGAAAACGGAATAACCCATAACCAAACCTCAGTTTCCAGAATGTCAAATGAAATCTGGGTTCCTTCTTCGCCTTCTGGTCGGTTAATATCTTTTACGTGAGTAAATATCGAAGAATGCGGATCTAATTTTGATGGCGTATCCAAATCTAAAAGTCTTGGTAAAACTCTACCGTATCCACTGGAATCAATAATAAATTTTGCATGAATTTCTTTTAAATTTCCGTCTTTGTCTTTTACAATGGTTTTCGAATTTTTTCCTTCAAAAGAAACTTCCAAAACCTCCGTTTCAAATTCCAAATCGATTCCTTTTCTAACGACTTCCTCTGCCATTGTATTGTCAAAATCAGCGCGCGGCACCTGCCAGGTCCAATCCCAGCCTTCTCCAAATTTCTGACTGAAATCGAAAACACAAATTTCTTCTCCCCTGATAAAACGAGCCCCGAGTTTTTTTTCAAAATTCATCGCATCGAGACATTCAAAAAGTTCAGCTTCCGCAAAATGATCCATCACTCGCGGAATAAGGCTTTCGCCGACCACAAGTCTTGGAAATTTTGTTTTCTCCACCACTTTTATCTTAATATTATTTTTATGAAGATACGATGCCGAAACGCATCCAGAAGGTCCTGCACCAATCACTAAAACATCAACAAACTCCTTTGTCATAATAAAAATGTTACCGATTATTAACTTACATTTGCCTTCATCAAAATAACTACATTTATTTTGATAAATAAAATTAAATTAGCACAATCAAAAACGATTTAATGAATACAATTAATGAATATTTAAGTTTAGGAGAATTCGAGTCCATCATTTTTGGAAATAACAAAGTTGCAATCAGCGATGTAGTTTTAAATCGGGTAAACGAAAGCTTTAACTTTCTGAAAGAATTTTCGGGAAATAAAATAATATATGGTGTAAATACTGGTTTTGGACCAATGGCTCAATATAAAATTAAAGAGTCAGACCAAATTCAGTTACAATATAATTTAATCAGAAGCCACTCTTCAGGAACCGGAAAACCATTAAGTCCGGTTTGTGCAAAAGCAGCAATTTTAGCTCGATTGAATACGCTTTCATTAGGAAATTCAGGAGTTCATCCTTCTGTTATCCATTTGATGGCAGAATTAATCAACAGAGATATTACGCCTCTAATTTTTGAACACGGAGGTGTTGGTGCGAGCGGCGATTTAGTACAATTATCACACTTGGCTTTGGTCTTAATTGGCGAAGGCGAAGTTTTTTATAAAGGAGAAAGAAGACCAACTCCTGAAGTTTTTGAAATTGAAGGTTTAAAACCAATTCAGGTAGAAATCAGAGAAGGTTTGGCTTTGATCAACGGAACTTCGGTTATGACAGGAATTGGCGTTGTAAATGTGCATCATGCCAACAAATTATTAGACTGGTCTTTAAAATGTTCCTGCGCCATCAACGAATTGGTTCAGGCTTATGACGATCATTTCTCTGCAGAATTAAACCAAACCAAACGTCATAAGGGACAACAGGAAGTAGCCTCAAGAATGAGAGAAAATCTTTCTGACAGTACCCTGATCCGTAAAAGAGAAGATCATTTATATTCCGGAGAAAACACTGAGGAAATCTTCAAAGAAAAAGTTCAGGAATATTATTCATTGCGTTGTGTACCTCAAATTTTAGGTCCGGTTTTAGAAACGATCAACAATGTTGCTTCTATTTTAGAAGACGAATTTAACT
>RCUK01000884.1_pt1 | contig 21805 bp, 20 predicted proteins | sample 2166381 | NCBI WGS metagenome assembly RCUK01 (sample SAMN09932809, study PRJNA488358) | compost metagenome | isolation source: compost soil in an enriched community | place: Germany: Experimental Botanical Garden | reverse complement strand
CGCAGTGAATATAGCCACCCGGCGCGATGCGGCTGGCCAACAGCGACACGAACGCCGGTTGCAGCAGGCGGCGCTTGTGGTGGCGCTTCTTGGGCCACGGATCCGGAAAGTACACGTGCACGCCAGCCAGCGAGTCCGGCGCGATCATGTCGCGCACGACTTCCACGGCGTCGTGCTGGATGATGCGCAGGTTCGAGATCTTGGAATCTTCGATGCGGCGCAGTAGCGAGCCGACGCCGGCATTGAACACTTCCACGCCCAGGAAGTTGTCTTCGGGGCGCGCCAGCGCGATCTTCTCGGTGGTTTCGCCCATGCCGAAGCCAATCTCCAGCACCGTCGGTGCTTGACGGCCAAACGCGGCGGCGGGATCCAGGCGGCGGGGCGTGTACGGAATGGACCATTCGCCCATCAGACGTTCCAACGCGGCCAACTGGCCCTGGGTGATATGGCCGCGGCGATGCACGAAGCTGCGAATGTGCGTGGCGCCCGGGCTGTTCGGCGCGTGGGCCGTGCTGGCCAGAGCCGCCTGGGTTTCGGGGGAAACGGGGGCGGCGGCAGGCGCCGATGCCGACGAGTCGGCGGTGGTGTCGGAGGTGTTCACGGAAGGCGTCGCGGGGGTGTCCGCGGGGTTGTGGGGTTTCATAGCCCCGAATTGTAGTGGCAGGTGCGGCGGGGTGGAGTCGGCCGGATGGACTAAATTGGGGACGCATTTAATTCCGAAGGCCCATACCGCCGAAAACGCACGCAAAAATCGCGCCTGGAATCTGAAAAACCCGCGCTATAATCGTCGGCTCTGCCCCGGCCAAGCGCCGCGGCACGACACCCGAGCGGGTGTAGTTCAATGGTAGAACGGCAGCTTCCCAAGCTTCATACGAGGGTTCGATTCCCTTCACCCGCTCCACTTCAACTATCCAGGCAGTGCCAAGAAAACGCCGTGGCGTGTTGCAAGGGCCGTCCTGGATCTGGGGGCGGTCTTCCCCCAAATAGCCTTTCGCTCATAAACCGAAGTCGTCCCGAAAACGGTCGATCTGGTGCATCCGTTCGTGCAGCAGGGTGAAGCGGTCGCGAAGAGCGCTGCATGCCGAGCTGGTTCAAATATGAACTGAAAAGCCCCTTAGGTGTTCATATATGAACGCTTATTGAATCCCGGGCGCTCTCCATCACCCCGCATGGCTCTGGAAATTGAAGACCTTCCACTGGCTGTCTTTGCCAAGCCGCATCTCGAACGTCATCATGCATCCCGACGCCGCGTCGTCGAACTCCACCCACACTTGGTCTTGATCCACCGCCACGCCGTTCAGCCAGCGGCGTAGCCGGTTGCCGTGGGTTTGTGGGGGATGCCAGGATTTCAGCACGGACACACGCCCGCAGAATTGGCGGGCGGCGACGCGGCGCAGTTCATCCAGGTTGCGCCCGGTGTAGCCATTCTTGAATGTCAGGTCATGGGCGCGTTGCCAGTTTTCTTGATGGATATCCTGGATAAATGCCGAGGCCGTGGACGTTGCGCCCTGGGGCTCGTACGGCGATTTCAGGATCTTCCAGCCTGCCCAACCCAGCAAGAGGCAGAGCACGGGCAATAGCACGAGCAAGACCCGCAAACCAACGCGCAGCCCAACCCTTCGAGGCAAGCTTCTTGCCTTGTGGTCGTCGAATGTCAATGGATCTCCAATCCGTCAGCGGCGCATCATACTCGGCGAATCGCCGGAATCATCGTCAATCAACGCCCGCTGATACAGCGCGTCCTTATCCAGAATCGTCATGCCGCCGTAGTGCGTTCGTAGTACCCCCGCGCGCGCCAGCCGCGTCAGTGCGGCGTTGCATCGTTGGCGGGACACGCCGCACAGGCTGGCGATTTCTTCCTGGGATATTTTCAACCGGCCCTGCGTGTCCGAATGGCGTTCGGCATCGAATTGCGCCGCTACGGCGCGGGCCACGGTGGTGTCCACGTCCAGCAGGACGTTGCCGGTGTAGCTGGCCATCAGCCAGTTGACCCGCTGCGCCAAGTGCATCGTCAATGCCTTCGTGAATTCGATGTTGTGATTCCACAGGCGTTCGCAGGTGTCGCGCGGCAGGATGACGATGCGGCTGGGGCGTAGCGCGATCACCTCATATTCAAAGCGTTCGCGGCGCAGCATGGTGGCTTCGCCGAACCAACTGCCGATGCTGAAGCCGGCCAGCGACAGGGACTTGCCGTCCGCGCCGGGCGACGTCCATTTCACCAGCCCTTCCACCACGCCATACCAACCCAGCGATTTGGACCCCGCGCGAAACAGGTATTCGCCGGTGGCCAGCGACACCGTGCGCAGTTCCGAGCGGACCAGGTTGCGCTCAAGCTTGGGCAGGCCGTTGTACCAGGGCACAACGCTCAACATCTTGTCCACCGGGCATTCGGCCGGCTTGCGCGCGGGGCCACGGGTCTGGCTGCCTTCGCTGGCGGTCGGTCCAGGCATGGTTTCTCCGTTCAACAACAGGGCAAAAGGGGGAAAGGGCAAAAGGTAAAAGGCGCACAGGTAAACCCTAGGCCGCTTTGTCACCATGATGACTGTACGCGCCTGGGGGCGGTCTCAGAATACTTGAGGCATCAAGAGCCAAAAAACATAAGAGGAGACCGGTATGTTGTCAATGCCACGCATCAAGTCCGGCAGCGCGCTCGCCTGCGCTGCCGCTGTGTCGCTGGTCAGCGCCAGCGCCGCGCACGCCCAGATCTCGGACGATGTCATTCGAATCGGGTTCATCACCGACCTGTCCGGCGTGTACTCCGGCCCCGACGGCCCGGGCGGGGTGGAAGCCATCAAAATGGCCATCGAGGAAATGGGCGGCGAGATCAACGGCAAGAAGATCGAACTGTTGACGGCAGATCACCAGAACAAGGCGGATATCGCATCGGCCAAGGCGCGCGAATGGTTTGACCAGCGCGGCCTGGACATGTTGATCGGCGGTACCAACTCCAGCACCGCGCTGGCCATGTCCAAGGTGGCGGCGGACAAGAAGAAGCCCATCATCGTGGTGGGCGCGGGTGCCCCCGCGCTGACCAACGAGCAATGCACGCCCTACACCTTGAACTATGCCTACGACACCGTTGCGCTGGCGCGCGGCACGGGCGCGGCCGTGGTCAAGGCGGGCGGCAAAAGCTGGTACTTCCTGACGGCAGACTACGCATTCGGGCATGCGCTGCAAGCCGATACGACGAAGGTGGTCGAGGCGGGCGGCGGCAAGGTCGTGGGCTCGGTCAAGCATCCCTTGTCGGCCAACGATTTCTCGTCGTTCCTGTTGCAGGCACAAGCCAGCAAGGCAGAGATTCTTGCCTTGGCGAACGCCGGCGCCGACGCCACCAACGCCATCAAGGCCGCCAACGAATTCGGCGTGACCAAGACGATGCGGCTGGCGGGCATGATCATGTTCATCAACGACATCCACGCCATGGGCCTGCCGGCCACGCAGGGCATGTACTTGACCGATAGCTGGTACTGGAACGCATCGGATGCGAGCCGCGCCTGGAGCCAGAAGTTCTTTGAACGCCGCCAGGCCATGCCGTCGTCGCTGCAAGCGGCCGACTACTCCGTGGCGCTGCAATACCTGCGCGCGGTCAAGGCCACGGGAACGGACGACGCCGACCGCGTCTTGGCATACCTGCGCGAGAACAAGCTGAATGACATGTACATCAAGGATGGCGTGGTGCGTCCGGATGGCCGCGTCGTGCACGACATGTACCTGTTGCAGGTGAAGACGCCGGACGAGTCCAAAGAGCCTTGGGACTACTTCAAGGTGCTGCAAACCATTGACGGAAACGAAGCCTTCACCAAGCAGGCCGAGAGCCGCTGCGCGCTGTGGAAGTGAACCGGAGACCCCCATGGCCAAACGCAAAGTCATCGTAACCATCGCCCCGACCGGGGGCATGGCATTCAAGACCCAGAACCCGCATCTGCCGACCCAACCCGCTGAAATCGCCGAGGACGTTTACCGCTGCTACAACGCGGGCGCCAGCGTGGTGGCGCTGCACGCGCGCCGGCCCGACGACCAGGCCACGTGCGACGCCGCCATCTACCGCGACATGAACCAGCGCATCCGCGAGCGTTGCGACATCGTGCTGAACAACTCCACCGGTGGCGGCGTGCATGGCGACATGGTGAAGGAAACCTCGCCCGGCACCTGGGAAATCTTGTGGGAAGAGCGGCTCAAGGGCATGGATGCCGGCGCCGAAATGTGCACGTTGGACGCCACCACGCTGAACCTGGCGTTTGGTGACCGCGAATACCTGATGAATACGCCGCTGAGCAAGGCGCGCGAACTGGCGGCCGGCATGAAGGCGCGCGGCATCAAGCCCGAGTGGGAAGTCTTCAGCCCCACGCATATCCTGCAAGACGCCACGACGTTGATCGAGGAAGGGCTGGACGAAGGGCCGCACTTCATCAACCTGGTCATGAACGTGCATCGGAATTTTCAGAACGCGATGCCGTTCTCGCCCCGGCATCTGCAAATGATGGTGGACCTGCTGCCAAAGAACAGCATTTTCTGCGTCAGCGGTATCGGTCCGTCGCAGCTTGAGGCCAACATCAGCGCGTTGCTGCTGGGCGGACATGCGCGCGTGGGCCTGGAAGACAACCTGTACTACCGGCACGGCGAACTGGCCACCAATGTCCAACTGACCGAGCGCATCGTGCGTATCATCCGCGAAATGGACATGGAGCCCGCCACGCCCGCCGAGGCGCGCGAGATCATGGGCTTGCCCTTGCAAAGCGGCATTCGCCCCGAGTTCGCGGTCTGATCGCATCATCTTTAACGAGACATCATGATTGAATCCCTGAACGGCAAGCGCGTCCTGATCACGGCGGGCGCGCAGGGCATCGGCTTGGCCATCGCGCAAAAATTCCTGGCATCCGGCGCCGAGGTGCACATCTGCGACGTGGACGCGGCAGCCTGCGAAGCGGCCCGCAGCGCGAACCCGCGTATGACCGTAAGCGTGACCGACGTGTCCAGCGAAGCGCAGGTGGCGGCCATGTTCGGCGACTTGGCCGCCAGATGGGGCAAGCTTGACGCCTTGATCAACAACGCGGGCGTGTCCGGCCCCACCAGCCGCCTGGAAGACACCACGCTGGAGGCCTGGCAGAACACGCTGGACGTCAACCTGACCGGCACCTTTCTGTGCGCGCGCAGCGCCGTGCCCTTGCTGCGGGCGGCAGGTGGCGGCGCCATCATCAATATTTCGTCGGTGGCGGGCCGACTGGGCTTTTCGTTGCGCAGCCCTTACAGCGCCAGCAAGTTCGGCCTGGCGGGGCTGACGCAGACGTGGGCCATGGAGCTGGGCCCGTCCAACATTCGCGTCAACTCCGTGCTGCCGGGCGTGGTGTCGGGCGATCGCGTCGAGCGCGTCATCGCCGCCCGCGCGCAGGCAGGCGGCGTCAGCAACGACGTGATGCGCGAACAACTGGTCGAGAAAGTCTCGCTACGCCGCATGACCCGCCCCGAAGATGTGGCCAATCAGGTGGCTTTCCTGTGTTCCGACGAGGGGGCCGTCATCAGCGGGCAGAGCATCTCGGTGTGCGGCAACGTGGAGTATCTGGGCTGATCGTTAGCCGGCACGCGGAACAGGGCGGACCGGCATTCTTCCATCAAACCCTGGGCATCCCCCCGTCCTTCTCATACGCCAGATAGTCCAGGTGAATGCCGATATGGTCCGCGATGTACTTCGCGTCGTGCCACACGCCCCAGATAAATGACGACGACCGGTTCGACTGGTTCGGCAGGCCCAGAAAGTAGATGCCTTTTTCAGCGGTGATGCCGCGCTTGTGAACGGGGTAGCCCTGGTCGTCGAACACATCGACTTCCATCCAGCGGTAATCCACCTTGAAGCCGGTTGCCCAGACGATGTTTGTGATACCAGCTTGCGCCAGGTCCAGGCTAAGAATGGGGTGAGTCAGGCATTCGGGGTCGTCCAGCAGCTGCCAGGCCTCGGGTTCAGGCGGCAGGTCCAGGCCGTTCTGTTCGATGTAGGCGTCAGCTTCGCGCAGCACTTCAAAGTAGTCCGCGTCACCTTGCGCAACGTTCTCCGCCAAGCCCTCCTGGAACGCCATCACGCCGTTCTCGAAACTACGGGTAATGCCCACCAACTGGATGCCCGCATGCGCCAGGCGGCGAAAGTCGATGGTCTTGCCGTTGTCGTAGCCGCTGACCGCGAAGGCGACGTGCTCGCGCTTGGGCTTCTTCTTGACTTCGTCCCACATGCCCAGCGCGCCCAGCCACCAGCAGTAGTCGCGTTCGCGGTAGGAACGGGGCGGGCGATAGTGCTCGCCCACGGACAGGTACACCGTGCGCCCGGCGCGGCGCAATTCTTCGGCAATCTGCGAGCCCGACGCGCCCGCGCCCACCACCAGCACCGCGCCGTCGGCAAGCTGGCCGGGGTTCTTGTAGGCGGATGAATGCACCTGCTGGATGCCCGCGTCTGCCGGCACGATGGCCGGGTAGCTGGGAATCTGGAACGCGCCGGTTGCCGTCACCACATGCAGCGCTTCGAATACGCCGTCTGACGTCGTGACGGTAAAGCCGGGTCGCTTCTGGTTGCGCTGCACGCGCAGGACCTCGACGCCGGTGCGCACGGGCGCGTTGATCATCCTGGCGTAGTCTTCAAAGTACTGCGCCATGCGCTCCTTGGGCGGGAAGACGTCCGCGCCGATATCGTCGAATTTCAGGCTGGGGAAGCGGTCATGCCAGGCGGGGCCGTTGGCCACCAGCGAGTCCCAGCGTTCGGAGCGCCAGCGTTCGGCGATGCGCTTGCGTTCCAGCACGATGTGGTCAATGCCCATCGCGCCCAGGTGCTCACTCATCGCGATGCCGGCCTGGCCGGCGCCGATCACCAAGGTATTGGTTTTTTCCACTGACATTGCTTTTCCTAAGAAGGTTCAAGACCGCATACGTGCATCGATGCGGCGCAGTGTGAGCCAGATGGCCGCGCTTGATAACTTGGTTTTTTGGACGCTGGGCTTAGGAAAAAGCAAATCACTCGCCGTGAGCCGACCCTGGGATCTCGTTTCGTTTTTTCCGATGGACCGCATCAATATCCACAAACGGCCGGCGGACCCCGCTTCCCTTATTCTGCAAAGCATCGCGCAACAGATAGAGCCGCCATGCAGAACAGCCCCGTGTCCCCAAAATCGTCCAGCGCGGTGAGCCTGGAAGGAGTGGTCAAGAAGTACCGTCAGCAGACGGTGTTGCAGGAGCTGTCGCTGAAGATCCGGCGCGGTGAATTCCTGACGCTGCTGGGGCCGTCCGGCTGCGGCAAGACCACGCTCTTGAACCTGATCGCGGGGTTCGCGCAAGCGGACAACGGCGAGATCTTCATCGAAGATCAACTGGTTACGGATCTGCCGCCCTATCAGCGGCAGATCGGCATGGTGTTTCAGAACTACGCGCTGTTTCCCCATATGACGGTGGCGCGCAACATCGGCTACGGCCTGCGCATGCGCCGGATGCCGGCCGCTGAGATTGCCCAGCGCGTAGAAGAGGCCATGGCGCTGGTCAAGCTGGATGGGCTGGGCGAACGCAAGCCTCGCGAGCTGTCCGGCGGCCAGCAGCAGCGCGTGGCGCTGGCCCGCGCCTTGGTGATCCGACCCAAGGTGCTGCTGCTGGACGAGCCCTTCTCGGCGCTGGACAAAGGCCTGCGCGGTTCGATGCAGGTGGAAATTCGCGAGATCCAGCGCAAGCTGGGCGTGACCACGGTGTTCGTCACGCACGACCAGGGCGAGGCGCTGGCCATGTCGGACCGCATCGCAGTGATGTCCAGCGGCGTCATTCGCCAGATCGCCACACCCGACGAGCTCTACCGCAATCCGCAGGACCCCTTCGTGGCCTCGTTCCTGGGCGATGTGAACATTCTTCCCGCGCACTATCACGGTTCGGACCCGGACGGCATCTTGCTGCGCCTGGGCGCGGGCTTGATCCGCGTGGCGCGAGACCGGCTGGTGGGCGGCTCGCACGAAGGCCGCCGCCTGGACATCTATGTGCGGCCGGAACAGATCCGGCTGGAGAACCTGCATGGCGAATCCGTGCTTAGCGGCACGGTCGTGAACCATGTGTTCCAGGGCGATCACATTGATTCCTACATCGACGTCGATATCCCGGTGGCGGGTCATCAGCGCGTGATGGTGCGCAGCGCGGGCCTGGACGCCTTGCAGCATTGGCCGGTGGGCTCGGTGACCGGCCTGGCGCTGCCCGGCCAGGGCATCAGCGTGTTCAACGTGTCGTAGCGTCCGCCATGACCGTCATTCCCTCCACCATGCAGGCCATCGTCGCCCGCGAACCCGGCGATGCCAGCGTGCTGACGCTGGCAACCAGGCCCGTGCCCGCGCCAGGCCCGGGCGAAGTGCTACTGCGAGTGCGCGCCGCGGGCGTCAACCGGCCCGACATCATGCAACGGCAAGGGGCGGCGCGGCCGGCCCCCGGCGTGACCGACGTGCTGGGCCTGGAAGCCTGCGGCGAGGTCGTCGCCTGCGGTCCGGGCGTGCCCGAGACGCTGCGGGGGCAACGGCTGATGAGCCTGTTGCCCGGTGGCGGCTATGCCCCCTGGTGCGTGGCGCGCGTCGATCATTCTTTTGTCGTACCGGACGGTCTGGACGACGATGCGGCGGCGGCCTTGCCCGAAGGCCTGTTCACCGTGTGGCACAACTTGTTTGAGCTTGGCCGCCTGCGCATGGGCCAGACCGTGTTGATCCATGGCGCGGCGGGCGGCATCGGCACGCTGGCCATACGCATGGCGCACGCGGCGGGCGCGCGGGTGGTGGCCACGGCCGGGCGCGCGGACCGCCTGCCGACGCTGCGCGAGATGGGCGCGGCCCATGCCGTCTGCTATCGCGACACGGATTTCGTGCAGGCCTGCCTGGACGCCACGCAAGGGCAGGGCTTAGACGTGGTGCTGGACATGGTGGGCGGCGACTATGTGCGGCGCAACCTGCAAGCGCTGGCCTTTGGCGGCCGTCACGTCAGCCTGTCGTTCCTGCAAGGGTCCCAGGTCACCCTGGACCTGCTGACCCTGATGCAAAAGCAATTGAGCCTGCATTCATCAACCCTGCGACCGCAAAGCGCGGCAGAGAAAACGCGCATGGCACAAGCCATCTCCCGGCACGTGCTGCCGCTGGTGTCGGAGGGCCGCATCGCCCCGCGCGTGCATGCCAGCTTGCCGCTATCAGAGGCGGCGCAGGCGCACCGCCTGCTGGAAAGCGGCGACGTGTTCGGCAAGGTCGTGCTGCGTCCTTGATGCGTTGCGTTGTTCGTGTTGCGTTCGCGATAAAGGAATAAAACCCATGCTGAAGCTGCTGTACGCACCCACTTCCCCCTACGTCCGAAAAGTCATGGTTTGCGCGCATTTGGCGGGCGTGGCGGATCAGATCCAATGGCTGGACAGCGCGGCCAACCCGGTACGCCGCGACGACCGCATCGCCGTGTATAACCCCTTGGCCAAGGTGCCGACGTTGATCCTGGCCGAAGGCCAGTCGCTGTACGACAGCCGCGTCATTTGCGAATACCTGGCCCATATGGGCGGCAACGCCGATCTATTTCCTGCCGTCGGGCCGCGCCGCTGGGTCGCCCTGGCGCAACAGGCGCTGGGCGATGGGCTGCTGGATGCGGCCCTGCTGGCGCGCTATGAACGCACGGCTCGGCCGGCCGAGTACCAGTGGCCGGTGTGGCGCGAGGCGCAACTGGTCAAGGTCAGCGCCTGCCTGGTTGAGATTGAACGGCAGATCGAACGGCAGGCGGCCACCCTTGCCACGCAAGCGCTCACCATCGGCGAAGTCACCTTGGGTTGCGCGCTGGGCTATCTGGATTTTCGATTTCCTGAACTGGACTGGCGCGCCAGCCATCCGCGCGCCACGCAATGGGAAGCGGCGTTTCGCAAGCTGCCCGCAATGCAGGCAACCCTTCCCCATGAAGCTTAAGGTCGCACCGCCATGACACCCTCTACTTCTGCCACCATCTGGTTTCTCAACGGCCCGAACGCCAATCTGTATGGCCTGGACGCCAACAAGACCTATGGCGCCGAGAGCTTCCCGGCGCTGCGCGACCGTTGCGAAAAGAAGGCGGCCAGCCTGAACCTGCAATTGCATTTCGTGCAATCCAACCATGAAGGCCAGTTGATCGACTGGATTCAGGAAGCGCGTGGCGATGCGCAAGGCATCATCATCAACGCCGCGGGCCTCACGTATTCCTCGATTCCCATCCTGGATGCCTTGCTGGCGTTTCCCGGCCGCATTATCGAAGTCCACATGAGCAACATCTGGCGGCGCGAGGCGTTTCGCCATCATTCCTATATTTCCAAAGCGGCCGACGGCGTCATCGCGGGCCTGGGCGGCGAGGGCTATGAACTGGCTATTGAAGCCATGTCGCGCCTGATCGCGCGCCCCGCTTGAAAGGCGATACCGATGACGTCAAGCAACACCGCAACCCTCACCGCGCCATTTGGCGCGTTGGTCTTCTACAGCCAGTTCGACGATTTCACCGCTTGGAAACAGGCATTGCAGGCGCGCATGCCGCAGTTGCGCGTCCTGCACGAGAGCGAAGTCGACGATCCCGCCACCATCCACTACGCACTGGCCTGGAAGCCCCCCTCCGGCTTCTTCGACGCCATGCCCAACCTGCGCCTGATCATCAACTTGGGCGCGGGGGTGGATTCCTTGGTTGGCCGCAACGATCTTCCGGCCGGCGTGCCCATTACCCGCATCACCGACCCGCAAATGGCCCGCATGATGGCGGGCTACGTGCTGTTTGCCACGCTGCGCCATGCGCGCGATATTCCCTGGTTTGAACAGGCGCAGCGCCGTGGGGAATGGGCGTACCGGCATCCACGCTCGCCAGAGGACACGCGCGTGGCGGTGCTGGGGCTGGGGGAGCTGGGGGCTTATGCGGCGCATGAACTGCAACGCCAAGGTTTCACCGTGCTGGGCTGGTCGCGCAGCCCGCGCCAGATCGAGGGCGTGCAGTGCCACGCGGGCATGGATGCGTTGGATACCGTCATTTCGCAGGCCGATATCCTGGTGATCATGCTGCCGCTGACGCCGCAAACGCGCGGTTTGCTCAACAAGTCGCGGCTTGAAAAGCTGCCGCGCGGGGCCGCGCTGATCAACGTGGCGCGCGGCGCCCTGGTGGATCAGGCGGCGATGACGGCGCTGCTGCAAAGCGGGCACATCGGCGCGGCTACGCTAGACGTCTTTGAACGCGAGCCCCTGCCCAGCGATGACCCGCTATGGCGCATGGATAACGTGCTGATCACGCCGCATCTGGCATCCGTCGCCATTCCGGCGTCGGCGGCGGCGCAGATCGCCGAGAACATCGCGCGCGTGTCTTGCGGCGATGCCCCGGCCAACCAAATCGACCCGTCACGCGGGTACTGAGCGTCGGGTCGGCGGCCGGACCGCCGGACCGCCGGACCGCCGGACCGCCGGATCGCCGGCCGCCGGTTCGCCGGCCGCCGTACCGCTTAGTCGACTTCCTCAATATTCAGGATCTTGCCCAAGCCCAGGAAGTAATTGGCAAACGCCAGCAGGCTGGCCGTCACGGCGATATACACCACTGACAGCGCGGCCAGGGTCGGATCGGCGAATTCCCGCACGTAGTTGTACATCGATACCGGCAGCGTCTGCGTCAGTTGCGTCGTGACGAAGAGCGACGCGGTGAATTCACTGAACGACATGATGGCGGCGAACAACCACCCACCGAAGAGACCGGGCGCCAGCAAGGGCACGGTCACCGTGAACATCACCTTCAAGGGCGATGCGCCCAGGCTGGCCGCCGCCTGCTCCAGGCGTTCGTCGATGTTCTCCATGGACACATAGACGCTGCGCATCACGAAGGGCAGCACCAGCATCACATGGCACAGGATAACCAGCCCATAGCCCCGGTCCATGTCAAACTGCGCCACCAGAATCAGCAGCCCCAGGCCCAGCGTGAAATGCGGGATCACCAGCGGCGACAGCAGGATGGCCTGCAACATGTCCTTGCCGGGAAAGCCCATGCGCTTGACGGCGATGGCCAGCGCGGTGCCGATGAACAGCGCCAGGAACGACGCCCAGACCATCACGATCAGGCTGGCGCGAAAGCCCTGCTGGAAGTCGGGGTACGTGAACACCCGTTCAAACCAGCGTAGCGACCAGGCCTCGGGCGGAAACGTCAGCAGCGCCTTGTCGTTGAACGACGCCAAGGTCACCACCACCACCGGCAGCAGCACGAAGGCCAGGATAAGGGTGATCAGCAGCGGCGCGCCAATGCGCAGCGGCAAGGGCAGGGTGTGTTTGATGGCCATGCTAGTGCGCTCCCATTGCTTTGAGTCGCTTGGTGGCCCGGCCCAGCAGCATCAGCGACACGACCGTCAAGGCCAGGCCCGCAACGCTCAGGCTCGCGGCCAGGGGGAAATTCATGGAAGAGAAACCCAACTGGTAGACCAGCGTCGACACGGTGGGCACACGGCCGCCGCCGATCATTTGCGGCGTGGCGAAGGCGCTGAAGGTCCACGCGAACGACGTGGTGATGCTGGCGATGATGCCCGGCATGGACAGCGGCAGCGTCACCGTCACGAAGGTGCGCACGGGGCCGGCGCCCAGGCTTTGCGCGGCCTTTTCATAGTCGCGGTTGATGTGCGAAATGGCGGTGGCCAGCATCAGCACCACCACGGGTATCGTCACATGCACCAGCGCAATCAGCACGCCCAGGTGCGTGAACATCAGGTTCATCGGCAGGTCGATCAGCCCAATTTTCCGCAGCACCGTGTTGATGAAGCCGTTGTTGCCCAGCACGATGATCCACGAATACGTGCGGACGATTTCACCCAGGAACAGCGGCGTGATCGATACGATGAGGATGAACGATTTCAGCAGGCGGTTGCGCACCCGCACCATGGCATAGGCCAGCGGGTAGGCCACCAGCAAAGAGCAGACGGTGGTTTCGATGCTGAGCAGCAGCGTGTTGGCGAAGGCGGACAGGTAGACGGACTTGCCCAGCCCCGTGAAGTTCGCCAGCGTCAGCCCGCCCACGTCCAACGAGCCAGGAATGAAGGCGCGCACGCTGAATTGCAGCACCGCCGCCATCGACACACAGATGCACAGGGCGATGAGACCGGCGGGTGATATCAACCAGCCGCGCAGACTGGAACGTGTATTCATAGGGGCTTGTCAATCCGAATGCGTTGATGCTTGCTGGAAACGCCTGCGTCCCGCCATAGTCATGGCCGGGATACAGGCGCGGCGCGGTGCAACCGGCGCGGGTGTCAGTTCATGATGTTCTCGGTGAACCACTTGCGCCATTCCGCGGTCTTCTCGGCGCGCAGCTTGTCGTCGATGACGATGGCTTGCGTGTCCCACTGTTCCTTGGTGGTGAACACGCCGGGCAGCGCCGCGTCCTCGGCCGATACCTTGGCGTTCGTGACGACCGGGCTGGCCTTCTTGAAGGCCACGATCTTGGACTGCACTTCGGGCGACAGCGCGATGTTCATGAACTTGTAGGCCAGGTCAGCCTTGGTGCTGCCTTTCATGATGCCCATGGTGTCGATGCCCAGCACGGCGCCTTCCTTGGGCATGACCACCTTGATCGGCACGCCCTGGCTGATCATGTAGTAGGCGTTCATCGACAGCAGGATCTGCACCGGGGTTTCGCCGGTGGCGATCAGTTGCTGGCTGTTGGCGTCGTTGGTGTAGAAGGCCTTGAAGTTCGGCTTCAGCGCGCGCAGCTTGTCCTGGCCCTTTTCCCACGACTTGGCATCGCCGCCCGACAGCATGGCCGATACGTTGATGATGTGGCTGGGGTCGAAGTCCGGGGCCGACAGCTTGCCCTTGAGCTCGGGGTTCCACAGGTCGTTCCAGCTATCGAACTTGATGTTCCTGGGCGTCAGGTCGGGGCGGTAGCCGATGGTGTATACGTAGGCCCAACTGCCCACGTGATACGGGCTGACCTTGGCGCGGTCCACCAGGTTGGCGTAGTTGGGCAGCTTGGCCGTGTCCAGCTTTTCGAACAGGCCGCCGTCCACATACAGCCAGCCGATGTGCGAGGTGGTGAACGTAATGTCGCTTTCCGGGGTCTTGGTCAGCTTGGCCTTGTTGAGCCGGTCTATCGTGCCGCCCGTGATGTACTTGACCGGCACGCCCGTCTGGCGCGTGAATTCCTTGCCGATGTTCTCGTCGATCAGGTCGCGGAAGCTGCCGCCCCAGGTGCTGACCACCAGCGCGTCCTGGGCCCAGGCGACGTTGCCAAGCAGCGCGCCGGCAAGCAGGCCGGCTACCGAAAGTTTGCGAATCATTGAAATCCCCTTGTCTATGTTGGTTCCGCCGAGCGCTTCCGACTGGAAGCCAGATGATGGAAGAGGGGCCGGCGGGGGCCAAGTCGCCTTTTCCTTCGGCCTGGCTCGAATTTCCTGAGGCGCGGTGCAAAAGGGGCGAGGCTTGACCGGCCCGCGCCTGAGTCGGAAATTCCGAGAGCGGGCAAAGGAAAAAACAAATAGCCGGTGGCGCGTCCGGGTTTGAAGATGGGGGCCATGCCATTGACCCACCTACCCACGCAGCCATGAAACACAAGCGCATCCGCACCTTCAATACCAAGATCACCTACCCGGAACAGAGCCTGGACAACGATCTGTGTCAGGCCGTGGTGGCCCGGGGCAGCACCGTCTTCCTGCGGGGACAGATCGGGCAGAACCTGGATACCTCTGAAAGCGTGTGCATCGGCGACGCCGCCGGGCAGGCCGAGCAGGCCATGGCGAACATCGCCATGCTGCTCAAGGAAGCGGGCGGCGAACTCGAGGACATCTGCAAGATCACCATCTACCTCATTGATCCGCGCTATCGCGAGGCCGTCTACCGCGTGGTGGGGCGTTGGCTGAAAGGGGTATTCCCGGTGTCCACGGGCATCGTGGTGTCGGCCTTGGCGCGGCCGGAATGGCTGGTCGAAATCGACGCCACCGCCGTCATCCCCGATTGAAATCCATTCAGGCCACCGACCATGACCTTCTCGATCATTGCCCGCTGCCCCGCCTCCGGCCAGTTCGGCGCGGCCGTCTCGTCGTCTTCACCCGCCGTGGCCTCGCGCTGCATCCGTGCGCGTGCGGGCGTGGGCGCCGCCGTCAGCCAGAACATCACCGACCCCGCCCTGGGGCCGCTGGCGCTGGACTTGATGGCGGCCGGGCGTAGCCCGCAACAAGCGCTTGATGGCTTGCAAGAGCGGCCCTTCATCGCGTACCGCCAATTGATGGCGATTGACGCCACGCATCCGCCGGCCATCTACACGGGCGCCAGCGCGCTGGGCGTCTTGGCCAGCGCGGCGGGCGAGCACGCCGCCTGCGCCGGCAACATGCTGGCCAGCACCGACGTGCCGCGCGCCATGCTGGCCGCGTTCGAGCGTGCAGAAGGCGCGCTGGCCGAACGCTTGATGCAGGCGTTGCTGGCGGGTCAGGCAGCGGGTGGGGAAGCGGGGCCGGTGCATTCCGCCGGCCTGCTGGTGTATCAGGACCTGGACTGGCCCATCGTCGACCTGCGGCTGGATTGGGTTGAGGCCGGGCCGGTTGAAGCGCTGTACGACGTCTGGAAAATCTACGAGCCCCAGCTTGCGGCCTACGTGACGCGCGCGCGTGACCCGCGCGACGCGCCCAGTTTCGGCGTGCCGGGCGACTTGTGAGCAGGGTAGCGGCCGGGGCTGCCGACCACGCCGTCAGCTCGGCTGAGCACTGAGCAAGGCGCTGAGCAACCCACCGAGGAAAATGTTGCCCACCGCCACGGGCAGACCGGATACTCTGCAACATTCCCTGTTCCCTCAAGTTGGACCATGCTCAATCGCATTTCCCTGCGCCAGATGGAGTACCTCGTGGCGACTGCCAAGCACGGCAGCATCGCCGCGGCGTCCGCCCAGATCCACATCTCGCCGCCGTCCATCTCGGCGGCCATCGCCCACATCGAGACCGAGCTTGGCGTGCAACTGTTCGTGCGGCATCCCTCCAAGGGCCTGGCGCTGACACCGCTGGGCATGCAGGTCATGCAGGAATGCGAAGACCTGCTGGAACGCGCGACCAAGCTCTACGAGATTGCCTCGAACTCCACCGACGCGATCCAGGGCGTGCTGCGCGTGGGCTGCTTTCAGCCGCTGGCGGCCATGATCGCGCCCGAGGTCATCTTTGGCTTTTCGCGCGCGTTTGAAAAGGTCGAGCTGCATATGGCCGAGGGCGACCAGCAAGAGCTCATCAACAAGCTGCATACGCTGGACATCGACGTCGCGCTGACCTACGACTTGCAGTTGGGCGAAGAGATCAGCTTTGAAACGCTGGCGCACATGCCTCCGCATGTGCTGGTCAGCGAATTGCATCCGCTGGCGCAGCAGATTGCCGTCACGCTTGATGAACTGGCGCAGTTGCCCATGGTGCTGCTGGACCTGCCAATGAGCCGGGAGTATTTCCTGTCTCTGTTCTCCAAGGCCGGGCTGGAACCGAACATCGTGGCGCGCTCGCGTTCCGAAGACGTGGTGCGCTCGATGGTTGCCAACGGCATCGGCTACGCGCTCTTCAACGTGCGGCCGAAGTCGACCCAATCACTGGACGGCAAGCGTCTTGTGCGCCTGCGCCTGGCCGGTGAACAACGCCCCATGCTGCTGGGCTTGGCCACGTACAAGCCGATGAAACCCTCGCGCCTGACGCAAGCATTCATGCAGCGCTGCCGCGCGTATATCTCGGATCAGTACATCCCCGGCATGAGCGCGGCCAGTTTCTTCGACCCCTACATTTCCGGGGTGGCGGCGGCCGATCCGCCCTGAAGCAGAAGCCGGCGTGTTGGCAAGTGGGATGTCATCGGGCGTAAATATTTTCTCCCTACCATGCTGCGTTCTCTAACCAGTTTGGTTGATCCTGATGATTCAAGCACGACCCTTGCGCAGGGGGCTCCCAGCCTACGCCTTGCGCGCAACGTCCCTGGCCGTAATCCTGGCCTTGTCCGCCTGCGGCGGTGATGACGACAACGACGCTTCAGACCAGAACGATGACGTCGCGTATGTCATCCCGGCACCGCCCGCCGGGCTGGGCCGAGTCGATACCGCGCCGGTGCCCGATGCGCCCGCCTTTGTGGATTTCGCCAGCACGAACCAGCGCGGCGACCCGCGCTATGCCACCTTGGAAACCAATGCCGGCGTACGAGTGCTGGGTGGCTTCCTGGATATCTGGGAACCGCGCACGCGCCTGGTGGATGCCGGTGTCACGGCAGCAGGCGCCGACGGTTTTCCCGGCATCATCGCGTCGGACTGGACGGGCGTGCCCGGCGATGCCACGGATGGCCGCGTCAAGAACAAGGCCGTGCACGACGAGAACATCGACTTCGTCGTGCGCACCACCGCCGCGCGCACGCCGGAGCAGGCCGTGGCCGCCTATCTGGATGATCGCCGGGGCAAGAACTACAGCGTGACCGATGGCCTGGGCCCGCTCACTTCCGCATGGCGCACCGCCGCCCAGCAGACCACCAGCATCAACGACGTGGCGCCCGACGCCACCACGGTGAAGTACGACGACACCGGCAACAACACAGGGGTAAGCGGCGCCGCGAACCCGGCCTTCGGCGACGTCATCGCCTTTGTCGAGAGCATGGGCGGCAATGCGTCCACCGAGCCCAGCAAGCGCTACTACAAGTACGCCCGCCCATGGCGCTGGAGCGCCAGCGTGCAGGTGGTGCCCGCGCTTGAACCCGCCAAGAGCCTCACGGCCCCGACCGATGGCGGCTACCCCAGCGGCCACACGGCGGAATCCGTGCGCAACGCCATCGGCATGGCTTACCTGGTGCCGGAGCGCTTCCACGAATTGCTGGCGCGCGGCCTGGAGCTGGGTGAAAGCCGCATCATCGCCGGCATGCATTCGCCGTTGGATGTGATCAGCGGCCGCATGTTGGGGCAGGCCTCGGCGCTGGGCAATATCTATGCCGCCAGCGAAGGCACGCGCTCGGTGGCGTATGCGCAGGCGCATCAGACGCTGATGGCCGCCGTGGGCGCCAGCACGCCCGAGCAGTTCCTGTCGTTCGCGCATTCGCAGGACGTCAGCCAGGACCGCTTTGCGGATCATGCCGCGAACAAGGCCGAATACCGTCGCCGCCTGACCTTCAGCTTCACGCAGATTGGCGACACCGGCAAACCGGCCGTCGTACCCAAGGGCGCCGAAGTCATGCTGGAAACGCGCCTGCCGTACCTGACGGCCGAGCAACGCCGCGTGGTGTTGAAGACCACGGCGCTGCCCTCGGGCTATCCGGTCATTGACGACGCCGAAGGATTTGGCCGCTTGAACCTGTTTGCGGCGGGCGACGGCTATGGCGCCTTCAATGGCGACGTGGACGTCACCATGACCGCCAGCCGTGGCGGCTTCAATGCGCTGGACGTGTGGCGCAATGACATCAGCGGCGCGGGCAAGCTCACCAAGAGCGGCACCGGCACCTTGGGGTTGGCGGGCGCCAACACCTACACGGGCGGCACCTTGATTGCGGGCGGTACGTTGCGCGCCGATTCGGCCAAGGCGCTGGGCGATGGCGCGGTGTACCTCAGCGGCGGCGCCTTGGCGCTGAATGCCACCGATGCCGTAGAGGTGCAGGGCAGCTATACGCAGACCTCGGCGGGTGTCTTGCAAACCCTGATCGGCGACGATGACGCCGGCCAGATCGCCGTGAACGCGGATGCCGCCCTGGCGGGCCAGTTGAACGTCGATTTCCGCTCGGGCTACACGCCGCAGGTGGGCGCAACGATCACGGTGCTGCGCGCCAACAAGGTGCATGGCACGTTCGACGGTATTACGGTGAAGGGCTTCAAGGCCACCGCCGTGTACAACGCCGACAGCGTGCAGGTGCGCCTGGGTTCGGCCAGCTGAGTCCGATGGTCATGACAACAAGCTGAATTTGATATCGCGCGGTGGCGGGCGACCTGGTCGCCCGCACGCCGGCTTGGCCCCTGCCTTCGAGATGGCAGGGGCTTTTTTTTGTCACGACATATCCGTGAAACTCTGGGTTTTCGGCGAAGGGGCTTTTCCATAAACTACCTGACCACCCCTATAACGAGAACGCCATGAGACAGTTTTTCCCTACCCTGGGCGCCGCCCTGGTTTTGTCGCTGAGCGCGCACGCCGCGCTGGCCCAGACAGCACCGGCGGCGGGCGCCACGCCTGCCGCGGCCCCCGCCGCCCCGCGCGATCCCTTCTTCTGGTTGGGAGAAATCAACAAAGCCACCACCGTCATCAACACCGATGAAGGCTTGTTGGACAAGTCCATGGCGCCGCGCCTGGCGGCGGGCGTGGCCAAGGTGATCCACGACGGTAACCAGCCCGGCGCCAAACGCCCCGCCACCGTCATCAGCTTCGAGCCCCTGCTGATCAAGGCGGCGGGCGAAGACATCACGCTGCTGCACGCCGGCCGCTCCAGCCAGGACATGCACGCGACCTACCGCAGCGCCATCCTGCGCGACAAGCTGCTGGACCTGGCCGACCAGTTGAACAAGACTTCCACCACGCTGGTGGAACTGGCCGCCACGCATGCCGGCACCGTCGTGCCGAACTACACCAATGGCGTGGCCGCGCAGCCCAACAGCTATGGCCACTACCTGCTGGGTCAGGCAGCAGGCCTGGCGCGCGACGCGCAGCGCATCCGCGAAGCCTATGTACGCATCGACCGTTCACCCATGGGCACCACCGTGCTCAACGGCACCAGTTGGCCGCTGGACCGCAAGCGCATGGCGCAATACCTGGGCTTTGAAGCGCTGGTCGACAACGCCTACGACGCCTCGCAGATCTCGTCCATGGACCAGCCCGTGGAAGTGGCGTCCATCGTGACCAGCATCGCGCTGCGTACCGGCAACTTCGTTGAAGACGTCATGACGCAGTACGCGCAGTCGCGCCCCTGGATCCTGCTGCAAGAGGGCGGTGGCAATACCTATGTGTCCAGCGCCATGCCGCAAAAGCGCAATCCGGGGTTGCTGAACGACACCCGCAGCGACGCCTCCACCGCCGTGACGCTGGCGATGGGGCCAGTCATCCAGACGCACAACATCACACCGGGCATGAGCGACCCCAAGGACGTGAAGCAGAATTCCGCGATGGTCGACAGCGCCATCTCGGCGCTCAAGCGCTGGGACCGTGTGTTGAAGGCCATGGTCATCAGCCCCGAACGCGCGCTGGAAGAGCTGAACAGCGACTGGACGGCCTCGCAGGAACTGGCCGACGTGCTGATGCGCAAGTACAAGCTGCCGTTCCGCGACGGCCACCACTTTGCGTCGGAAGTGGTCACCTACGCGAAAGCCAACAACATCAAGCCGCTGGACTTTCCGTATGAGCAGGCTCGCCGCATCTACGCGGATGCCATGAAAGACTCCAAGTACGCCAAGGAACTGCCGATGAGCGAAGCGGAATTCCGCTCGACGCTGGACCCCGTGGCCATCGTGAAGAACCGCGCCACCATCGGCGGCCCGCAGCCTGCCGAGATGGACCGCATGCTGAAAGAAGCGCGCGCGCAGTTGAGCGAGCAGGGCAAGTGGATTCAGGATCGCCGCGCCCACATCAACCAGTCGCTGGCCGAGCTGGACAAGCAGTTCAACGCCCTGGCGGCCAGCGCCACGAAGTAAGCGCAAGCCGTGGCGCGCGGGAGGCTACTGGACGGCGTCCAGAACACACCCGCGCAGCCAGCGATGCGCGGCGTCGCCGTCCATGCGGGGATGCCACAGCATCGACACGGTAAACGCCGGTACGGGAAACGGCAGGGGGAAGCTGTGCATGCCGGCGCGCAGCGTGCCGGTGTGCCGTTCCGGCACGGTGGCGATCAGGTCCGTTTCCCGGGCCAGCGCCAGCGCTGCGGAGAAGCCGCCCACCACGGTGGCGACGTGCCGTTGCCGCTCCGTGGCGGCCAGGGCGTCGTCCACCGGCCCTTTGTCCTGGTTGCGGCGCGACATCAGAATGTGTTGCGCCTTGGCGTAGCGGGCCAGCGTGATCTTGCCGCTGCTCAGCGGATGGCCCGCGCGCACCACGCCGATGAAGCGGTCTTGAAATAGCGCGCGCGTGCGCAGCTCGGGGCTGGCCGCGCCACCCACCACGCCGGTTTCCAGGTCTACCTCGCCTTCGCGTAGCGGCGCACTGCTTTTGTCAGTCTTCTGCATGAAGCGCAACCGCACGCCGGGGGCTTCGTCGCTGATGCGGCCGAGCAGCCGGGCGCCGAAATTCTCGACAAAGCCGTCGCTGGCGCGCAGCGTGAAGGTGCGATCCAGCCGCGTCAGGTCCAGTGCGTCGGCGGGCCGCAGCACGGCTTCCACGTCTTGCACCAGTTCATGCACATGGGTGCGCAGCGCCAGCGCGCGCGGCGTGGGAACCAGCCCGCGTCCGGCGCGCACCAGCAGCGGGTCGCCCGTGGTGGCCCGCAGCCGCGCCAGCGCACGGCTCATGGCCGACGGGCTTAGCCGCAAGCGTCGCGCGGCGCGCGCCACGCTGCCTTCGTCAAGCAAGGCGTCCAGGGTGATAAGCAGGTTGAGATCGGGCGTGGCCATGCTCGCAAACGTAGCACGGATGCGCGCTTGGCAGCGGCTTTTGATATGGCGCTTGATGCATGTATTTAATGCAAATGCTGCGCCTTCCGCCTTGCTTCTGTAGCGCCTAGGATGTGTTGAGGGCGCCGTGTTGGCGGCCCGCATTGCTTGCAGGCTTGATCGTGCATACCCAACCTTCCCCCGCTTCCACTCCCGTTCCCACCCCCATTCCCCTTCTGGCCTGCCTGTCCTTGTGCATGCTGCTGCCCGCGCTGGCGACCAGTATTGCCAACGTCGCGCTGCCGACGCTTGCGCAAGCGTTCGA
>RCUK01000883.1_pt1 | contig 21815 bp, 20 predicted proteins | sample 2166381 | NCBI WGS metagenome assembly RCUK01 (sample SAMN09932809, study PRJNA488358) | compost metagenome | isolation source: compost soil in an enriched community | place: Germany: Experimental Botanical Garden | reverse complement strand
ATTGCGCCACGTCATGGAGGCGCGATTGACCAGCTTTTCCCAGCCGCCGACCTGCCCGGCCCAGGATTTCAGCGTGGCGGCGGGCACCGGATTGTCCCGGTAGTCCACGAAGACGTGATCAACGCCGTGCGCCGTCAGCCAGTCGCGCGCCTTGACGCAGGTACTGCACTTGGCCAGGCCATACAGGGTGGTTGCTTTCATTTGGATTCGGCCTCCTTGCGCCATTGCATGCGGTTGGCGAGGATCACGCAGGTGCCCACCGCCAGGATGAACAGGGTGGCGAGCGCGTTGATCTCGGGCTTGAGGCCCAGCCGCACCCGCGAAAAAACCTCCATGGGCAGCGTGCTGGAGCCCGGGCCGGACAGGAACGACGCGATGACGACATCGTCCAGCGACAGCGTGAAGGACAGCAGCCAGGCCGACGCCAGCGCCGGCGCGATGAGCGGCAGCGTGATCTTGAAGAACACGGTGATGGGCGTGGCGCCCAGGTCCAGCGCGGCTTCCTCGAGCGAGCGGTCCAGGTCGCGGATGCGGGTCTGGATGACGACAGCCACGAACGCCATGCACAGCGTCACGTGCCCCACCCAGATCGTGAACATGCCGTTCTGCGACGGCCAGCCCAGCGTTCCGCGCAGTTCCACGAACATCAGCAGCAGGGAAATGCCCAGCACGACCTCGGGGATCACCAGCGGCGCGCTGAGCATGCCCACATACAAGGCAAAGCCGCGAAACCGGCCCATGCGCGCCAGCACATAGCCCGCCCATGTGCCGATGACGACGGCCGCCGTCGCCGTCAGCACGGCGATCCGGAACGACAGCCAGGCCGCGCGCAGCAGCGCGTCGTCGTTGACCAGCGCGTGATACCAGCGGAACGAGAAGCCCGTCCACGACGTGACGGAGGGCGACTCGTTGAACGAAAACACCATCAGGCTGATGATGGGCACGTACAGGAAGAAATACCCCAGCCCCAGCACCACGGCGCGCATCGTCTTGTTCGGCCCGTTCATTTGCGGCCTCCGCTTGCCAGGTCTTGCTGCTTGACCTGGCTGTACTGGAAGTACACCAGCGGCACGAGCAGCAGCAGCACCATCACGCAGGTCACCGCCGAGGCCATGGGCCAGTCGGCATTGTTGAAGAATTCATTCCACATGACGCGGCCTATCATCAGCGTGTTGGCGCCGCCCAGCATTTCCGGGATCACGTATTCGCCCACGGCCGGGATGAACACCAGCATGGCGCCGGCGATCACGCCCTGGCGCGACAGCGGCACGGTGATCTGCCAGAACGCCTGCCAGGGCTTGGCGCCCAGGTCGTATGCGGCTTCCAGGAGGCGCAGGTCCATCTTCACGAGCGTGGCGTACAGCGGCAGGATGAAGAACGGCAGATAGGCATAGACCATGCCGATATAGACCGCCACGTCGGTGCGATAGATCTCGAGCGGACTGGAAATGAGCCCCAGGCCCTGCAGCAGATTGTTCAGCAGGCCGTCGTTGCGCAGGATGCCCACCCAGGCATACACGCGCAGCAGCAGCGACGTCCAGAACGGCAGGATCACCGCCAGCAGCAGCAGGTTGCGCACCCGCGTCGACGAACGCGCGATGTAGTACGCAATGGGATAGCCGATCAGCACGCAGATCAGCGTGGTGATGCCGGCGATCTTGACCGAGCTCAGGTAGGTCCTGAAGTACTGGTTTTCCGTGAACAGCAGGATGTAGCCGCGCAGGTGCAGGCTGAACTGGATGGCCTCGTCCTGGAACTGCGCCAGCGACGTATAGGGCGGGATGCCGAACTTCATTTCGGCAAAGCTGATCTTCAGCACCAGCAGGAAGGGCAGCAGCAGGAACAGCACCAGCCATGCGAACGGCGGCACCACCGCCAGGGTCCGGCCCGACGGCAGCCAGTCGCGGGGCGAAAAGCGGATCATGACGCCAGCACCGTCGCGCTATCCGCATCCCAGCTGACGAAGATCTCTTCGTCGATGCCCGGCGCGTCCATCTGGGCCAGCAGCAGGCTGGGCACGCTGGCCTCGACCGTCTTGCCGGAATCCAGGCGGATCTGATAGAGCGCGTAGCTGCCCATCCAGGCCATGTGGCTGACCATGCCGTGCGCCCAGTTGTATTCGCCTTCGGGCTGCTCGCGCGACACCACCAGGCGCTCGGGCCGGATGGACACATGCACTTCCATGCCCAGCGGCTCGCTCACCCCGTGGTTCACGAAGAGCGGGCGCGTCAACTCGGCGCATTCGATCGCCACATGGTCGGGCTCATCGACCACGATGGTGCCGGTGAACATGTTGGTCGACCCGATGAAGCTGGCGACGAAACGCGAATTGGGGAAGGCGTAGACGTCCTGAGGCGTGCCGCACTGGACGATCTGGCCTTCGGTCATGACGGCCAGGCGGTGCGCCATGGTCATGGCCTCTTCCTGGTCGTGGGTGACCATGATGCAGGTCACGCCGACCTGCTCCAGGATCTTCACCAGCTCGATCTGCGTCTTCTGGCGGATCTGCTTGTCCAGCGCGGACATGGGCTCGTCCAGCAACAGCAGCTTGGGCCGCTTGACCAGGCTGCGCGCCAGCGCCACGCGCTGCTGCTGGCCGCCCGACAGCTGGTTCGGCTTGCGGCGCGAATAGCCCGCCATCTGGACGAGATCCAGCGCTTCGAACACGCGGTCGTGGATTTCGGCGCGGTCCACGCCTTCCTGCTTCAGGCCGAACGCCACGTTGGCCTCGACCGTCATGTGCGGAAACAGCGCGTAGGACTGGAACATCATGTTCACGGGCCGCCGATACGGCGGCACGCTGGTGATGTCTTCGCCGTCCAGCAGGATCTGGCCCGAGGTGGCCTCTTCGAAGCCGGCCAGCATGCGCAGCAGCGTGGACTTGCCGCTGCCGGAGCTGCCCAGCAGCGCGAAGATCTCGTTGCGCTTGACGGACAGGTTGACGGCGCGCACGGCAACCACGTCGCCAAAAATCTTGACCACATCGGAGACCCGGACGAACTCATCCGGGTCCGCCGCGTGCGGCGCCGAGTGACGGCTATCGTTCATGATGACTAATTTCCCAACTTCAGCTCGGACCACAACTTGTTTTGCAGGCGCGCGATATTCAAGGGCAGCGCCTTGATCACGTACAGGGTCTTGGAGACCTCCGCCGGCGGGTAGATCATGGGGTTGTCGGCCACGTCCTTCGTCACGTACTGCCGCGCCTCTTTGTTGGCGTTGGGGTAGAACATGGTGTTGGTGATGGCCGCGTGAACCTGCGGCGTTTCGATGTAGTTGATGAAGGCCAGCGCCTCTTCGGGATGCGGGGCATCCTTGGGGATGACCATCAGGTCGAACCACGCGGGCGCGCCGCCTTTGGGAATGAAGTAATTCACTTCATAGGCCTTCTTGGCCTCTTGCGCGCGCTTGCGGGCGATCATGACGTCGCCGGAAAAGCCGTAGACCATGCAGAGGTCGCCCACGGCCAGTTCGTCGATATAGCCCGACGAGCTGAACTGGCGGATGTACGGGCGGATCTTCTTCAGGACTTCCATCGCGGCCTGGTAGTCGGCGGCATTGGTGCTGTTGGGATCCTTGCCCAGGTACTTCAGCACGGCCGGAAACACCTGCGCGGCTTCGTCCAGCATGGAGATGCCGCACTCCTTCAGCTTGGCGGCGTTCTCGGGCTTGAAGAGCATGTCCCAGTTGGCCAGGTCGACGTCGTCGCCCATGATCTGCTTGACCTTGGTGACGTTGTAGCCCAGGCCGTTGGTGCCGTAGCCCCAGGGAACGGCGTGTTCGTTGCCGGGATCGACCGTGGCGACAAGCGCCATCACCTCAGGATCCAGGTGCTTCCAGTTCGGGATCTTGGACTTGTCCAGCTTCTGGAACAGGCCGGCTTCGATCTGGCGCGAGGCGTAATGGGTGGACGGGACAACGACGTCATAACCCGACTTGCCTGCCAGCAGCTTGGCCTGCAGGGCGTCGTTGCTGTCGTAGACGTCATAGCGGACCTTGATGCCGGTTTCCTTTTCGAAACCCGGAATCGTGTCGGGGGCCGTGTATTCGGCCCAGTTGTAGACGTTGACGACCTTGTTCTGCGCGACCGCCGCCGATGTGGCTGCTGCGATCAACGCCGCTCCGAGCGCCCAGCGCATTCCCGCCTTGAGTTCCATTATGACCAAGCCCCCTTGCTCTGTGCCCTGTGTGACAGGAGTACCAAAAGGCGAAATGATAAAGCTTTTTAGCGATGACCTGCCCAACTTTGGCGGGCGCTTGGGGCACTGCCCGCAGGCCGGGAGCCGTGGCCTGGACGGCGGTCAGGGCTGGATTCCGACGCCCCAGGCCGTCCAATAACTGTCGCGCAGGCGCAGCCAGAAGCGCTCTCCGGACTCGCCCGCCACCTTGCGCAGCGAACGCCGCAGCCGCTCCAGATTGGCCTGGCGCTGCCGTTCCGACAATGCGCCCTGCGTGCCGCGGTCGAAATCGATGAGCCAGACCTTGCCATCGCTGCCGATCAGAATGTTGAACGCATTCAGGTCGGCATGCCACACGCCCGCCCGGTGCATGTGGACGATCGCGTCGGCCACGGCCTGCCAGAGCGGCTCGGCCACCGCCTGAGCCAGGGGACGCACGCCGGGTATGCGCTCCACCACGATGGCGGCGCGGTAGATCGGGCCTTGCCGCCAGTAGGCCGCGGCCAGCGGCGCGGGAACGGGCAGGCCTAGTGCGCGCATCTCCGCCAGCAGGCGGTATTCGCGGAAACTCCGGGTACGGGCCTCGCCATTCCAGAGATAGGCGTCGCTGCTGACGCGGGCAATCATGCCGCCGCGGCGGTAGCGGCGCAACACGCCCTGCCAGCCCTGCCCCTGCACGAACCAGGCCGCCTGGCGGCCGCCGGCGTCCACCGGCCGCGCCCGCTCGCCGTAGTGCGCCGGGTTGAAGACTTCGGGTCCGGCATCCGGCAAGCGCGCGGCGTCGCTGAGCATGGCGCCGCCCAAGGGGCCGGCCCAGGACTGGCGCCGGGCGCCCGATTGCGGGTCGTCAGCCTTCACGGTTGCGCATCCAGTCGGCCACGCCGTAGAAGGATTCCAGCAGGCGCTCGACCAGCGCGGGCTCGATGCCCTCGTCTTCCATGGCGCGCCCGATGCAGGTCACCCATTGGTCGCGTTCGACCTCGCCGATGGAAAACGGCAGGTGCCGCGCCCGCAGGCGGGGGTGGCCAAAGCGTTCTATATAGTGGTCCGGCCCGCCAAAGTACCCGCACAGGAACCAGAACAGCTTGTCCCGGGCCTCATCCAGGCTGGGGCCGTGCGCGGCGCGCAATTCCTTGAGATCGGGCTCCATGTCCATCAGGTCATAGAAGCGGTCGACGAGCGCGCGCACGCCGGACTCGCCGCCCAGAAGGTCAAACATGGTGCGGGAATTTTCCACGGGTTCGGTAATGGTTTGGACGCGGGATGTCATCAGGTTTCTCGAAGGGTGACCAGGGGCGGCGTGCGCAGGACGCCGCGCAGCGCCAGGGCGCCGCCCGCCCAGGCGCCCAGCATGCCGATGCCGATGCCCGCCAGCCACGGCCAAAGACTGAAGGTAATGGTGAAGTCGAACACCAGCGTTGATAAAGCCCAGGCAATCGCGGTGGCGCCGGCGGCCGCCAGCAGGCCGGCCAGGCCGCCCACGGCCCACAGCTCGATGCGCTGGGACCGCGCCAGTTGGCGCCGCGTGGCGCCCAGCGCGCGCAGCACCGCGGCCTCGCGCATGCGCTCGTCGCGGGTGGCGGTCAGTGCCGCGGACAGCACCAGCACGCCGGCGGCCAGCGTGAACAGGAACAGAAGCTGCACCGCCCTGCCCACTTCATTCAGCACGGACTGCAGTTGCTGCAGGATGGCGCCCACGTCGAACACCGTCAGGTTCGGGAACTCGCGCACCAGCGCGGGCAGCACCGCCGCCTTTTCGGGCGGCAGATAGAAAGAGGTGATCCAGCTTTGGGGCATGTCGGCCAGCGAGGCGGGGGTCAGGATGGCGAAAAAATTCACGCGCATCGTATCCCAATCCACCCGGCGCGTACTTGAAACCGCCACCTCGACCTGCTGGCCCGCCACGTCGAAGGTCATCTTGTCGCCCAGCCCGATGCCCAGGGTCTTCGCCAGGCCCGACTCCAGCGAGACCTCGGCGGACCCCGGCGCCAGCCAGCGGCCCTGCTCGATGCGGTTCGACGAAGGCATCTCGTCGCCATAGGACAGGTTGAACTCGCGGTCCACCAGCCGCTTGGCGCGCGGCTCTTCGTAGTCGTCCGGCCCCACCGGCTTGCCGTTGACGGCGATCAGGCGCCCGCGCACCATCGGCGACAGCGCAATCCCGCCCAGCCCCTCTCGGGTCAGCGCGTCGGTCACGGCCTGGCGCTGGTCGGGCTGCACATTGATCAGAAAGCGGTTGGGCGCGTCCGGCGGCAGCGTGCGCTGCCAGCCCTGGATCAGGTCGGTGCGCGTCATGGTCAGCAACAGCAGCGCCATCAGCCCGACCGCCAGCGCGCAGACCTGGGTGATCGTGGCGGCCCGCCGGCGCACCACGCCGGCCAGCGCGAAGCGCAGCGCCGGCAGGCCCGCGGCCAGGCCGCGCACGCGCGCCAAGCCCAGGATGCACATCCAGGCCACCAGGGCGAAGACCCCGAAGGCGCCCAGAAAGCCGCCGGCCACTACGGCGCCCAGCCTGGCGTCGCCCGCGAACCACCAGATCAGCAGCGCAAAGCCCGTGGCGCCCAGGACGTAGCCCAGGGCGCTGCGCGCGCTGAGCGTATCCGCGTCGCGCCGCAACACCCGGGCCGGCGGCACGTGGCGCAGTTGTGCCAGCGCCGGCAAGGCAAAACCCAGCAAGAGCAACAGCCCCGTCAGCAAGCCCTGCAGCGCCGGAATGGCCGAAGGGGCCGGCAAGGCGGTGTCGATGAGCGAGCCCAGCAGCATCACCAGCACCTGGTGGACGGCATACCCCAAGAGGCAGCCGGCGGCGGACGAGAACAGGCCGACCAGCGTGAATTCCAGCGTCAGCATGCGGGCGACCTGGGATTGCACCGCCCCCAGGCAGCGCATGACCGCGATGCCGTCGCGGTGCCGGGTCATGTAGCGGCCGGCGGCGAGCGCCACGGCCACCGCCGAGATCAGCACCGCCAGCAGCGCGACCAGCGACAGGAAACGCTGCGCGCGGTCCAGCGTGCGGCGCACTTCGGGACGGCCCGACTCCAGGGTGGCGACTTTCTGGCCGCGCTTCAGGTTCTGCCCGAGCCAGGCCGAATACCCGGCCACGGCGTCCGGCTGGCCGGCGACCAGCAGCGCATAACCGATGCGGCTGCCCGGCGCGATCAGGCCGGTGGCCGGAAGATCGCTGGCGCGCAGCAGCACGCGCGGCGCCACGTTGACGAACTGCATGCCGCGGTCCGGTTCATAGGTGATCACGCGGTCGATGCGCAGATGGGCATCGCCCACGTTCAGCGTATCCCCCACTTTCAGGTTCAGCAGCGACAGCAGTTGGGCATCGACCCACACCGCGCCTTCGGGCGGCGTATCGCGTGTCGGCGCATCGGGGCTGAATGGCGCGTCGGCGACCCGCAAGGCGCCACGCAGCGGATAGCCCGGCTCCACCGCCTTCAGCGCAGCCAGCTGCGCGCCGTCCGCGGCCCCGCCGACCATGGTGGGGAACTGCCAGGTGCTGGAGACGGTCAGGCCGCGCTCGCGCGCCTGTTCCTTGAACGCCGCTGGCACGGGCTCGTCGGCGTCCAGCACCAGGTCGGCGCCCAGCATCTGGCCGGCGTCGCGTTCCAGCGCCCGGCTGACCCGGTCGGCCAGGAAGCCGACACTGGTCACGGCCGCCACCGCCACCACCAGGGCCAGCACCAGCAAGCGCAATTCGCCCGCGCGCGCATCCCGCATCATCATCCGGGCGCCCAGGCGCAGGGTGGACCAGAAACCAGGGCGCTTGGCCTGTGACATATCAGGGAAATCCATCATTCATCTATGTTAACTAACCGCCTATAGGGCGTCCGAATCCCGATATCATCCCGGGGCGGGCGGCAAAGCCGCCCATAAGATAACCAATACCGGAGAAGACAATGCGCAAATCCTGGCTTGCGGCCACGATTCTGACCGCCTGCGCGGCCGCCACCTCGCTGCCCGCGGCAGCCCAGACCACCCTGAAGATGGCCTACGCCCTGTCGACCTCGTCGCACTACGGCGCGGGCGCCGATGCCATGGCCAAGTCCATCGAGGCATCCAGCAACGGCAAGTACAAGGTACAGCAATTCGCCAACAGCGCGCTGGGCGGCGAACGCGAAGTGATCGAAGGCCTGCAGATCGGCACCATCGACCTGGCCATCGTTTCGACCGGCGCCACCCTGAATTTTGTTCCCGAGACCGGGGTTTTCGATATCCCGTTCCTGTTGCGCGACCTGCAGCACGCCCGCACCGTCCTGGACAGCAAGATCGGCCAGGACATGCTGGCCAAGTTCCCCAGCCGCGGCATCGTCGCGCTCGCCTGGGGTGAACAGGGCTTTCGCCACCTGACCAACAACGTGCGCCCGGTCAAGACCCCGGCGGACGCCAAGGGCCTGAAGATCCGCACCACCGAGAACCCGATCCACATCACCGCCTTCCGCCAGATCGGCATCCTGCCCACGCCGATGGCATGGCCCGAAGTGGCCACCGCCCTGCAGCAAGGCACCATCGACGGCCAGGAAAACCCCCTGTCGGTGATCACGTCGGCCAAGCTGTCGCAGATGCAGAAGTACCTGTCCTTGACCGGCCACGTGTACGGCCCGGCCCTGGTGCTGATGTCCGCCAACGTCTATGAAGGCCTGTCGGCCGCCGACAAGGCCAACTTCGACAAGGCCGGCAAGGATTCCGCCCTGGCCATGCGCGCCTACGTGGACAACATCGAGAAGACGGGCGTCGAACAGTTGAAGAAGGAAGGCATGCAGGTGTCCGAAGTCGACCGCGCCGCCTTCGCGGCCGCCGTCGAGCCGGCCTACCCCGAGTACTACAAGAAGTTCGACAAGAAGCTGATCGATTCGATCCGCGACACCAAGTAAGCGGGGCCTGCCCCTGCGGGCATGCAACGCCGGGCGGCGGGATCCCCGTCCCGCCGCCCCCGTGCCCCATTCTTTGCGCCCATCGCACCCGGGATTCATCATGCGTTTGCTCTGCGCTTTCGACCGTGGCTTGTTCAAGCTGATTTCGGTCCTTGCCCAACTTTTGCTGGTGGCCGCCGCGGCCGCCGCCTTCTATCAAGTCATCGCCCGCTTCGTGCTGCACTCGCCCGCCGACTGGAGCGAGGTGCTGACCCGCGCCCTCCTGATCTGGACCGTGCTGCTGGGTGTGGCGCTGGCCTTCCGCCACGGCGCCATGATCAGCGTGGAACTGCTGCGCAACCTACTGGGCGGCACCAAACGGCGCGTGCTTGAAGCCGTGATCGGCCTGATCTGCGCCAGCTTCCTCGGCTTTCTGGCCTGGATTGGCGGCAACATGACCTATCGGGTGCGTTTCCAGACCGTACCCAGCCTGGACATCTCGATTTCCTGGATTTATCTGGCGATCCCAGTGGGGGCAACGCTTGCCGCCATCGCCGTGCTGGCCCGCTGGTGCGCCGGCGAAGAAGAAGACGTGCCCGTGCGCAACGACGCGCAAGGCTGAGCCGCCCTTATCGAACCTGAGCAGCAGATATCGCCATGTCCCAAATAATGATTGTCTCGATGCTGATCTTCTTCGGGCTGTCCGTGCCGGTCGCCGTGTCGATCGGCCTGGCCAGCCTGGCGGGCGTCGGCACCGCCGGCCTGCCCTGGGTGGTCGTCGCCCAGCAACTGTACGCAGCGCTGGACAAGTACCCGCTGGTCGCCATCCCGTTCTTCATCCTGGCCGGCAACCTGATGGAAGCCGGCGGCATCTCCGAACGCATGGTGGAATTCGCCAAGAGCGTGGTGGGCGGCATCCAGGGCGGCCTGGCCTGCACCTGCGTGCTGACCTGCATGATCTTCGCGGCGGTCGCCGGTTCCAGCGTCGCCACTACCTTCGCCGTGGGCGCGATCCTGATCCCGGCCATGATCCGGCACGGGTACCCCGCTCCGTTCGCCGCGTCGCTGCAGGCCAGCGCAGCCGAATTGGGCGTGATCATCCCGCCGTCCATCCCGATGATCCTGTTCGCCGTGTCCACCGACACGTCCACCGGTGAACTCTTCATCGCCGGCGTGATGCCCGGCATTCTCATCGGCGTTGCGCTGATGTTCTACGTCTGGTTCTACGCCAAGCGCAACAACCTCGGCAAGCGCGACGGTGAAGGCCGTCTGCCGCTGTGGCCGGCGTTCAAGAGCGCCTGGCTGGCGCTGATGATGCCCGTGATCATCCTGGGCGGTATCTACGGCGGGGTGTTCACGCCGACCGAAGCCTCGGTCGTCGCCGTGATGTACGCCGTGGTGGTGGGCAAGTTCATCTACCGCCGACTGAGCTTCAGGCAGTTGTCGCAGACACTGCACAAGTCCGTGGTGTCCACCGCCGTCATCATGTTCGTGATCGCCAACGCCGGCATCTTCAGCTTCCTGCTCAACCGGGCCGGAATTCCCGATGCGCTGGGCGTGTGGCTGTCCCAGATCTTCGACACCAAGTTCACATTCCTGATGGGCGTGAACGCGGCCTTGTTCGTGATCGGCATGTTCATCGAGACCTCGGCCTCCATCGTGGTGCTGGCCCCCTTGCTGCTGCCGGTCGCGCTCAAGTTCGGCGTGGAACCGGTGCACTTCGGGATCATCATGGTCGTGAATCTGGCCCTGGGGATGATCACGCCGCCGTTCGGGGTAAACCTGTTCGCGGCCTGCGCGGTGGCGAAGCTGCCGCTGGAACGGTTGATCAAGCCGCTGGTGCCATTCGTGGGCGTGGTGATCGTCTGCCTGATGGTCATCACCTACTGGCCGGGCTTGTCGCTTGGCCTGCGCGATCTGGTGTATGCGAAATAACTTGGCCGGTCCAGGGACGGCAAGGCGTGCGCGGGAACGCGCCGCCTTTTTGTATACAATTTGCATTCGCCGTGCGCCCGTCCCGCGCGGGTTGCAGGGGATCGCCGCCCCCGGCAGCAATGCCGCCGGCTGTCCCTGCCCCGCAAACGACGCGTAGCGGCCGGCCCGCCCGCTGGGGCGCGCCGGCTGTCCGAATGAGAAAAGCGCCCGGTTGGGCGCTTTTTCGTTCGGAAGACCTAGATTTCGCGTTCTTCCGTCTTGAGGTTGTTGTCGCGGGCGAAGTCCACCACGAACTTGTACGCCAGGGGCTCCAGGTCGCGCAAACGGAGATCGACCACGATCCCGCGCACGCCATCGATCACGACGGGGAGCACATAGGGCGAATAAGTGAGGTGGTTACCAGCACAGCCGGCGGGCCGGAACTGTGCCATTACGCCGGCGAGCCGCTCCGCCCAATCGCTGGGGCGGAATCGGCTACCGCTTTCGGTAACGCCATGAATTACGAATTGTCTGACGCGAGTTGCCATGAGTTCTTCACTGCAGGGCGCCTTTCACGAAAGCCGGATCTTCGGCGTGATCAAACATGCGTCCTGCGCCGCGAATTGTATATGATTGATCCTTTGCCCTCTTTCGAAAGGCGATTCGCCTCGAATATGCCGCTGAAAAGCAGGGCATGCCTTTCAGGCAATCACCCTCGGGCAACAACCCTCAGGCAATAACCCAGGAGGATCCGCGATGAGCTCGCCTCTGGCCAACATCTACGCCCGGCTGCCGGTGTCGTTCACGCACGGCCAAGGCGTATGGCTATGGGATGCCCTGGGCCGCAGGTATCTGGATGCCCTGGCCGGCATCGGCGTGTCCTGCCTGGGCCATGCGCACCCGAAGCTCGTGGCCGCCATCGCCGAGCAGGCCGCACGCGTCATCCACACCTCGAACATCTACGAAATCCCCCAGCAGACGGCGCTTGCCGCCCGCCTGGCGGAACTGTCCGGCATGCAGGAGGTCGCGTTCAACAACAGCGGCTCCGAAGCCAACGAGGCCGCCATCAAGCTGGCCCGCTATTACGCCTACCAGCGCGGCAACAAGCACGCCCACATCATCACCATGGATTCGTCCTGGCATGGCCGCACGCTGGCCACGCTGGCGGCCACCGGCAGCGAAAAGGCGCGCAAGGGCTTCGAGCCCCTGCCCAGCGGCTTCGTCCAGGTTCCGTACAACAACCTCGACGCAGTGCGCGCCGCCGGCGACGCCGAACCCCGCACCGCGGCCGTGCTGCTTGAAGTGCTGCAGGGCGAAGGCGGTATCCGCCCGTCCGACATCGCCTATCTCCAGGAAGTCCGCCGCCTGTGCACCGAGCGCGGCTGGCTCCTGATGATCGACGAAGTACAGTCCGGCATCGGCCGCACTGGCAAATGGTTCGCCCACCAGTGGGCCGGCATCGTGCCCGACGTCATGACGCTGGCCAAGGGCCTGGCCGGCGGCGTCCCCATCGGCGCAATGCTGGCAGCCGGCCCCGCCGCGGGCGTCTTCACCCCGGGCAGCCATGGCACCACCTTTGGCGGCGGCCCGCTGGTGTGCGCGGCCGGGCTGGCGGTGCTGGATACCCTGGAATCCGAAAAGCTGCTGGACAACGCCCACGCCGTGGGCAATCACTTGAAGAATTCGCTGGCCAGCGCGCTGGCCGGCACCCCTGGCGTCACCGAAGTGCGGGGCCGTGGCCTGATGCTGGGCATCGAGCTCGCCCGCCCCTGCGGCATCCTGGCCATGCGTGCCCTCGAGGCCGGCCTGCTCATCAATGTCACGCGCGACCGCGTCATCCGTATGCTGCCACCGCTGATACTGACCCGCGAAGAGGCCGACCAGATCGTCGCCATCCTGGTTCCGCTCATCCAACAGTTCCTCACCGAAAAACCATAATCAACGTCCCGCCCGGGCCACGAGCCTGGCCGGGCCCAATGACCTGCGACATCACCATGACTCCTCCCACGACTCAAAACGGCCCGTTGCGGCACTTTCTTCAGTTCAAGGACTTCTCGTCCGCCGAGATCGCCTACGTGCTGGACCGCGCGCGCCTGATCAAGGAAAAGTTCAAACGCTATGAGCCCCATATGCCGCTGCACGACCGCACGCTGGCGATGGTGTTCGAAAAGGCCAGCACGCGCACCCGCGTGTCCTTCGAGGCCGGCATGTACCAGATGGGCGGTTCGGTCATCAACCTGACCTCCAACGATTCGCAGCTCGGCCGCTCCGAGCCCATCGAAGACACCGCGCGCGTCATTTCGCGCATGGTCGACATCGTCATGATCCGCACGTTCGAGCAGACCCGCATCGAGCGCTTCGCCTCGCACTCGCGCGTGCCCGTGATCAACGGCCTGACCAACGAATTCCACCCCTGCCAGATCCTGGCGGACATCTTCACCTACATCGAGCACCGCGGTCCCATCGCCGGCAAGACGGTGGCCTGGGTGGGCGACGCCAACAACATGGCCTACACGTGGCTGCACGCGGCCGAAATGCTGGGTTTCACGCTGCACGTGTCCACGCCCGCCGGCTACGAGCTCGAAGCCGCCCGCATCGGCACGCCTTCCAGCAAGGTGCTGCGCCAGTTCAAGGACCCAATGGAAGCCTGCAAGGGCGCGCACCTGGTCACCACCGACGTCTGGACCAGCATGGGCTACGAGGCCGAAAACGAAGAGCGCCGCACGGCCTTCGCCGACTGGTGCGTGGACGCCGAAATGATGGCCGCCGCCGACCCGCAGGCCGTCTTCATGCACTGCCTGCCCGCCCACCGCGGTGAAGAGGTTGCCGGTGAAGTCATCGACGGCCCGCAAAGCGTGGTCTGGGACGAAGCCGAAAACCGCCTGCACGTGCAGAAGGCGCTGATGGAATTCCTGCTGCTCGGTCAGGTCGACTAGACCGGATCCGCAAGGCAGAGGGGCCCGGACATCGCCTGATGTCCGGGCCCCTCTGCTTTCCGCTAGCAGGCGCTACAGGATCTTTTTGAACATCGTGCGCCGCGTGTTGCGAAACGATGGCCGCACACGGCTGCTCCAGTCGCTTGCGCGCACGGCCAGCCACGGCGGGCTGCCGAAGGTTTCCTGGGTATGCAGGTCATAGCAAGCCAGGTAGCGCGGCGACTCGTCGCGGCATTCATAGCGTTGCGCGCGCACCGTACCGGGCACTGACGCCAGGCCGGGCAGATGCTCCTGGTCGTACCAGGCGTTCAGGTCGGCATCCGCTTCGGGCAGCACATCGGTTTCGACGATGTAGTGCCACGGCGCGTCCTGCCCGGCCGACGCCCCGGCCAGATCCAGCGTCCGGTGCAGCACCCGGGCATGGGCGCCGGGAAGCAGCTCGGCCAGGCGGGCCTGGATCTCAGGCAGCGCCTGCTTCCCCGTCACATAGATATAGGTGTCGTCGGCGTCCAGCGCCGCGAACGCGCTGAGCTGCGCTCCCGCCAGGCCGTCGGTCAGACGGGCGGCCAGATCCCGCGCGCGCGCCTCGTCGAAGCGCTCGCCCAGCGACACCAGCAATATCGTTTCCTGCACAGTCATCTCCTTTCAATGCCCGACCCGCAGGGCCACCAGAAAGCGCGACACCATGTTGTACGCACCCACCGTCGCGGCCAGCTCCACCAGCTGCGCATCATCGTAGCGCTCGCGTAGCGGCGCGAACACCGCGTCCGGCACGTCGATGTCGCGTGTCATGGCGTCGGTCAACGCCAGCACCTCGGCTTCGCCCGGCGCCAGGCCCTGCATCCGGTCCGGCGCGGGATTGCCGCGCAGGGCGTCGATCACCGCCTGGGGCATGCCGCCCGCCAGCGCGTGCGGCACGTGCGCCTCGAACTCGTATGGCGCATTGTTCAGGGTCGCCACGCGCAGGATGATCAGTTCGCGCAAGCGCGGCGGCAGCGAGGTCTTCTGCCGGATGGCCGTCAGCATGGCCTCCCAGCCTTCCACCACGGCCGGACTGTTCAGCAGCACCTGGTACAACGGCGATATCCTGCCGCGGGCGGCGGCGATGCGCGCCTCCAGCGTGGCCAGTTCCGGGCGGGTGCCCGGCACAACGGGGGAGACTCGGCTGGCGGTCATGGTCACTCCGGACGAATGTTCTTGCGCTGGATCAGCGTGGTCCACTTTTCGCGGTCAGACGCGATCAGCGCGGCCAGTTCCTGCGGACTGCTGGGCGCGGCCTGGGCGCCGAACTTCTCCAGCCTGGCGCGCACGGCTTCGTTGCCCAGCGCGGCGCGCAGCGCCTGGTTCAGCTTTTCCACGGTGGCCGCGGGCGTCGCGGCGGGTGCCACGATGCCATACCAGTTGTTGGATTCCACACCGGCAATGCCCTGCTCGGCCAGCGTTTTCACGTCGGGCAGGAGCGGATGGCGAGTCGCCGCGGCGATGCCCAGGGGTTTCAGCTTGCCGCCCTGGATGTGGCCGATCAGGCCCGGCACGTCTCCAAAAAAGCCGGACACCTGGTTGCCCATCACGTCATTGATGACCGGCGCCGCGCCCTTGTACGGCACGTGCAGCACGTTGGCCTTGCTGGAATCGGCGAACATTTCCAGGGTCAGGTGCGGAATGCTCCCAATGCCCGACGAACCGATGGCCACGGATTGCGAGGCGGCCCGCGACTTCTTGACGAAGTCGGCCGCGTCGGTCGCGGGGTTGGACGGGTTCACCACGAATACCGTCGCGTTGTTCACCACACGGGACACCGGCGCAAAATCGCGCACCGGGTCGTAAGGCAGGTCCTTGTAAAGCGCCGGGCTGATGGACACCGCCCCCACGCTGGTCAGGAACAGCACCGAGCCGTCGGCCGGCGCCTTGGCCACATAGGCGGCGGCGATATTGCCGTTGGCCCCCGCCTTGTTCTCGACGATGACCTGCTGCTTGAGCTCCTTGCCCAATTGCTCGGCCAGCACGCGGCCCACCAGATCCACCGGGCCGCCCGGCGGGAAAGCGATAATCAGGCGGACCGGGCCGTCCGCTTGCGCGGCGCCCACGGCGGCCAGGCTCAGTAAGCCGGCCGACAGTATTTTCTTGAACATGATGTCTCCTCGTTGAATGACTACTGAAATCCGTACAGCCGCGCCGGGTTGTCCACCAGCACGCGCTGGCGCAGCCCGGCATCGGGACATGCTTCAAAAAACGTATCCACCAGTTCGCCGTCGTCGGGCATGTCGCCCGCCACGTTGGGGTGCGGCCAGTCCGTGCCCCACAGGGTGCGGTCCGGCATCGCCTCGACCAGCGCACGCACAAAGGGAACGCCCTCGGCGAATGGCCGCCGGCCAGACGCGATGCGGTCGATGCCAGACACCTTGACCCACGCCTGCGGCACGGCGGCCAGGCTCAGCAAGGCGCGCATCGCGGGCGACTGCAATCCATCGGCCGCCTTCAGGCGTCCCATGTGATCCACCACGAACGGCACCGGCAGCGCCAGCAGGCGAGGCAGCAATTCAGGCAGCATCGCGCCGTCCACGTGCAGGCACAGATGCCAGCCCAGAGGCGCGATCAGCGCAACAACGCGATCGAAGACCGCGGGATCGGGCGCCCCGCCCAGATGCGGCACGAAATTGAACCGGGCGGCCCGCACGCCCCCCTCATGCAGCGCCGCCACGCCGGCTTCGGTCGCATCGGCGCCCAGCAGCGCCACGCCGCGATAGCGGCCGCCGCTTTGCGCCAGCGCGTCCAGCAAGGCGGTATGGTCCCCGCCGTGGCAATTGGCCTGCACCACCACGGCGCGTTCCACGCCCAGGTGCGCATGCAGCGCCGCCATCGAGGCGTACGGCGCGTCGGGCGGCGTATAGGAACGGCCCGCCGCATACGGAAACACGTCGCCCGGCCCAAAGACATGGCAATGCGCGTCGCAGGCGCCAGGCGGCAGCGCATGGCGGGGACGGGAAGGCGACGCAAGCGGGGGACGGCAATCGGGCACGGGCGGGTTCCTGAATTGAAAGCGTCATCCTCCCGGATTGCGGACTACCAAACAATGCTATATCTTATATTTCAGATATAGATAAATTAAATATCGTATGGATCTCAAGCAGATCGAGTATTTCTTGCGGGTCGCCGAGAGGCGCAGCTTCTCGCGCGCCGCCGAAATGCTCGACGTGGCCCAACCCACTCTCAGCCGCCAGGTCCGGCTGCTGGAACTGGAACTGGGCCAGCACCTGCTCTACCGCAACGGCCGTGGCGCCGAGCCCACCGAAGCGGGCCTGCGCTTCCTGGAGCACGCCCGCGCCCTGCTGACCCTGGCCGAACGCGCCAAGGAAGATCTGCAGACCCTGCGGGAAACCCCCACCGGCAAAGTCGTGGTCGGCCTGCCCCCTCGCATCGCGCGCGTGCTGACCCCGCCGCTCGTGCAGGCCTTCCGCCGCCGTTTTCCGGACGCCTCCATCGCCGTTGCCGAAGGCCTCAGCGCTCAGGTGCGCGAATGGCTGCTGGCCGGCCGGGTCGATCTGGCGCTGCTGTACGATCCCGCGCCGTCCCCGCAACTGGCCTACGAATCACTGTTTCGCGAAGACCTGGTCCTGGCGGCCGCTGCGGGCCATCTGCCTCCCCTGCCGGCACGCGTCCCCGTGGCCCGGCTGGGCGACTACCCCCTGGTGCTGCCCAGCCTGCCCAATGCCATCCGCACCCTGGTGGAAAGCGTGTGCCGGGCCCAGGGCGTGCGGCTCAAGGTCGCCGCCGAGGTCGACGCCGTGCAGACCATCGTGGAACTGGCCGCGCAAGGCGACGCCTACGCCATCCTTCCCCGGTCGGCGGCGCGCGGGCCGGCCGCCGAACACGAGCTATCGCTGTGCGACATCGGCTCGCCCACGATCACCAACAACCTGGTGCTGGCCAGCGCCCGCCACCGCCCCGCCACGCGGCTTGCCACTGCCACCGCCCAACTGATACGCCAATTGAAGCTGGCCGAACTCTTCGCTCCGCCGGCGTCCTCCGCCTGAAGGTGCGGGCTGGATGCCGACCGGCCCGCCCGCCGCCCTGGCCCCACGGCGGCCTTTCGCGGGCAAAAGAGTTAAAATGCACAGCTATATTTCTTGTTTGGCGGCTCGTTGCTGTCAAAGTCCTGTTGGCGTCTCACCTCAAACAATGACCACTATCCTCCCGAACCTTCCCACCGGCCAGAAGGTCGGCATCGCCTTTTCCGGCGGCCTCGACACCAGCGCAGCGCTCCTGTGGATGCGCAACAACGGCGCCATCCCGTACGCCTACACGGCGAACCTGGGGCAACCCGACGAGTCCGACTACGACGAAATTCCCCGCAAGGCCATGGCCTACGGCGCCGAAAACGCCCGCCTGATCGACTGCCGCGCGCAGCTCGTGGCCGAAGGCATCGCCGCCCTGCAATCGGGCGCCTTCCACATCTCGACCGCCGGCATCACGTACTTCAACACCACGCCCATCGGCCGCGCCGTCACCGGCACGATGCTGGTGGCCGCCATGAAGGAAGACGACGTCAACATCTGGGGCGACGGCAGCACGTTCAAGGGCAACGACATCGAGCGCTTCTACCGCTACGGCCTGTTGACCAACCCGGACCTGAAAATCTACAAGCCCTGGCTGGACCAGCGCTTCATCGACGAACTGGGCGGCCGTTCGGAAATGTCCGAATACATGCGCCAAGCCGGCTTCGACTACAAGATGTCGGCCGAAAAAGCCTACTCGACCGATTCCAACTTGCTGGGCGCCACCCACGAAGCCAAGGACCTGGAACAACTGAATTCCGGCATCCGCATCGTCAAGCCCATCATGGGCGTGGCGTTCTGGCGTGATGACGTGGCCGTCAAGGCCGAGGAAGTCACCGTCCGCTTCGAAGAAGGTCAGCCGGTCGCCCTGAACGGCGTCGAATACAGCGACCCCGTAGAACTGCTGCTCGAAGCCAACCGCATCGGCGGCCGCCACGGCCTGGGCATGAGCGACCAGATCGAAAACCGCATCATCGAAGCCAAGAGCCGCGGCATCTACGAAGCCCCGGGCCTGGCCCTGCTCTTCATTGCCTACGAACGCCTGGTCACCGGCATCCACAACGAAGACACCATCGAGCAGTACCGTGAAAACGGCCGCAAGCTCGGCCGCCTGCTGTACCAGGGCCGCTGGTTCGACCCGCAGGCCATCATGCTGCGCGAAACCGCCCAGCGCTGGGTCGCCCGCGCCATCACCGGTGAAGTCACGATCGAACTGCGCCGCGGCAACGACTATTCGCTGCTGAACACCGAATCGGCCAACCTCACGTACGCCCCCGAGCGCCTGTCCATGGAGAAGGTGGAAAACGCCCCCTTCACCCCGGCCGACCGCATCGGCCAGCTCACCATGCGCAACCTCGATATCGTCGACACCCGCGAAAAGCTGTTCACCTACGTGAAGACCGGCCTGCTGGCTTCCAGCGGCGCGTCGCTGCCGCAATTGACGGACGCAGCCAAGAAGAAGTAATTCTTCGACTCGTTAAAAAAGCCCTCCTCTGCATTGAGCTAAGGAGGGCTTTTTTGTTGCAACCGCCACAACGGGCAGGCGAACCAAGCAAACGAACAGCCCGTTTTATTGCAGCGCCACTTGCATGATCTCGAAGGCGTTCAGTGCGGCACCACGAAGCAGTTGGTCACCGCTGATGAAAATATCAAGACCATATTCACCATAAATCAGGTTGTGGCGAATTCTTCCCACCTCGACCGCGTGCTTGTACGTGGAGGTCATGGGCATCGGGTAGCGCTGCTTGCCAGGCGCATCCACAACTTCCACTCCCGGCGCTCGCCCGAGCATCTCGCGAATGGCTGCGAGCGACCGAATGGGACGGCTGAACTTCAAGGTCAGGCTTTCAGCATGAGAACGCAAAGTAGGCACCCTCACCGCCGTAACGCTGATTGCCAGTGCGGGCTCGTCCAGAACCTTTCTCAGTTCCCACACCACCTTCATTTCTTCACGCGTGTAGAGATTGTCCTCGAAACGATCCACCTGAGGAATGACGTTAAACGCGAGATTGTGTGAAAAATACTCGCTGGAATTGTCCTGGCCATACTCGTCAAACCCCTGCACGCGCTTACGAAGCTCGACCATCGCGGGTTGGCCCGCGCCGCTGGCAGCTTGATAAGTCGAAATGATGGCGCTTTCCAGGCCGAATGCCTGATGCAGGGGCCCCAGCACCATGAGCGCAATTGCGGAGGAACAGTTCGGATTTGCGATCAGCTTCTCGCCGCGATAGGTACCGCCGTTGATAGGCGGGACCAGCAAAGGGACATCGATGTGATACCGGAACGCTGAAGAGTTATCAATGACAACAGATGCCTGCGCCAGCGCCGGCCCATACTCCAACGAGAACTCGCCAGAGACGCACAGAAAGACCACGTCGCAATCGGCACAGGCCTCAACAGAGAACGGCTCGATCCTGTATTGGTGCTTCCCGATTTCAAGCGGCCGGCCCACAGATTGTTGCGATGCCATGCAAACCACTTCGAATGATGTGTCCTGCAGCAATTCAAGCATTGTCATTCCTACGGCGCCCGTGCAACCGACAACAGCAATTCTCATGTTCCATTTTTCCCGAAAGCGGCAAGCCTCTGTTCCCGCGCATTAGCCACCCTGACGACGGAACCATCAGGAACCGAAAGCCCGTCTCAAGCACTGATATATTCTAAATATCGAGCAGTCCATGCACGCTGAAAAAGCCGACAATAACCAAAGGTTTCGCGACAATGTTGAGTGAACCAGGACTCGTGGCCACACTGGCATATCACGGGCTTTGCACCTTCGAGTTCGGAATTTCCGTAGAGATCTTTGGCCTACCTCGGCCGGAACTGGATATACCCTGGTACAAGCACGCCGTGGTTGGCGTGGACGACGGCCAGATGCGGGCATCGGGTGGCATTCACATAACGAGCGATACCGGAATCGACGCATTGCCAGCGGCCAGAACCATCATTATTCCGGGATGGCGCAGCCAGAGCGATGCCCCGCCGCAGCCATTGCTGGACGCCTTGCGCGTGGCCCATGCAAACGGAGCGAGACTCCTGTCCATCTGTTCCGGCGCTTTTCTTCTGGCGGCAACGGGGCTGCTCGACGGCCGGCGTGCGACCACCCATTGGCAATTGGCGGATGAGCTTGCCCTACGCTATCCGGCGATCAAGGTGGATTCCAATGTTCTTTATGTTGACGAGGGGCAACTGATTACCTCGGCAGGAAGCGCGGCAGGAATCGATGCCTGCCTGCATTTAGTTGCGCGGGACCACGGCTTCCATGTCGCGAATACAGTGGCGAGACGTTTGGTGATGGCGCCGCACCGATCAGGCGGGCAGTCTCAATTCATCACTCTGCCCATGAACAAGTTGCCTCGTAACGAGCTAACTCGGGCACTTCAGTGGGCAAGGGAAAACCTAAGCCAACCTATTAGCGTCACGGAAATGGCGAACAAGGCCGCCATGAGCGAGCGCACGTTTCAACGACGCTTCAAGCAAACGAGCGGACAGTCGCCCAAGGAATGGCTGCAACAGGAACGCGTCCGCCAGGCACGCGCGCTTCTAGAGCGCACCAGGCACAGCACTGCATTCATCGCGCAGACCTGCGGATTTACCTCGGCGGACACCTTCCGCGTCGCTTTCAAGACGGTGGTCGGCCTGTCGCCAGGGACGTATCGCAAGCATTTTGGAAATGAGGAAATTCTTGATCGGCCGCCCACCGCACAGTCGCGCAATTCCTGAAGCCTCTTTGAATCGGCCTATAAACACGAACCAAGAGTGCGCTCGGCCCCGATGTCATTCGCGCTGTCTTGCTGGCATGCCGTTCCAGGATTCCACTACAACTCCACCTGCATCCCCATTTCCACCACCCGGTTCGCCGGGATCTTGAAG